>ERZ1292633.2725-Hain-H41-02um-R1-2725-length-17793-cov-6_pt1 | contig 17793 bp, 17 predicted proteins | sample MGYA00564406_ERZ1292633 | MGnify/ENA primary metagenome ERZ1292633 (study PRJEB36523, sample SAMEA6512639) | groundwater metagenome | collected 2019-01-08 | study: AquaDiva: Metagenomics assemblies of 32 groundwater samples | reverse complement strand
GACCCTTCTTCCATATTGCCATCGCACGACCCGACATAGCGCAAGATGGAGCGCAGCTTGCGGACATAAGCGCCTGCTTCGGCGGGGGACGCCATGTCGGGTTTGGACACAATCTCCATCAACGCGACGCCGCAGCGGTTGAGATCAACATAGGACATGGTCGGGTGCTGATCGTGCATCAGCTTGCCCGCATCCTGTTCAATATGGATCCGCTCAACCCCGATGCGTTTATCCGCCGCGATCCCCGCCTTGGCATCGGCATCGATAGTCAGGCTGCCCTCCCCCACTATTGGGTGATACAGCTGGCTAATCTGATAGCCCTGCGGCAGGTCGGCATAGAAATAATTTTTGCGGTCGAACCGCGACCAGCGATTGATCTGCGCGTCTATCGCCAACCCCGTTCGCACCGCCTGTCGCACGCATTCGCCGTTGAGCACGGGCAACATGCCGGGCATCGCCGCGTCGATCAGGCTGACCTGCGTGTTCGGTTCCGCGCCAAAAGCGGTCGCCGCGCCAGAGAAGAGCTTGGCGTTCGATGTGATCTGGGCGTGGACCTCCAGGCCAATCACGACCTCCCATTCACCCGTCGTTCCTGTGATACGATAGTTTGTTTCAGTCATTCCGGCGCCTCTTAAAATACAAGTGCAGGCATAGATGGGTTAGCAGCACGTATGCCCATGCTTGAAAAATTCGAAATGCCACAAGAAAGGCTTCATCGACAAGTCCAGCAATAAGCTGAAGACCGACCATTTGTGTGAGAAATAATGTGACTGACCAAGCATGCTTCTTGTAACCGTTTCGCAGCACCTGTTCTGAAGAATCATGAAAATGTATCATCCAAGAACTCACTGCGGCAATCATCACCATCAGCGTAATGACCGTCGAATCAGGCAAATCCCTGACAGCAAGAACGACACCGATATAGCCGCCAAACGCCGACCCGAACGCGAAGTTCACATACTGAAGATGACGCTCAAATCTCTGCATCCGAGATTCTGCTCTCACCACCACCGCTCCGGCCGTGCGGTAAAGCCGCTGCGCTGTTCGATTGCCAGCCCAGCATTAAGCACGCCCTGTTCGTCAAACGCCTGCCCGATGATTTGCAGACCCAGCGGCAACCCTTCGGCGCTAAGCCCGCCCGGAACCGACATGGCGGGGAGGCCAGCCAGCGACGCTGGCACCGCGAACACATCGTTCAAATACATGCTGAGCGGGTCGGTGCTCTTTTCACCCAGCCCGAACGCCGCACTCGGCGCAGTTGGCGTGAGGATGATGTCGCAAGCCGCCCATGCCGCTTCAAAATCCCGCGCGATCAGGGTGCGGACCTTTTGCGCCTGTGTGTAATAGGCATCGTAAAATCCGGCGGACAGCACATAGGTGCCGATCATGATCCGGCGTTTCACCTCTGGCCCAAAACCGGCCGCGCGGGTGGCGGCATACATATCCTGCAGGCCAGCGCCATCGGGCAAATCGCGCAAGCCATAGCGCACGCCGTCATAGCGCGCGAGGTTCGACGATGCTTCTGCGGGCGCGATAATATAATAAGCTGGCAGCGCATATTTGGTGTGCGGCAGCGATATATCGACGATTTCGGCGCCCGCATCCTTGAGCCAAGCGATGCCATCGTCCCACACACGGGCGATGTCAGCGTCAATGCCATCGACACGATATTCGCGCGGAATACCGACGCGTTTGCCCTTGATATCCGCGCTCAGCCCCGCTTCCCATGCGGGGACGGGCAATTCGAGGCTGGTCGCATCCTTGGCGTCGAACCCCGCCATCGCGCCGAGCATGATCGCGCAGTCGCGCACATCGCGTGCCATCGGCCCTGCCTGATCGAGGCTGGAGGCGAACGCCACCACGCCCCAGCGTGAACAGCGACCATAGGTCGGCTTGATACCGCTAATCCCTGTGAATGCCGCTGGCTGGCGGATAGAGCCGCCGGTGTCGGTTCCTGTTGCCGCTGGGCACAGCCGTGCCGATACGGCGGACGCGCTGCCCCCCGATGAACCACCCGGCGCGAGCGCAGCACTGCCGCCCCCAGCTCTGCGCCACGGCGAAATAACATTGCCGAAAAAGCTGGTCTCGTTCGACGAACCCATGGCGAACTGATCCATGTTGAGCTTGCCGAGCATCCCTGCACCCGCCGCCCACAAATTGGCCGAAACGGTCGATTCATACTGCGGGACAAACCCTTCGAGGATGTGGCTAGCCGCAGTCGTCTGCACGCCTTGCGTAGCGAACAGGTCTTTCATGCCGATGGGAACGCCCGCCATAGCGCCAAGCGTTGCGCCAGACGCACGCGCTTCATCAACCGCCTTTGCCGCGCTGAGCGCATGATCGGGCGTCTTGACGATGAAGGCATTGAGCGCATCGGCGCCATCAACCGCTGCGTTGAACGCGGCCGCGACTTCGACGGCAGAAAAATCGCCGTCGCGCACGCCGTTCCGAATTGCGGCAATGCCCAGGTCGGTGATCGTCGTCATCATTCGATAACCTTTGGTACGCCAAAAAACCCGTGCTGCGGCGCGGGGGCATTGGCCAATATGCGGTCGCGGATACCGCCGCCGGTCAGCGGGTCAGCACCCACCACATCGTCGCGAAGGCGTAAATGGTTGGTGATCACGGCGGTCATCGGCTCGACGCCGCTCACATCAACCTCGCCCAATTGCTCGACCCAGCCGAGGATATTGTTGAGCTCGGGGACCAATGCCGCAACCTCCGCCTCGCTGACGGCAATGCGGGCGAGCGAAGCTATTTTGGTAACGGTGGCACTATCGACAGACATGCGGGCGCGCTTCCTTATGCGACAGGGTCCATGGAATGAGCGCCGCTAGCAGGGGCGGCGCGTTGGTTCAAGGTAGATACGGCTCTACTCGACCAATTCACCCTGTGGCTTGCCATCGACGAACAGACGGTGCGCAGTCACGCTGCGCAATTCGACGGTCGCGGTGGATAGGTCAGCCGAGCTCATATGACGATCGGGCCTGTTATTTTCGTCATATGTGGCCCAGTCTCCATTAGAATTATGGTATAAAATGGCCGAAATCACACCTTCATTTGCTCTGCTCTGCCCAGCAAAGGCGATCCGCCGTTCGTCGATCCACGCCGCCACACACGCCCCTTGTGCACATTGATATTGGCTGCCCAGCGCGGTCATCGCCGCTGGCGGGAGCGGGCGGTCCGCTGGTATTACGCGCAACCGCACCGCCAATGGGCGGTGATCGACGTCGGGATCGACCGTTTCATATTCCCAGTGGCGTTCAGTTTGCGCCAGCGCCGCCGTAGCAGAGGTGCGCTGTCCCGCCGATCCCGTTCGCGCAAGGTCGCGCAGCGCGCGCCGCCCCGCCGGACCGAAATCAAACGCCATCGCCTGCCAATCGAACTTATCCGCAGCTATCGCCCCGCTGCGCAGCCGGGCGAGCTGATTTTGCGCCGAAATCGCTCCGAAATCGACGATCGGCAGCGCTAGGAACAGCGCCAATGCACCCAGCGTAATCGCCAACTTCTGTTGCAACGGGCGCAGCACAGCGTCAAACCCTGCGCGCCCCCGCACCAGTGACCATAGCCCGCTTAGGCCATAGCCAAGCGCAATCACCACCGCGATGACGCCCCATATCCGTTCGGGGGTCCAGCCATAATCGGCTATACGCAGCTGCATCGCCACGGCGGCAATGATGGCGAGCGGCAACACGGTTACGGCGAGGATGGCCGCCGACCAGTGGAGCACGCGATTGGGGCTACGGTCCTCATCGCCATTGCCGATCACGGCGTTGGCGAACAGCACCGCCGCCGCCGCGACCGCCAGCATCAACGCGGTGGCTGAAAAGCCGCTCTCCCACAGCTTGGCAAAGCCGGTGCCGATGCTCGATACCAAAAACAGCACCAGCGCCACTGCCAGCACAGGCGCAAGAACCGAGAGAATTATCATCACCAGCCGCTGCATCGTGCCGACCAACTTGTCGCGTTCGCGCAGCAAGCCGATGGCCCCGCCAAACGCTGCGCCCGCCAGCATCCAGCCGAACCAGTCCTTTTGCAGCAATTCGCGCACAAAATCGATGTCGATAAGCATAAACAGCGACGAAATCATCCACGCCAGCGCAAATGTGATGCCGACAAACAGCATTGCCGCCGCGCCCAGCACCGCGTCGGTCCATGCGTGCAAATGCAACTGGCGATAGGGCAATTGCCACAGCCGCCAAAATGTCCAGCTGTCGGCGACATCGCGTTTGGTCTGAAACAAGGGCGCGGCGACGGTTGCCGCAAGTAGCACCGAAAAGAACGGCCATTCGGCGAACGACCCGCCGACATTATAGCCCCCCGTATTCCATACGACGAATGCGGTCACTACGCCCCACAGCACAGCGAACGCCGCCGCCCAATGCCAACGGCGCAGCTCGACCGCGAATGTGAAGATGATCGTCGCGACCGCAAGGCCCGATGCAGCCGCCGGACGCCACGACGAAAGCGGTTCTTCGACAATATGTTCGGTGATTGCCCAAAAGCCGAGACCCGAAAGCGCACACAGCGCCGCCATCGCCCATGGCCGGCTCGCCCAAGGCTGATCGCGCGCATCTATCCGGTCTGTGGCATCAATCCGTTCGCCCGTCTGCTCGGTTTCGCTGGTCATGCGCTTCGCTCCTGTGGGTGCACGCTCTATGAGTGCATTGCGCGACGCCGACTTGCAATCTATTTCACTTTCTTCCTGCAATCGAGGATGAAGTATTTGGCCCGCAAGTTCCTCTATGTTTTCGCCATCCTTATCGCGCTGGTCATCGCGCTGGCGGTTGCGTGGCGGCTCTACCCCGCATGGTTCATGCGCGTCGCCTTTGAACCCAGCGGGGCTTTTGTCGAGCAGCGTGCCGTCAACAGCAACGCCTATGCCGACCCCCAGATGTGGATAGCGCGGCCCGGAATGACGGCAAACAACCCCAGCCTATGGATGCCGCGCCTCGACCCCTCGCACCCATCCGCAGGCGCACCGACAATTGCACCGGGTGAAGAAGATGACTTTCGTGTGCGCATTGAGGCGATTAGAGGAAATGCAGCCGTTTTCTACATCCACCCAACCAGCCATTTGACCAAGCGTGGATGGAATGCCGCGCTTGACGACCAAGAGGCCAATGCCATGGCGCGGGCATTCGCGCGCGGACAGGCCAGCGTATTTGCGGGCGCGGGCGATGTCTGGGCTCCGCGATACCGCCAAGCGGCGATGGGCGCGTTCCTGACCCGCGATGCCGCAACGGCGAACCGCGCGCTCGACGCCGCTTACCGCGATGTGGCGGCGGCATTCGATCAATTCCTGCACGAAATCCCCGCCGACCGCCCGATCATCCTTGCCGGCCACAGCCAGGGCGCGCTCCATCTGACGCGGCTATTGCGGACCCGCGTGGCTGGCAAACCGCTCAGCGCGCGCATCGCTGCCGCCTATGTCATCGGTTGGCCAATATCGGTGACGCACGACCTGCCAAGCCTTGGCCTGCCCGCCTGTGCAACCGCGGACAGCAGCCATTGTATAATGGCATGGCAAAGCTTTGCGGATCCAGCAGATACATCAATGATTACAGATACTTATGACCATACCATCGGTTTTGATGGCCAGCCTCGTCGCGGCAGCCGGATGCTGTGCGTCAATCCACTCAGCGGTGCGCTGAACGGGCGGGTAGTCATGCAATCCGCGAACCTTGGCACGCTCAAATCGGACGATAATTTGGCCGACGGCACGCTGTTCGCGGGCGCGACGGGCGCGCGTTGCGACGATAGGCGCGGATTTTTGCTCATCGGCGAAGGACCGGAACTTGGCGGCTTTGTCATGCCCGGCAATAATTACCATGTCTTCGATTACTCGCTATTCTGGGCCAATATGCGCGCCGATTCCGTGCGGCGGTTGTTGGCGTTTGAAGCGCGGTGATTGGATGGGACACGTTTAGGGCCCTAACCTTGAGCTTATCCGTTCGCCCTGAGCTTGTCGAAGGGTTGCCTTTGCTTTCTTCTGATTCCGAAGAAAATACAGTGCTTCGACAAGCTCAGCACGAACGGTTAGAGGGTGGTCGATGATAACCGAAGATCCCGCCAGTTTCGCCGTTGTTCTGCCCTCAGCCGGACGGCTGATCGGCCTTGATGTCGGGACAAGGACCATCGGCACCGCACTATGCGATGCGGGGTGGAGTTTTGCATCCCCCGCCGACCTCATCCGCCGGACCAGATTCTCGGCGGATCGCGCCGCTCTCGACGTGCTGATGACACGCGAAAAGGTGGTCGGCATCGTCATCGGTCTGCCGCTCAATATGGACGGCAGCGATAGCCCGCGCACCCAGTCGATCCGCGCCTTTGCCCGCAATATGGAGAACTCTGCCCTACCCATCCTGCTGTGGGATGAGCGCTGGTCAACCGTCGCGGTCGAACGCGCGATGGTCGCCGCCGATGTCAGCCGCGCTAAGCGGGCGGAGCGCATCGACAACGCCGCCGCCGCCTATATCCTCCAAGGCGCGATTGATGCTTTGGTTGGACAGGGTTGAGTTTGTAATTGAAGCCGCCTACAGGCTCACCTTTAATGACATCATCAGACGCCTCCGCCGCCAGTCGCTACCCTATGGGGTCAGCGGCCTTCCCGCATCGCCATTTGCTGGGGCTGGCCGGATTGCAACCGTGGGAGATTGCGTTCCTGCTCGATGAGGCGGAGCGCTGGGTTGAAGTTGGCCGCAATGTGCTCGCGAAAAAATCTGATGCGCTGAGCGGCCTCACGCTCATCAACGCCTTTTTCGAAAACTCGACGCGGACATTACTATCGTTCGAGATAGCGGGAAAACGCCTCGGCGCGGACGTTGTCAACATGGCGGTCGCAAGGTCGAGCGTCAAAAAAGGCGAAACACTGATCGACACGGCGGTGACGCTCAATGCGATGCGCGCCGACGCGATTGTCATCCGCCACCAAAGCAGCGGCGCAGTGGCATTGATCGCCGACAAGGTCGATTGCCCCGTGCTCAACGCGGGCGATGGTTGGCACGAGCACCCGACCCAAGGACTGCTCGACGCGCTGACCATCCGGCGACGCAAGGGGCATATAGATGGCCTAAAAATCGCGATATGCGGCGATATTTGCCACAGCCGCGTTGCCCGTTCGAACATGATCGGCCTTGCCACCATGGGCGCAGAAGTGCGCGTCGCCGGCCCGGCAACATTGGTTCCCCTTGAGGTGGAAAGCTATAGCGCGCAACGTTTCACGCGGATTGAGGACGCCATCGACGGGGCCGATGTCGTGATGATGCTGCGGCTGCAAAATGAACGAATGGCGGGCGGGTATATCCCATCGGCGCGCGAGTTTCATGCGCTTTACGGGCTTAACGCCGAACGGCTGGCGCTCGCAAAGCCCGACGCATTGGTGATGCACCCCGGGCCGATGAACCGTGGAGTGGAGATTGACAGCGCGATTGCTGATGATCCGCTGCGTTCCGCGATTACCGAGCAGGTCGAGATGGGCGTTGCGGTGCGGATGGCTTGCCTTGATGTGCTGACCCGCGCGCGGCGCGGCGTGGAGGGTTGGGCATGACCATGCTGGCGATAGTCAACGCACGTCTGGTTCGTTGCAATGCAGAACCTCAAATCGGGGCTGTGCTAATCCAAGATGGCGTCATCACCGATGTTGGTGCGATTAACCCGCCATCTGAATGCGAGACGATCGACGCGGGCGCAAAGCTGCTCGCGCCGGGCATCATCGACATTGGGGTATTCGCCACCGACCGCGCGGCGTTCCACTTTGGTGGCATCACCCGCGCCGCACTTATGCCCGATGGCCCGCCTGTGCTCGACGACCCCGGCTTGATCGAGCGCTCGGCAAAAGCGGGAAAACCAGACCTGTGGATCCACCCGCTCGCAGCCGCGACGCAGGGGCTGGCGGGGCATGAACTTGCCGAGATTGGCCTGATGCAACAAGCGGGCGCACGGGCTGTTTCTACTGGCCGCGCAGGCATATCCGACGCGGGCGTCATGGCGCGGCTACTCGCTTATGCTGGCGGCCTTGGCCTAACCACGATTGTCCATAGCGAGGATGAGGGGCTGACACGCGGCGCGGTCGCCACCGATGGTGAAATGGCGATGCGACTAGGGTTGCCTGCCGCGCCTGCTTGCGCCGAAGCGATGGCGGTTGCGCGCGATCTTGCTCTGGTCGAAATCACGGGCGCGCCCATTCATTTTCGCCAGATAACCACCACCGCCGCTTTTAACCTCATCCGCGATGCAAAGGCCGAGGGACTGCCCGTGACCTGTGGCATCACCCCCGCCCATTTGCTGTTATCCGACATCGCGCTGGGCGAATGGCGGACCTTTGCGCGGCTGTCTCCGCCGCTGCGGCAAGAAAGTGACCGTCAGGCGGCACTGGCCGCACTCGCCGATGGCACGATTGATGTGCTGGCATCGGGACACGACCCACGCGGGCCAGAGGATAAGCGCCTGCCCTTTGCCGATGCTGCGCCCGGTATGGCCGGTGCGGGGACATTGTTGACATTGGGGCTGGGGCTGGTGCGCGATGGTACCATTTCCATGGCGCGGCTATTTACACTGCTCGCGGGCAACCCCGCCAAGCTGCTGGGCGTCAATGCGGGGGCGCTGAATGTCGGGCGCGAAGCCGACCTGATCCTGATCGACCCCGATACACCGTGGCAGATTGATGCTCAGGCCATGTCTGCACGCGCCGGCAACACGCCGTTCGATGGCCTACCCGTTCAGGGCCGCGCTATTGGCGTTTGGAAGGGCGGCACGCGGGTCGCGTAGCCTGCCCTGCTATACCACCGCGCCGCGATTCTTGTCCTCTGGCGGGGTCGGCCCGGCCTCGCTCCCAGCCAAGGGAACGAAACTGTCCGGACCTACTTTAAGCCAAATCAATATCGGCGCGGCCATATAGATCGACGAATAGGTGCCGACAAAGATGCCGAGCAGCATCGCCGCCGTAAAGCCAAAGATGACATCGGGGCCAAGCAGGAGCAACACCAACAGCGCGATCAACATGAACATGCTGGTCATCACCGTGCGCGACAGCGTTTCATTGACACTAAGGTCGAGCAGTTCGACAATCCCCATCTTGCGATATTTACGCAGATTTTCACGGATGCGGTCATAAACAACGATGGTGTCGTTCAAAGAATAACCGATAATCGTCAGCAGCGCCGCGACGATGTTGAGGTTGAACTCCAACTGCGTCAGCGCAAAAAATCCGAACGTCAGCGCGACGTCATGGAACAGCGCAAACAGCGCCCCGACCCCGAATTGCCATTCAAACCTAAACCAGATGTAAATCGAAATCGCGATCATCGCCAACATCAACGACCACGCGCCGGTGCGGAGCAATTCGTTCGACACCTTGCCCGACACGGTATCGACCGAACTGATCGTGGCGCTGGGGTAATGGGCGTGAATGCTAGACTTCAGCCGCTCTGCTGCGCGGTCCGCTGCTGCTTGGTTACCCGCTGGCAAGGGTGTGCGGATCGAAATGTCGCGGTTACTGCCAAACTCTTGCACCGACACATCGCCATCGGCCAATAGGCTCAGTTGCTGGCGCAACTGGTCGATATTGGGGGCTTGGCGGAACTCGACGCGAACCGTCTGGCCGCCGACAAAATCGACGCCAAGGTTGAGGCCGCGCACCATTACCAACAGGATTGACGCGGCAATCATCAACAGGCTGATTGCCATCGCCACATTGCGCCACTTCAAAAAGCGGATGTTGGTGTTGTCGGGGACAAGTTTGAGCAGTTTCATCTCTATATCCCTTAAATTGTGATCGACGATGGCCGCGCCTTGCGCAACCAATGGGCAACGAACATGCGGGTAACGGTCACGCCTGTGAACACCGATGTGACGATGCCGATGGTCAGCACCACCGCAAAGCCCTTGATCGGACCGGACCCGAATACAAACATCAGCGCCGCCGCAATGACGTTGGTGATATTCGCATCCATGATCGCGCGACTCGCCTCCTTATACCCCGTCTCAACCGCAGCAAAGACACGTCGCCCGCGCCGTATTTCTTCGCGTATGCGTTCGTTGATAAGGACGTTGGCATCGACCGCAGCGCCGATGGTCAGCACGAATCCGGCAATTCCCGGCAGCGTCAACGTCGCCCCGAACAGCGCCATAATGCCGATGATCATCAAAATGTTGAACGCCAAAGCGATGTTGGCATAGACCCCAAAACGGCCATAGACGATCAGCATGAAGCTCAAGGTCAGCACTGTCGCTATACCCCCCGCAATCGCGCCCTTACGGATTGATTCAGCGCCAAGGTCTGGCCCGACAGTGCGTTCTTCGACCACCGATAATTTCACCGGCAACGCACCAGAGCGTAGCGCAATCGCCATCGTATTGGCGCTTTCGGTGGTAAAGCTGCCCGATATTTGTGCGCTGCCGCCGTTAATCGGTTCGTTGATCGACGGGGCCGACAGCACTTTGCCGTCGATCAGCATCGCAAAACGTTTGCCAACATTTTCCCGCGTCACCCGCGAAAATATCGTCGCGCCCTGCCCATTGAACCGAATATTGACGACCGGCTGGCTATTGTCTTGATCGAAACCTTGCTGTGCCTCCTCCAACTGATCACCCGAAATCATCACCTGGCGGCTGACCACCTCGAACCCGGGTTGGCTGGCATAGGGCACCACTTCGCTGCCCACGGGTGCGCGGCCTTGCGCGGCATCTTCAGGATTAAAACTGTTTGGGTCGGTGACCATGCGGAACTCTAGCCGCGCGGTCTGGCCCAGCAGGTTCTTAAGCTCCTGCGGGTCTTGCAACCCCGGCACTTGCACAACAATACGGTCGCTGCCCTGCAGGATGATTGTCGGTTCGCGGGTTCCCAGCGCGTTGACGCGCCGTTCGACGATGTCGCGCGCGCCCAGCATCGCTTCGGAGACAAAGCTCGACAGCCCCGCCGCCGTCTGGGTCATGACAACGCGGTTGGTGTCGCGCACCTCGATGTCCCAGCTGCGCTGTCCTGTGAGTGCAACTCCCGTGGTCAGCCCGTTCAGCCGGTCGCGTACTTCATCCACCTTGGTCGCGTCGCGCACGACAAAGGTTACGGCATTGACCGAACTCGTCAGTTCACCAATCGCAATGTCATCTGCGCTGCCCGGTTCGCCGCGCATAGCCTCGCGGATAGAGCGTTCCATCGCACTCAAACGCTCGGCGCGCACATCGGCGATGTCCGCCTCCAGCAAGATGTGGCTGCCCCCCGCCAGATCAAGCCCCAGATTAACGCGTGGACGCAGCGATTCGGGGAGGAACGACAGGGCGCTGGGCGGCACAAAGGTTGGCACTGACAAAAGCGCGCCGACGATGATCGTCAGCCATATCAGCGATGTCTTCCAACGGGGGAAATCGAGCATGGGGGTCAGGTCCGTCGCAACAGGTTAATCATTGGCGGGTTTGCCGGTCGGGTTGACAACGTCCGCGAGCGTCGCGCGCATCACTCGCACCTTGACCCCGCTGGCAATTTCAACCTCGACCTCGGTGTCGTCAACCTTGGTGACTTTACCGACGATGCCGCCGCCCGTGACCACGGTGTCGCCGCGCTTGGCCCCGGCAACCTTGGCCTGATGATCCTTCATCCGCCGTTGTTGCGGGCGAATGAGCAAGAAATAAAAGACAACAAAAATGAGCAGCAAAGGTGCCATCTGCATGAAGATGGCGGTGCCGCCTGATGATGATGGTGCTGCTGCAGCTGCGTAAATAAGTGCGGGGGACATTGCGGGAAACCTTTTCAAGGCGAATGGGGTTAGGCGCTATATGGCGCGGCATTCGCCCCAAACAACCCGGCGCGCCTATCACCTAGGTTAATATGGTGCAACATCCATGCATAGCTTGCATCATATGCGCCGCGCGGCTAGGGGCACCGCTTGCCCTACGGGGCCGGTCGGGACGTAGCGCAGCCTGGTAGCGCATCACACTGGGGGTGTGGGGGTCGCAGGTTCGAATCCTGTCGTCCCGACCAATTTTATCAAGCCAAATAATTGGGCATACGGATAGCCAAGTCTTGCTGTTGTAGAATCGCGCCGCGTGGCGCAGCCTGTCACTGAATCAACAAGCAGGGCGCGTAACAATGGCTAAACAGCATATAATAAGCCGCCGGATGGTGCTGGGCGGTGCGGCATCGCTGCTCGCACTCATTGCCGCCGACCATAGTGTCGCACGCGCGCTAGCACGGCCGCGCCGCCAACGCGCCCCGCATGACGCCCGCATCGAACGCCTGATCGCGCAGATGACGCTGGAACAAAAAGCGGGGCAACTCACCCTCTATGCCGACAGCAATAATTTCACGATCGAAGAGGGCGCAATCCCTGTCAACCCCACGGCCAATAATCAGGCACGCCGCGACATCATCGACAAAATCGGCAAAGGCCATCTGACCGGCCTGTTCAGCGGACAGGGTTTCAACGACGCCATGGCGCTGCAACGGATGGCGGTTGAGCAAGCGCCGCTCGGTATCCCGCTCATCTTTGGCGGCGATGTCATCCACGGGTTTCGCACGATATTCCCCGTTCCAATCGGCGAAGCTGCGAGTTTCGATCCGGAGCTTTGCGCGCGCACCGCACGCGCAGCAGCGGTGGAGGCGACAACCCACGGCATTCAATGGACCTTTGCGCCGATGGTTGATGTTGCGCGCGACCAGCGCTGGGGCCGCGTGGCCGAAGGGGCGGGCGAAGACCCTTATCTGGGTAGCATCATCGCCGCCGCGCGTGTGCGCGGGTTTCAAGGACCAGATCTGACGGCGGACACATCCATGCTCGCCTGTCCCAAACATTTCGCGGCTTATGGCGGGGTGCAGGGCGGGATGGACTACAACACCGTCGATATTCCCGAAACGACGTTGCGCGAAACATTTCTGCCGCCGTTTAGGGCCGCATTTAACGCGGGAGCGCTGACCACGATGAGCGCGTTCAATGACATTGGCGGCGTCCCCGCCACCGCCAACCATCATCTGTTGACCGGCATATTGCGCGACGAATGGGGTTTTAGCGGGCTGGTAGTGTCCGATTATACCGCCGATTGGGAGCTTGTCCCGCACGGTTTTGCCGCCGATAGCCGCGACGCCGCCAAAAAATCGCTGATGGCTGGGTGCGACATCTCGATGCAAAGCGGCCTCTATCTCGACCATATCCCCGATCTGGTGCGCAACGGCGAAGTGCCGATGCGCGTGGTTGATGAAGCGGTGCGCCGTGTGCTGCGCGTCAAGGCGGCGATCGGTCTGTTCGACAACCCTTATCGCTCGCTCGATTTTGCTGGCACACGCGCCCGCGTCGGCAATGCGGACCTGCACGCTTTGGCGCGTGAAGGGGGACGGCAATCCATCGTCATGCTTAAAAATGATGATGCATTGCTCCCCTTACGCAAATCAGGGCAAAAAATTGCGTTGATCGGTCCGTTCGGCGCTGACACACGCGACCTGATGGGGGCATGGTCGATTTATCCCGATTTCGACCAAGCGGTGCCGGTTGATGTTGGGTTGCGTTCAAGCATAGCCAACCCTGCCGACCTCGTAGTCGTCAAAGGCTGTGAAGTTACCGCTCCCATCGACGGCGGTATCGCTGCCGCAGTCGCTGCGGCGCACGCCGCCGATGTTGTGTTGCTGGCGATTGGCGAGAGCGCCGATATGGCGGGCGAGGCACAATCACGCGTCGATATTGTCGTGCCGCCTGCGCAACAGGCTTTGGCCGAAGCGGTCGCCGCCACCGGCAAACCCATCGTCATATTGCTCCGCCACGGACGTGCACTTGCGCTGCACGGGGCGGTCAAAAATGCGCAGGCGATATTGGCGACATGGTTCCTAGGATCGCAAACGGGGCACGCGATTGCCGACATAATATTTGGCGATCACAGCCCATCGGGGCGCTTGCCCGTCAGCTTCCCGCAGGAATCGGGGCAACAGCCCTATTTCTACAACCACCGCAACACCGGCCGTGCGCAAACCAACCCCGATGAACCCAGCTTTCGTTCGCGTTACCGCGAGGTCAGCTTTGCCCCGCTCTATCCCTTCGGTCACGGACTGACCTACGGCAGCGTCGAATATAGCGCGACGACGGTAAGCAGCGAGCTTCTGACTCAAAGCGGCTCAGTGACGGTGACATGCACCCTCCGCAACAGCGGTGCGCAATCGGTGCGCGAAGTCGCCCAGCTCTATATCCACGACAAGGTGGCCAGCCTGACCCAGCCCGTGCGCCAGCTGAAAGGATTTGAAGCCATCACCCTAGCCCCCGGCGAGAGCCGCGATGTGCATTTCACACTCACCGCCGACGACCTCGCCTTCGTCAACGCCCAGCTCCAGCATGTGGCCGAGCCGGGCCTATTCGACATCTGGATAGCCCCCAACGCGCATGGCGGCACTGGGGCCATGCTACGATTGGGTTAGTAATGAGCACCCCTTTCCTACAGGGTTTGCGCCATGGTAAGATGCACTTTGTTTCGGCTCTTTTGACATTGTAGATCTGCACCATCTAAATCCTCTCCCTTCGGGAGAGGTGGCAGTGCGAAGCACTGACGAAGAGGGTATGGCAAAGTGTATTATGTGTATCATACAACTGTGTATTGTTGATACCACAGCTCTGTAACCCGCAGGCGGTCGTTGTTTTACCCCCTGTTTAGTGTCAACCAAACCTCACAGACAAACCCCGTTCTTGGTGTCTACTTTGTCACCTTTGGCCGCACCAAAGCATGATATGCGCGATGTTTGAAAAGTTACATCGTTGCGATTGGGTTACGGAAGTATCTCCAGCATCGCCTGTTGCTGCGCGGCAACCGCCACCGCGACGCGCGCCTGCTCGGCAGCGATCAGTATGGCCGCGTCCTCATGCCCTGCCTCCGCCTCACTCACCGCCAGTCGATCAAGCTCTGCCAGCGCAAAAACACTCGGGCCGCGCACCGCCACTAACCGTGAATAGGCTACCTGGCTCGCCGCCCACAGCTCACTTCCTTCGCTGGCCCCGCGACCTGCGACAATCGTCGCGCGGTTCGACTCCAAAGCCCCGCGAAACGCGGCGTCGCCAGCATCGGCATCACGGGCAAGTGCGCGCAACGCCTGGGTCAGCGTGGCACTGATGGGTTCTGGGACAGGCGGCGTCACAGGCTGCGATGCTGCAACGTTCACCCGCTGCTCTATCGGCCGGTGTGCTAGGGAGGGAAATGCGCTCATATCATTGGCTGCGCACCCGCCAAGCCAAAGAGCGGGCAAGAAGGTTACGAAAAGGCGTTTTGCATAGACCATGATGCGCTCTATGGCGTAGGCGCACGGCGCGCAAGCCAGAGCGATATATTCGGCTATTAGCGATGGAAAACAGCCGCATTTTGCGTTGACACTGGCATGACTCGCCGCTATTTGCGCGGTCTTTCCCGCATGGTGGCACTGGCACCGGGGCATCACGCCTCTCTTTCAGTCTGTCGTTTTTGCGGGGTATATTCGTTTTGTTTGAAGGTAAATTGGCCATGTTCGCTATCGTGCGCACCGGCGGCAAGCAGTATCGCGTTGCCGCTGGAGACAAAATCACCGTTGAAAAAATTGTCGGCGCAATTGGCGACAAGGTTGCCCTGACCGATGTTTTACTCGCGGGTGATGGCGGCGAATTGACCTCGACCGTCGGCCTGACCGTCGCGGCCGAAATCGTTGCGCAGGGACGCGGTGAAAAAATCATTGTCTTCAAGAAAAAGCGCCGTCACAATTATCGCCGCAAACAGGGACACCGTCAGTCGCTGACCTTGCTCAAAATTGTTGCCATTGGCGCAGAGGCCAAGAAGGCAAAGCCAGCCAAGGTTGAGGCCGCCTCGCCTGCTGTTGAAGCAGACGCGGCGCCCGCCAAAAAGCCCGCAGCGAAAAAGGCTGCACCAAAGAAAGCGGCGGCTGAATAAGCCCGCTTTCCAGACTGATTTAGAGATTTAGGAGACTAAACCATGGCACATAAAAAAGCAGGCGGATCTTCGCGCAATGGTCGCGATTCAGCCGGTAAGCGCTTGGGTGTGAAGAAATTTGGCGGCCAGGAAGTGATCGGCGGTAATATCCTTGTGCGCCAACGCGGCACCAAATTTTACCCCGGCATCAATGTTGGCCTTGGTCGCGATCATACATTGTTCGCCACCGCGCATGGCCATGTGCGGTTCCATGATGGCAAGCTCGGCCGCAAATATGTGTCGGTTGATGTCATGATGGCGGCGGCCGAATAATCGGGCAACCTTTGGGGTTGTCCGCAAGCGGATGACCCCCCGGCCACTTTGGCCACCAGATTTGATTGCCCCAATCGGCACAACAGTCTGGATAAAGAGGGAGACGGGTCATCCTCCGTTTCCCTTTTCGCGTTTCGGGCCCATTTTCATGCGGCCTACCCCGCCAAAACAACGGATCACAGTCTCCCTCTTTCAATGTCGCAATCCTGTCACCAATCATGTGCAGGGGCGAGCCGACGAGGAGATGGTTGAATGTTTGCCCGCACAGATCGCTTGTTATTAAGGCCTGGATTCATTGAGGATGCGGGCGAACTGACCGCCGCGATTGGCGATGAAGCCGTGGCGCGGAACCTGTCGTCCCTGCCCTGGCCTTATCGCCCTCAGGATGCAGCAGATTTTCTGGCACTGCCCGAAGAGCCGCTGTTGCCGCGCCTGTTAATCCTTAAACGGACGATGGGAACACCACGCATTATTGGCGGCATCGGCATTCATCGGCGCGATGGCGAAGGGTGTGGTGCGCTGGAACTGGGCTATTGGATAGCCCGCGCGCACTGGGGGCGTGGCTTTGCCACCGAGGCTGGCCGTGCCGTCATGCAAATAGCACGCACGAACCGCCTACCAAGCCTATGTGCCGCGCATTTTATCGACAACCCGGCATCCGCCAACGTGCTGCGCAAGCTCGGCTTTCGCTCGACCGGACGGACCGCTACCCGCATCAGCGCCGCGCGCGGCGGCGGTGCGTCCTGCGCGCTATACGAAGAAGAAGCCGACGTAGATGCAGCTGCCCGAGGCGGCACCATGCGCCTCGCGGCCTAACTCGATTTGCGGGTCCGCGAATAAACGTTGATCGGCTCGTCGTGCAGTCTCGCTTCGCCAACCTGCGCAAAACCCAGCTTTGCCGCCACCCGTTCCGATGCACCGTGCCCGGGATTGATGATGCAGCGCACTTCGGGTGCGGCCAGCGCAGTGTCGGCCCAACCCAGCGCGGCACCCATCGCTTCGCTGGCATAGCCCTTGCCCCATGTGTCGACGGTGAATGCCCAGCCTGCTTCGGGCGTGCCATCGAGCAGCGGCAGGTCACGGTCGAACCAGCTGAGGCCGCCAGCACCTACGAAACGGTCAGTGTTGCGGTCGGCGAATACCCAATAGCCATAGCCCATCAATGGCCACATGCCGGGCAGGCCGATGAAGCGCATCCAGCTTTCATTCCGCGTGCGAACATTGCCACCGATGAATCTCACCGTCGACTCATCCGCCCACATCGCAGCGAACCCATCAAAGTCACGCATTTCGGCGGCGCGCAGGCGCAATCGCTCGGTTTCTATCGTCGGGGCAATCATCATGCCGCCAGCCTAACCGCAATAAAATTAGGCGGCAACCGCCGTAGTCGTATTGGCGTCGCCATATTGACTATCAACTTTGCCAATCAGCGCGCGGTCATCATGGTTCCATGGGTGAAATCCTGGCATGAAATAGGCGGCCCATGCGGGGATTAAGCGGCGCAATACGCCCGGTTTACCGAGCAGGAACCACCAGATACGAGCCGTTACGCGCCAACCAGACAGGCCGTCCTGTTTGAGCAACGCCTTCATGCCCTTC
>ERZ1292633.2724-Hain-H41-02um-R1-2724-length-17794-cov-6_pt1 | contig 17794 bp, 12 predicted proteins | sample MGYA00564406_ERZ1292633 | MGnify/ENA primary metagenome ERZ1292633 (study PRJEB36523, sample SAMEA6512639) | groundwater metagenome | collected 2019-01-08 | study: AquaDiva: Metagenomics assemblies of 32 groundwater samples | reverse complement strand
TATTCCCAAGAGCCACGATTCAAAGAACATCAAGTAAAGGGATTCCCAGTCTTAGAAGATATCCAGTAGAATTAATGCCGTAGGAATTCACCCGTTGGGTGCAGAAAGGAAGAGAAATGATCGGAACTCTGGTGCAATTGATGTTTCCGTTTAAGGATGGGGCTGCAGACGAGTCATTGACTGCGAATGCTGGATTGGTGCTGTTTGAAAAACTTATTTGTTATCTGTGGTTGGAACATTGACTGCGACAGGAGATGTCCAGGCCAGGGAGCGAGCACGGCTATCAGGCGATGGACTACGTGATGCCTCCGATGCTCGTGCTCAATGGTGGTGGCCGGTCGCTAGATGACGTGCATATTCTCAAAAATGACTTTGCGCTATCGAACTTGCTGAGGGGGACGTGCTGCCAAGCACAGATGCTGTAAGCAACTGGTTGCGCCATACCTGAACTGTAGAAAGACTGACTGACCTTTCCCGCATCAATCAGCGGATTATCGCCACACGTATTTGACAAGCCAGCATTACCCCCCACACACAGAAAGTTGACGCTTCACGGACCATTGCCGAAAAGAAGGCATTCAGTTTTTACCTCCTACAAGGGAGAACAGGCTGCATATCGATGATTTGACACTTTGCTGAGGCAGCTATGGTGATTCATGAGGAGTTTCGTAAGGGCAATGAAGCACCCGTTGCCAGTAATCTTGAATTTATCACCCCATCAATTACCATTTTTTGCAAATATTCCAAAGAAACTAAAGACTATTTCGCAATTAACTGTTGAATGAAATTTCCAAAACCGGGTGGGCTCATATCAATCATAAGTTTGAGCGTTTTTTATAGTAAAATAATATTATTTATAATTAAATGGTTAATGAAATTTCAACAGTTAATTGCGACATAGCCAAACTAAATTCTATTTGAATTATCGCCATGATAATCTCTGATATGCAATACTTGGATTACCTTTACCCGCTACTAACCCCACGACCCTTAAAAATAACAACCAATGTTTAAATTAGAAGAACAAGCTACTGAATTAACAAGCGAGCACGCTACACAGACCGAGCCGCTCAAAACTGTCAAAGTTAGAAATTGCAACATCACATTGCTGGGAACTGCGCATGTTTCAAAAGCCAGTGCAGATAAAGTTCAGGAACTGATTGCCACAGGAAAGTATGATGCTGTGGCTGTTGAATTATGTCCGAGCCGTCACAAAGTTATCGTTAACCCCGATGCCATGGCTAAAATGGATTTATTCCAAGTGATCAAGAATGGCCAAGCCAGCATGGTTGCTGCCAGTCTTGCATTAGGCGCTTTTCAGCAGCGCATGGCGGAACAGTTTAATATTGAACCAGGTGCCGAAATGCGCGTGGCGATTAAGGATGCGCAAGCCGCCAAATTACCGGTTCTACTGATAGATCGCGAAATCGGTACAACACTGAAACGAATTTATCGTAATGTTCCCTGGTGGAAGCGTTTTACTTTATTTGCCGGTCTGATAGAAAGTGTCATTAGTAAAGAAAAATTCAGTGCAACTGAAATTGAAAAGCTCAAAGAAGGCGACGTGCTCGAGAGTTCTTTTGCACAGTTTGCTGAGAATGAAAAAGACTTATTCCGGCCACTGATCAGTGAGCGTGATGAATACATGTCAGCACGTCTCATTAAAGAATGTAACGAAAATAACTACCAGCATATCCTAGCAGTGATTGGCGCCGGACACCTGAATGGCATGGTGCAACAACTTGAGACTCAGAGCATTACCAATCCAGAGGAAAAAATTGCACAACTCGACACCATCCCAGCATCCTCTCAATGGCTCAAATTTATTCCGTGGATAATTGTTGCGCTTATTCTGACAGGCTTCGCGATTGGCTTTACACGCAGTCCGGAAATAGGCACCGCCATGGTCGTTGACTGGATAGTAATTAACGGCGGGCTTTCCGCATTGGGTGCAGCGATTGCTTTTGCTCACCCGCTTTCTATTCTGACCGCTTTTCTGGCTGCCCCGCTGACTTCTTTAAACCCAACCATTGGTGCCGGCATGGTTGTCGCTGCCGTCGAAACTTATTTACGCAAACCGAAAGTAGGGGATTTTAATCGGCTTAGAGCAGACACGACCAGTTTGAAAGGCTGGTGGAGTAATCAGGTAACTCGAATCTTACTGATTTTTTTATTTTCAACATTGGGTTCAGCAATAGGTACTTATGTGGCAGGATTCAGAATATTCGAACAACTCAGTAGTAGCTAAGTTCATATGTTCGACTACTTCGAACGCCTGATAAACCCTTACCCTCCGGAACATCCGGTTGAGCCACCCAAGGGGTTATATCAATTCTGCCGCCACTATATCCGCGGCATTGAGTTTTATCTGATTTTGCTGGCGCTATTAACCACCTGCCTGGCGATCAGCGAAGCCATGTTGTATGGTGTGCTAGGGCAAATGGTCGATTGGTTGGCGGAAAAAGAAACCACACATTTTCTGGAAGAAGAATGGCCGACTTTACTGGCCATGTCCATATTTGTTTTGATAGGGATTCCGCTTCTGGTGCTGCTGCATTCCTTAGTGATTCACCAGACACTCATGGGGAATTTCCCTATGCGTGTCCGGTGGCTGTCACACCGGTACTTGCTCAATCAAAGTTACGCATTCTTTCAGCACGAATTCAGTGGCCGGATTGCCACCAAAGTCATGCAAACTGCATTATCAGTGCGTGAAACAGTCATGAAACTGCTTGATGTCATTCTTTTCGTCACCGTTTACCTCACGACAACGTTACTGCTGGTGTTCCATGCAGATCCACGCTTATGCTTGCCATTACTGGCTTGGTTATTCCTATACATCGGCATTCTGTCGCATATTGTCCCGCAATTAAAACGCATCTCCACACTACAAGCCGACGCACGCTCTCTCATGACCGGGCGTATTGTCGACAGTTATTCCAACATCCTGACACTCAAGCTATTTTCTCAGAGCCAGCGGGAATCCGCTTATGCCAAAGCGGGCATGGAAGAATTCATGGCTACGGTACACCCGCAAATGCGCCTATCAACACAACTCAATGCATGTGTTTGGATTATCAATATGCTACTGGTATTCGTAACGGGGGGGCTGGGTATTCATTTATGGCTGCAAGGTGCCATCGGACCGGGGGCTATTGCCATAGTCATGAGTTTGGCCATCCGGCTGACTGGCATGTCACATTGGGTCATGTGGGAAGTCAACGCACTGTTTGAAAATATCGGCACGGTACAGGACGGCATCAATACACTGTCCAAACCCCAGCATGTCATCGATGTACCGGATGCAAAGGAACTGCAAGTTCATCAGGGCGCGATTGATTTTAATCGTGTCTGTTTTTCCTACCACCCCGATCAGAACGATTCACACCGTATCTTTGATGATCTCAATCTCCACATCACAGCTGGCGAAAAAGTCGGCATTGTCGGTCGCTCAGGCGCAGGCAAATCGACATTCGTAAACCTGTTACTGCGTTTCTATGATGTGCAACAAGGCAATATCACCATCGACGGACAAGCTATTCATACAGTAACTCAAGATAGTCTACGTGCCAGCATCGCCATGGTGACACAGGATACCTCGCTATTACATCGCTCGGTGCGTGACAATATTCTGTTCGGCAAACCCGATGCCGACGATGCACAAATGATTGCAGTGGCCAAACAAGCTCAAGCGCATGAATTTATCCAGACACTCAGGGATATCAAAGGGCGGACCGGTTATGACGCCCATGTGGGCGAACGCGGTGTCACCCTTTCCGGCGGACAACGGCAACGCATCGCCATTGCCCGTGTGCTATTAAAGAATGCGCCCATTCTGGTATTGGATGAAGCGACATCGGCACTGGATTCCGAGGTGGAAGCCAGCATCCAGCAAAGCCTGTATCAACTGATGGAAGGCAAAACAGTAATCGCCATCGCGCATCGTTTATCGACCATCGCAGCAATGGACCGGCTCATCGTATTTGACAAAGGCCATATCGTAGAACAAGGCAGCCACGCCAAACTCATCGCCAGTAATCAGCTCTACTCACAGTTATGGAATCACCAGTCGGGCGGATTTCTAGGACTATTGGAGAATGAGTAAGTTTAATACTGTAACAGCTGATACCTATGCGGATATCCGTTGCTTGTGCCTATAGATACCAATTTATACCAATTACCTTTCCAATCTCGAACTAAAGCAAGATTTCCTGTTTATTCTTATATAACAGAACTATACCTAACAGGTACAATCTCGATCCAAATAATTCAATCAATCTATTTGATGAGTCATTTAAAAAAATAATGATTCATTCTTAATTTTCTCAAAAATTCGTTTCAATTATTTTATAAGCCGAATAACTAGCCATTAATTAGCCAATGACTGCCCCACTGAATAAAAAAACTGCATTCACAGTACAAGCTTGTTTACGGCTTTTTCTCTTATCAATGGTTACGGGCACCGTGTTTGCTAGTCAGGGCACCCCTTTGAAGCAAAATATCACCGATATTCCGCTTGAAGAATTGATGAATATGAAAGTATCAACTGTTTCACGCAAAACACAGAAATTAAGTGACACTCCTGCCGCAGTATTTGTGATTTCCCAAGAGGATATTCGCCGCTCCAGCGCCAATAGCATTCCTGAATTATTACGTATGGCGCCTGGCCTGTCAGTCGCACGTATTGATGCGAACAAATGGTCGGTCACTTCACGCGGATTTAGCGGTCGTTTTGCTGATGATCTCTTGGTGATGATTGATGGCCGTACCGTCTACTCCCCGCTATTTGCGGGGACATTCTGGGAGACACTGGATCTTCCGTTGGAGGACATCGAACGTATCGAAGTAATTCGCGGACCCAGCGGAACAATCTGGGGCGCCAATGCGGCCAATGGTGCAATCCACATCATCACTAAAAATGCAAAAGCTACGCAGGGCAGTTTAGTAACTTCCGGAGGAGGCACTGAAGAAAGGGGATTCGCCACATTGCGTCATGGCGGCCGAATTGGAGAAAATTTCCATTTCCGCCTGTATAGCAAAGGATTCGCACGCGACAACAGCTTTAGCCCTAGTGGCGCAAACGATAGTTGGCGCATGGGAACGATTGGATTTCGCGCGGATTGGGATATCAACGCCAACAATGCCATTACCTTTCAAGGCCAGTATTATGGTGGCAAGGCGGGTCAAAACACCACTTTCGTCAACCCTCAGGAACCCGAATTAGCCATCACCCGAGCTGAAGATGCCAACCTATCCGGCGGACATGCACTGGTACGTTGGCAGCGCACAACCAGTGATCGTTCGAGCACAGCTTTACAAGCCTATTATGATCGCACCCATCGCGATGAACTGTCTTTCCGTGAATCCCGTCAGACCGTCGATGTGGATTTTCAGCAGCGATTCCCGATAAAAATACCCTTCACCCAGGATATCATCTGGGGAGGGGGCTATCGCTGGACAAGCGATCATCTGGGTGTCAATCTGCCGATTTTCTTTGACCCTACTCGGCGCAATTTAGAAACCGGAAATGTATTTGTACAAAGTGATATCCCGCTCGTGGAAGATCGGTTGAAATTCACTACAGGTATAAAATTCTTGGATAACACCTATTCACATGGAAATTTTCTACCCAATGCACGCCTGATATGGACTCCGGACGCCCGCCAATCTCTCTGGGCTTCTGCAACGCATGCATTACGCTTGCCGTCACGTTTTGAGCGTGATGGCAGCCAGATTACTCGAGACGGCGCGGAATTTATCCGGCGTATCAGCAACCCGCTAATCACTTCAGAGACATTATGGTCATTTGAAACGGGATATAGACGTCAAGTGACTTCAGATTTGTCGGTTGATATTGCTGGTTTTTTCAATGCCTACAATCACTCTAGCAGCGAATTGGAAATCGCACCTGCGACTATCCAAATAACCGGCCAGCGTCAGTCTCAAATTTTTGGTTTTGAAGTCTATGGAAATTGGCAAGCACTCAGTAAGCTTCGCTTTATGCCAAGCTATAGCCACTTGCAGGTGAGAAATCAAGTGCCATTTGGCCTGGAAGCGGAATCCGGTGAAGATCCCAAACACCAATTCACTTTGCGTTCACAACTTGAATTACAACGTAATGTCGAACTGGATGCCTTTTTCCGCTACATCAACAAACTCCCCGGCATAGATGTTGCCAGCTATAAAGCATTGGATATACGGCTGGCTTGGAAGCCGCTTTCAAATGTGGAGTTGTCAGTGATTGGGCAAAATTTGTTGCAGTCACACCACCAGGAATTTGCGCCTGAAGTGATTCAAACAATGCCCGTACAGATTCAACGGGGCGTGTTCGGCAAATTGACTGTACGTTTCTAATCGCTCAAAGGAAAATACAGGTTATCTAGGAAGGATTCCCATGACATATGAACGCCAAGTTTTCCGCGCGCCGCATATTCGCTTTTCTTTAAATTTCTAGAATAAATATAACTACTTATGAGAAATATTCAATCTCCAATTCTTCACACAACAAGACACTCAGCCCCCCCCTCATGCACTCAGGCTATTAACGCCCCGGGCATTTTTAGTGCACTTGTCTTATTGGTTTAATGACATCTCTCTCTATTTAATCGAAAACATTTAATGCATGATGCGCCTTGCTCAAGTTATTTAATTTTCGCACCATGACTCACACCCAAGTTATTCGCTCATCAATTTTGCAAGGTATTTTAGTCTAGAATGCCCTTCGCAAAATTATACCTGCTGCTCTTTTGTGTAATCTTGAGTTATTCGCCGCACGCACGCGCGGATGAACTGGATGAATACACGCTAAAAGCAGCTTTCCTATATAACTTTGCAGTTTATACAACATGGCCTGACACGGATGCCAGTACTTTTAACCTATGCATCTATGGAAATGATCCGTTCGGCAAGAATCTCGATTCATTGATGCAAAAAAAGAGAGTCAATGATCGCACCATCACCATTCATCGAACAAACAATATTGATCGTCTCGATTCATGCCAGCTAGTTTTTATCTCCCGCTCATCGATTGACAACTTAAAAGCCGTCATCAACACCCTGCAAGATAAACCTGTACTCATCGTAGCGGACAGTCCGGGCACCATCCAGCAAGGCGTTATAATCAATATGGAGGTCAAAGATGAAAGAGTCACATTTGAAGCCAATTTAAAAGTAGCCAGAAAGTCCGGTCTGAATTTGAGTTCCCAGCTATTGCGCTTCGCCACTTCGGTGCTTCAGTAATAAAATAAAGCTGAAATCTGCACACTCCTCTGTAGTAAAAATCTTACACCTTAAGATCCTCTTCCCTGAAGGAAGAAATTACTATCCCTAATTTGATAAATTAAGGGTAATAAAAATCTTACTTCTCGGCTTTAATCGGTGATTGGGTATGTTTAAATCATAAAACTAAAAAATCAACCCAGTTCATTGTGTTCATTCCCAGAAAAGCTGTTCCCCCGGTCGTCAATATCCCTGCAAAAATAAGCTTGCTGCTCGGTTTGCTTTTTATGCAGATATTTCCGGTCTATGCGGCAAAGAATTTGGAGCAAATGAGCTTAGAGGAGTTGATGAATATCAACATTGTCGGCGCTTCCAAATATGAGCAGAAACAACAGCAAGTCGCCGCAGCCGTCAGTGTCATTACCCGCGCAGATATCCGAACCTATGGTTGGCGCACTCTGAATCAAGCACTCGCCAGCCTTCCGGGCATTCATACTACGTATGATTATCAATATGAATATTTGGGCACACGCGGATTCGGTCTGCCAGGAGATTTTAATTCACGCGTACTGATTACGATCAATGGCAATCGCATCAACGACGCCACTTATGACCAAGGTCCCACCGGGCGTGATTTTCCACTCGATATAGATTTGATCGAACGGATTGAATTTTTTCCGGGTCCTGGCAGTGCCGTGTATGGACAGAACGCCATGATGGGTGTTGTCAATATCGTTACGCGTACTGGCGCAAGTATCAATGGTGCCGAGCTATCGACCTCATACCAGACAGCGGAAACCATGCCGCAGGAACGTGCCACCTTCGGTAAAAAGTTCAGTAACGGCACTGATGCGTTACTTTCCTTCTCAGGTCTTCAGTCCCGCGGAACAGATCGTTTTTTTGATTATGGTGATTCCGGTATTTCAGGAGTGGCACGCCGTTTGGATGGGGAAAATGTTAAGCAATTATTTGCACAAGCCACGCATGGTCCGCTCGCATTTGACTTCATGTATGGTGACCGGCGCAAAGATGACCCTACCGGTATGTTCTTTTCTGATCCACTAGTGACCGGACAATTTCAACGAGATCGTCGTCTCAACACACAAATCCAGTATAACGACAATTTCGCCAATGACACCCTCAACGTATTGGGCCGTTTGTTTCTCGGTCAATATCGCTACGATAACCCTTTAATCTATGACGGTGAGAAAACGCTATCCACCGGACCCAGTGACTGGCATGGTGCTGAATTGCGCCTGCTTTCCACTGCCTTGTCGAATCATAAACTGATGGCAGGTGTTGAGTATCAAAATAATACGTCCATCAAGCAATCCTTTCAGAATTTCGATCATCCTGAAGACAATATTGCGATCAAAAGTTCTGTTGTCCGTGTTGGTGTGTACGCGCAAGACGAATGGCGTATTACCGACACCTTGTCCGCAACCGTAGGGCTGCGTTATGACTATAGCGCCTGGATTGGCAGTCTTGGCAATCGATTGAGCCCGCGCGGCGCGCTGATTTGGCAGGCCACCCCAAAAACAACATTCAAGGCACTCTATGGCCGCGCTCACCGGTCACCGAATGCGTATGAACGAGACTACACCGATAACATTTCCCAAGTTGCCAATCCAGGATTACGCAGCGAGATGGTTGATACCGCTGAACTCGTGGCAGATTATCTTCCGCTGCCGAATATGAATTTACGTGCCACCGTCTACGCATGGGACATGCACAACATCATCGCACTCGGAATCGATCCGGTCAGCGGATTGTCGCAATACCAACAGACATCGCAAAAAGTACTGGCCAGAGGCACAGAATTATCGATGGATAAAACTTGGGATTGGGGCGCACGATTACGCAGTAGTTTTGGTATCCAGAATGCTGAGCAACAAGACTCACACCTCCCCAATTCACCCTACCATCTGGGCAAGTTGAATATTTCCATCCCCATTCCACTGATCACCGGCTTGCGCGCTGGCTATGAATTGCAATATTACGGCAAACGCAAAACGCTCGATGGCACGCATACCGATAATTATGTTCTTTCCAATCTCAATTTAGTGACCAATGTTCCCCAAGTAAAAGGACTCGAGGCATCGTTGAGCATTTTTAACTTGTTTAATGAGAACTACCAACACCCGGCTGCAGATACCAACTGGCAGAATTTTTTCTGGCAGCCTGGCCGAACCGTACGTCTCCGAATGGATTATCGCTTCTAGGTGCCTTTTGATATGACATTCTTGTATATAAAAACAGCCGCGGCGAAACGAACTGGTAACCAGATTCTAGGATATGCTTAATTGGATGCTGGAAAAGCAAGAAGAAACAGTTTTCTATGGCAGTCGCCGTATCAGGAAGCGATCATTCATCCGTTATTTTCCAATTCTGTCGCTGTGCTGGTGCTGGTTCTTGTTCCTGGGTTACTCGCCATTGACCCAAGCCGAGCAACCATCAGAATACCGGTTAAAAGTGGCCTTCCTTTATAATTTTTCCGCTTACACGGAATGGCCCAGCTTGCCGGACCAGTTCCTGAATTTATGTATTTATGGTGAAGACCCGTTTGGCGAAAATTTACAGCACTTACAGTATAAGAAAGCCCATGAACATGAAATATTGGTTCGGCATACAAGAAATACTGAAGATCTCCCTGGTTGCCAGATTGTTTTTATCACCCGCTCAAGCATAGACAATCTCAGTGACATCATTAAACAACTGGATGAAATGCCGATATTAACCATAGCCGACACCCCCGGCGCTAGTCAGCAAGGCGTTATACTCAACATGGCTATTAAAGAGGGAAAAGTCACATTCGAAGCGAATGTGGCTATTGCAAAAAGAAACCGCTTAAAACTCAGCTCTCAACTACTACGTTTCGCCACTGAGGTATATCAATAATGAAAAGTTCATCACCGGCTGCTGTGACATTACGTTCTAAATTGCAACGAATCAACTTTGCCGCACAGGGCACGGCGATGCTGCTGGTCGCAATACTCGTTATTCTGAGCAGCTTCCTCATCAGCTTTCTATCTATAGTTCAAACCAGTCAGTCAACGGCAAAATTATTGGCGGAGAATGCAGTCGCGACATTGATGTTCCAGGATACGAGCACGGCACAAACGCTATTACATTCGCTCAGCAATACACGGGAAATCCAAGCTGCGGCGATTTATACCGCAGAGAAAGTAAAATTCGTTCAATATTCTGTTGAAAACACACTGCTTCCGGAAACTTTAGCTTCCCTGAAAGAAGACATGCAAACAAATATCCATTTTCTAACGCTTACCGAACCGATTCACTTCAATGAACAGCCTCTGGGCAGCCTTTACTTGGAAATATCCTTGCATCCCCTTTACTGGCAAATACTTTGGCACGTTGTCATCACAATCACTGCTGCGATTGTCGCATTATTGGTTGCCAACCTTATGTTGCAACGGCTTAACCGGTCGGTACTCGATCCGCTCAAAAATCTTGCCACCGTCATGGAACATGTCACGAGCAGGGCAGATTACACAACTCGAACCGAACCCAGTGTCATTGTTGAATTGAATACGCTATCGAAGGGATTCAATAATATGCTGGAAATGATTCAAGATCGTGATGCAAAGCTGGCAAACCATCTTGATCACCTTGAAGAGGAAGTTGAAAAACGAACCGCAGAACTGGTTCTTGCCAAAGAATCCGCAGAAGCGGCAAGTAAAGCCAAAAGCGAGTTTTTAGCGACAATGAGTCACGAGATTCGCACACCGATGAATGGCATCTTGGGAATGACCGAGTTACTATTAGACACTCAATTAGATAAAGATCAGTACCGTTTCGCAGAAACAGTCCAAAGTTCAGGTCAGCACCTCCTCGGTATCATCAATGACATTCTTGATTTCTCCAAGATTGAGTCCGATCACATGGAACTGGAGACCATCGACTTCGATCTGGTCAAGCTAGTAGAAGATACACTGGTCATGTTTGCACAACCCGCTGATAAGAAGGGCCTGGAATTGATCGCGCAGTTCACGCCGCCCAACACGGCCTTCATGCTACGCGGTGATTCATTCCGAATACGTCAGATCATCGCAAATCTGGTCAATAATGCCATTAAATTCACCGATCAAGGAGAAATTGTCATTCGCACAATACTGCTTGATGAAACCGGAACCCTGACTAATGTCTCCCTATGCGTTGAAGATACGGGCATCGGAATTCCTTCGGCATACCATGAAAAGATTTTCCAGAATTTTTCTCAAGCAGATGGTTCCACAACCCGTCAATATGGAGGTACCGGCCTTGGTCTGACTATCTGCAAAAAATTATTGGAATTGATGGGAGGAAGCATTCAGGTAGAAAGCTCTCCGGGTCATGGCTCCAAGTTCTGGATTACTCTGCGACTAGAGAAATCCAAATTGGAACGCAACGATTTTTCCGATATTACTAATTTTCACGGTATCCGGGTTCTGGTTGTAGATGACAATCAAACTAACCGGGAGATTCTTAAACTACAATTGCAGAATTGGCAAATAGATGCTGTATGTGCAGAAGATGCGCAACAAGCTTTAACGTATATGAATCGATCTGTTGCCGAAAAGAAATTATTTCAATTGGTCATTTTGGACATGCACATGCCCAAAATGGATGGATTGCAGCTGGCAAGCAGAATTCATGCGCACCCGGATCTCAGAAAAACTCGCATGATGATGCTGACTTCAACCTATAGTAACGCGAGTCAGCTCGAAAGACAGAATACCGGTATATTACGTTGTGTAAACAAGCCCGTCCGCCAGAAGGAACTATTGGATATTATCATTGATGTCATGGGACGCGATCTGGATAAAGAGGCCATAAATTCTCCTTTAGTGGAGCAAGTTGCAGTCAGTGCACCTACACAAAATTTTCACGGCAAAGTTTTGCTGGCTGAAGACAATCCGGTCAATCAGGAAGTGGCCAAGGCGATGTTGGCAAAGCTCGGCTTGGATACAGTTGTTGCGCATGACGGCAAACAGGCTCTGGATTTGATCCAAAACAACCAATACGATCTCGTTCTGATGGACTGCCAAATGCCTAACATGGATGGTTTCGAAGCAACCGCGCGCATCCGGCAGCAGTTTGGCGCGACGCACACCATTATTGCACTGACCGCCAATGCCACAGAAGACGATCGCAAACGCTGCATAGAGGGCGGAATGAATGATTTTCTTTCAAAACCTTATACAATCGATCAGTTACGACAAAAAATCCATCATTGGCTCAGCAAAGAAAAAAACAATTCGATGAATACTGTAAAATCCGAAATCGTTGAACCAGCACCCGAAACTAACGCTACGCCTGCACTCAATCCAATATGGCTTGGTCAAATTCGTGAGCTTGACACAACCGGAGGAAATGTTTTGCTGCACAAGATCCTGCAAGCATTTCTCGAATCTGCTCCGAATAACATGCGCCAGATTGAACAAGCTATTATTAATGGGGATGCTGACAGTCTGCGTCAGTCAGCACATGCATTGAAATCCAGTTCGGGTAATATCGGAGCTGAGAACCTATCTGCTCTACTCAAGCAATTGGAAGCGCATGGACGAACAAGGGAATTGACACACGCGGAAACACTACAAGAAAGCCTGCGGCAGCACTATCAACAAGCCCTCACCGAAATCAACCAAATACTCAATCCATCGTGACCATTGAACCTTTTAAAATCTTACTGGCTGATGATGATGCCACGGTCAGATTGCTTATGCAGGCGGCGTTAGAAAAGGCTGGCTTCATAGTTACGCTGGCCTGCAATGGAGAAGAAGCCCTTCGCCTGTTTGAAGCATCGCCAACAGATATGGTCATGCTGGATGTTGAAATGCCCTGCATGAATGGTCATGAAGTTTGTTCGTACCTGCGCGCAAAAATAGGCAATGAATTGCCTATCATCATGGTAACCGGAATGGATGATGTGCAATCCATCAATCGCGCCTTTGAAGCCGGCGCAACAGATTTTATCGCCAAACCGATCAACTGGAATTTGATCAATTATCGCATTCTGTATCTAAAACGTGCCTACCTGAACCTGCTTGCACTTCAAATTGCTAACGCACGCAGCACAGCAATCTTTAGCGCGATCCCAGATGCGATGTTCATTTTGAATAATGACGGCAAAGTCGTCGATATGTGCAGCAACTCGGATGACACCCTTTGTCTAATCACCGGATCGAAGCATGCTCTGAATCAGAGCTTGCCCGAAGATATTGTCAATTTGTATCTGGATGCAGCGGGGCGAGCTCGCCGGTATGGAACAGTCGAGCTCTTCGAGTATCCTTTCAAACTGAATGATGGTAACACCCGGTACTATGAAAACCGTATTGTGGTTATTGATCCTCTAGAAACACTTTGCTTGGTTCGTGATATTACAGAACGCAAGGATTCTGAGAACAAAATATTTCACCTCGCTTATTTTGATAACCTGACCGGATTACCCAACCGTCAATCCTTTATGGAGCGTTTAGAGGGAGAAATTAAACGCGCCAAGTATACCAGTAGCAAACTGGCGGTACTTTTTCTGGATTTGGATGGATTCAAAAGTATCAATGACACGATGGGGCATAATACCGGGGATGTTATTCTGCAATCAACCGCGGATCGGCTGCAAAGCAGCACACGCCCATCTGATTTCGTATCCCGGAGCAACGTGGATCATTCAGAGATCAAACTCGCCCGCCTCGGGGGCGATGAATTTACTGTCGTCATTCCCAATCTCCATCGCGCGGAAGATGCCTTAATTCTGGCACATCGAATTCGTGAGACCATGCGCCGCCCTTTTCATCTTGAAAGTCGCGATGTCGTCCTGACTACGAGTATCGGCATTGCCCTCTATCCAAATGATGGCGAAGACGCGGAAACACTACTGAAGCATGCGGATACAGCGATGTATCATGCAAAAAATGAAGGCCGGGATAACTGTCAATTCTACAATCTCGAGCTAACACTTCACGCCGAAAAACGCATGCATTTGGAGAATGATTTACGTAACGCATTGCAGCAAAATGAATTTCATCTTGTATACCAGCCACAACTGGATGTTGCAAGCGGACGTATCCAATCAGTAGAAGCGCTGATCCGCTGGCAGCATCCGCAAAAGGGGGTCATTTCGCCTCTCGACTTTATTCCAGTAGCCGAAGAAAACGGCCTCATCATTCCAATCGGTGCGTGGGTGTTGCGGACAGCTTGTACTGAAGCCGCTCAGTGGCATAAGAATGGGCAATATTTACAAGTAGCGGTAAACCTTTCCCCTCTGCAGATAAATAACCCGGAGCTGGTCAACACAGTCCTCAATATTTTGGCTGAGACAGGCTTCCCGCCAAACAAACTTGTTCTGGAAATCACTGAAGGTGCTTTAATGGAGCACAACACAGATACCCTGACCAGACTCCACACATTACGCGATCATGGTATCGAAATTGCTTTGGATGATTTTGGTACAGGATACTCTTCGATGAATTATTTAAAACGCCTACCGATTAATGACATCAAAGTGGACCAAAGCTTTATCCGTGGCCTATTAAGTGATAAAGACAGTCTTGCAATCGTCAAGGCAATTATCTCCTTATCCCAAAATCTTGGCTTTTCTGTAACTGCCGAAGGGATTGAAACACTCGACCAGGCTCAAGTTCTGAAATATTTCGGCTGTGATACCCTGCAAGGCTATTACTTCAGTAAGCCTATCGCCATGCAAGAAATTTTTTCTCTCGCGGATAAGCAGTGGACAATCCAAGCCGTCAACCCCAATGGAATAGATTATGAAAATTGCTGATATCGACCAGTTAAAAATCGGCACATTATTACCCAGTCCCAAAGGGGTGGCGCTTGCACTACTGGAGGCTTGCCAGCGAGAAGATGTCACTATCAATGAAATTACCAAACTCATTCAAACCGACCCTGCACTTTCTGGCCGCTTGATTCAACGGGCTAATGCGACCAATCAGCGCAGCCGCGCGATTTCTTCTGTATTTGAGGCAGTGCCTCATGTCGGTTTAACGGTAGTCAAACAGCTGGCAATGGGCTTCTCATTGATTGATCAATATCAAAAAGGCACTTGCAAAGGATTTGATTATCAAGAATTCTGGTCACATTCGCTGCTCATGGCAATTGCCATGCAAGAGCTGGGCAAAACAACTCGCGTGTCCGCACCCGATGAATTATTTGCGTGTGGTTTAATGATGCGTATCGGTTGTTTGGCGTTAGCCACAATTTATCCGGATAAATACACGGAACTCATAGCAAAACAATCACCCGGAATAACTCTGAATGAATTGGAACAACAATATTTGCAGACTGACCATAATGAATTGACCGCGGCAATGCTGATCAACTTTGGTGTTCCCAGAATCTTTGTAGAACCAATCTACTATCATGAAACACCGACTGAATCAGGTTTTTCCGAAGGCTCTCGCCCGTATCAAATTGTACATCTGCTGTACTTGGCAAAACAGATAGCCGATTTTGGATTGGCCGCAGAATCTGAACGTAACCAACGCATCTCCGAATTGATACTGTTTGGCGGAAGAATCGGCTTAGACACTGAAACATTTGGCACCTTTATAGACCAAATCATGCAGGCATGGCACGCATGGGGGAAAATACTCAAGCTGCCTGCTGTGGAAATTCCTCCTCCTTTCGATAAGATGATGAATGCGGCTGCGCCACGCACCGAAAATGCGACGGACGCCGCTTCGCTACGCATCCTTTTGGTAGAAGACGATCCAACCAGCCTCATTCTTGCCAAAGAGCTGCTATCCAAAGTGCTTGGTCACACTGTCTTTACTGCCAGCGACGGTCAGCAAGCTTTAGCGCTCGCGATGGACATCTTGCCGCATATTGTCGTAACAGACTGGATGATGCCGGTAATGAATGGCCTTGAATTAACCAGATCGTTACGTGCAACAGAGTGGGGTCAAAATTTATATATCATTATGCTGACTGGCATAGAAGATGAAGAAGAAGTCATTAAGGCATTTGACGCAGGCGTTGATGATTATGTCACAAAACCCATTAATATTCGCGCCTTTCGGGCCAGATTGCGAGCAGCCTGGCACTACCGAAAGTTACAGGATTCATGGGATCATGATCGCGAACAGCTCAAGCGCTTTGCCGCTGAATTAGCCGTCACTAATCGGAGATTAGAGTATTTTGCTCTGACCGATATGCTGACTGAATTGCCCAATCGGCGCTCCGGCATGGAAACACTGGCTGAAGTATGGAGCGTTGCGAACCGATCCAACCAATCGATGGCTGTGATGCTTCTCGATATTGATCATTTCAAAGTGGTTAACGATACCCATGGCCATGCCATTGGCGACAAGGTGCTAAAACAAGTGGCCGCATCCATTCGAAAAATTGCCCGCAAAGGCGATACTTTCTGCCGTATGGGCGGAGAAGAGTTTTTGGTCGTTTGCCAGCCGGGGAACATCGAATTAAAATCCCTTGTTCTATTTGCAGAAAGACTCCGTCAGCATATCAATACACAACAGATTGTCATTGGTGAACTGCACATAAAAATCTCAATTAGTATCGGTATCGCCTTAAAAGAAGCCAGCATGCAAAGCGAAGACCAACTCGTCAATGCTGCTGACAAGGCGCTTTATGCCGCTAAAAATGCCGGTAGAAATAGAGTTTTCCTGGCGATGAATAATAAGCTTATAGCTACGCCCACAGCGCCTATTAATCCCGCAAATAAGATTTAGTCAAGCCCCCTCTTCTTTTCTGAAAAAGAATACCTGAATTCACTCTAATCGAAGTTTTAAAGAATTTACTGACAGATTACAATAGCGAATTCTGACAAAGAAGAATTCAGTACTCGTGCTAACCAAACAACAGCCCTATTGGCACTCCCAGACAACTAATTACTTGCGATCTGAATGCGTAGCCTTACAACATTGTTGAGTCTGCAATTCTTAGTCTTCGTTATTTTCTGCTGCTTTGCAAATCATGCAATTGCTGAGAATAAAGTGATGACTGGAAATAAATCGATTGAGAATCAGTTTCTAGATCTCAGCATCGAAGAATTAATGAAAGTTGAAGTCACGTCCGCATCAAGGCGCACACAGAAGCTCTCCGAAGTCCCTTCTGCCATTTTTGTTATCACACAGGATGATATCCGCCGCTCTGGCGCAACCAGCATCCCGGAGGCTTTACGTATGGCTCCCGGTGTAGAAGTCGCACGGATCGGCACGGATAAATGGGCAATCAGCATACGGGGTTTCAACGGACGATTCGCCGACAAGCTGCAGGTCCTGATGGATGGCCGGAGTGTTTACAATCCGCTCTTCGCCGGCGTGCAGTGGGAACAACAAGACACCTTGATGGAAGATATCGAACGTATCGAAGTGATACGTGGCCCCAATGCGGCCGTATGGGGAGCCAATGCGGTCAACGGCATTATCAACATTATCACCAAGAAAGCTGCTGATACTCAGGGCACTTTGCTTTCAGCAGGTGGCGGCAGTTTTGAACAGGGATTTTTTGGGGCGAGCCATGGTGGAAAAATCAATGACGACACTTTCTACCGTTTTTATGCCAAGGGATTCACCTGAGATCAGATGAAAAC
>ERZ1292633.1998-Hain-H41-02um-R1-1998-length-21268-cov-6_pt1 | contig 17805 bp, 14 predicted proteins | sample MGYA00564406_ERZ1292633 | MGnify/ENA primary metagenome ERZ1292633 (study PRJEB36523, sample SAMEA6512639) | groundwater metagenome | collected 2019-01-08 | study: AquaDiva: Metagenomics assemblies of 32 groundwater samples | reverse complement strand
GCCCCGAGCACGGACACATCGGGCTCGATTTCCGCAAAATTTTCCCGCACCACTCGCCGGACGCGAGCTCCGTGATAAAAACCCAGACCCACGAGACGTGTTAAGTTCTCGACCGCCGTGGGACAGTCATGCCCATACATGCCGAACAAGGCCATTCCGCGGCTCGTCAGGAGGGCGATCGCGCCATCTAGTCGCGGGGCAAATCGGCGGTCCTCTACGGTGCTCATACCCTTGGGAAGGGACCGCTATGGTGTAGGTTTGTGCGCGTGGTGCGGCGTTTTCTCGTTTTGGTCCCCTCCTCGGATGTTGAATCAACAACCCAATCAGTAACTTTTGCGGGCGACTCTATCGACGCGGGAGGCTACAGAGCATGGCGGTGTACGTCCCGGGCGTGCGTGGGGTGGAGCTTCTCTAGCTCTCGACCAGTCTAGAAGGGGAAAGAGAATTGCGGGGAAGGAGGAAGACCTATCATCTAGAAAACAATATCTCCGAACGGGTGTATCTGAGGTGAAAGCTACACGCGACCCACAGGGCTGCATAGTCCCCCACCGTCAGCGTTTGGCGCAACGCCGCGACGTCCGAACGAACGCCCAGCCGCCCCGTGGTGGTGACCGTCGGCAGACGACAAGACTACGGCGGCGCTATGCTGCGGCTGGGGGTAGAACAGGTCCCATATACGGACCGTGTCGTCGCCCTGGCCGCCGCTTGCGGTAGCGAACTCTCCGGTGTCACTTGCACCCTGACGTCGCACCAGATGCGTCGGTCGCGACGTGTGGCTACTCAGAACCCCAACCTGCTTCAGCGCCGCCGGTGGCCCAGTCGTCGCGCGTTGTGACCAATGCGGCGTCGCTAAGCGCCATACAGCGACGCAGTTCGAAGGAACCTGGGAAACGGGTGGGATCTCCCCGTTCGGGCCATCATTGGGCCACGCGCCGCCTTGACCCTGCGCGCGAGAAGCGGCAACGGCTACGTACGCGGAGACAAGGTCCGCATCGCGGGCGTATCCATGGGTCGTCACCATGTGACTGCCATCGGCCGAGAACATCAGCTGCGCTATTTGCGTCTTCGTGTCGACCAGCACGTCGACGCGACCAGTGCGGTGGTCGATCGCCCGGATGCACCCGTCAAGGCTTCCGCCACCCGTGAAAAGCTGTGCCGAAACACAGGAGCTCTCACGGGCGCCAAAGTCAGAGCCTGACGGCGGCCGCCACGCCATTGCCCGGACGGCGCCCCGGTGAGCCACGGATACGAGGGGCTCGTTCGCCATGCGCAGCGACCACACGTGGGCGACGTCGTCGTTGCCCCCGGTGGCGACGACATCAACCGCAGCGCCGGCGGACGCTGTCAGGAAAGCAATGCTCAGCACCGCACCTCCGTCGTGAGCTAGCCGTCGCGGCCCCCCTCCGCTGGACGACGCGCCACAGGACCGAGTCGAAGAGTAGTGTTTCCCGAGCGTGAGCGACGGCCGAGTCGCATTCGGCTCACGCGTGTCGAACAGCGCGCACACTCCGCGGCGGGTGCCCACGGCAATAATGGGTCCCGCGGTCGCCATCACCGTCACGGCGTCGGGAAAGGGCAAACCGCACGTGTCGTCGGAGGGAGTCACATGGGCCGAGGAGGCGTGCGCCCTCGCGTCCCTGGGATGCGACGAAAAGGTGAGTCCCGGTGCCACGCGACCGGGCGGAGTGTTGCTGCTCGCTTCCTCCGCAGGGAGGGATGAGGCGCCGCTGAGTCGCGTCAGGAGCGGTCCAGTCGGTTGGGACCCCCTTCTCGTTGGTGAAGGGGCAGAGGGCATCCAGGAGCATGGCGGCGGGGTCTGCCGCGGGGCACCGTTACCGCCAACCCCGCCACCGCCACTAGTCGAGGAGGAGGTGGTCCACGAGCGCACATGGCGCAGCGACGCGTCCGTTGGGAGGCACTGCATCAGGTGCACGCGCCCGTCCGTGTCGCCCACGGCAAGCCACTCGTTAGGCATGTGCCCCACAAAGGTGAGACCTGTCAGCTCGGCGGGAGGCGCGGCCGAGAGCGTCGTGGTCGACGAGGGGTGGCGTGGCTGCGGCGAGGACTCTTCATCCGTCCCGGTGAGGGAGGACTCGCGGGGGTCGACCACCGGCAGGTCGGCAGCGTTGAAACTGGCGAACCAACTCGGGGGTGCCGCAGGCCGTGGGCCGCTACCGACGGCAGGGCTTCCATTCAGCACTTCGTCGCCGACGATCCCAGTCACCGCAACGTCGCGCTGAGCGCTGTCGTCGTCCTCCTCGACGTGCAACGCAGACCACCATTTCGATCCTATGCCACGCGCCGACGAGGGCGGTCGAATACCGCATGGAAACACGAGCACCTGCCTGGCATCGAGCACGATCGCCAGGTTGTCCATTCCCCAAGCAACGGGCTGGCAGTAAAAATGTCCGGCCAATCCGGGAGCATCGAGCACCTGCTTCGGACGGTGCGTGCGCCTCCACGAAAGAGCGGCCGCGGTGTCCCGTTCGCTTCGAAACCCACCACACGCAGAGGCAAATGTCGAGCGGCCCACGACGTCTGCCGGAACAGTATCGCTGTCCTCCATAGGCTCCGGGAGAAGCGAATCAGCAACAACATCGTCTTGCACGCTCGTGCGGTGGTCCAACCTGGTGGCTCTCGTGTACGCATCGCCGGTCGACCACCCACCAGGGGACCATGGCCTGCGATGATCAGGTCGAGGTGACCTGCCCGCGGCGGCGGCTCGAACGTTGCCGTCATGGCCCGGGACAAATCGAGACCGCGAAGCCGCGGCACCTCGACTGCCCCGGACGATGTCGTCGCTGGGCGAGAACCATCGACCCATCGCGACGCTGCCGCTTGGCGCAGGCTCCCGTGCAACTGCGAAGAAGGCGGAGCGACGTTCCTCCGGCCACATGTGCACTGCTAGGGAGAACGGGCGACGCGGGGGGACAAGGAAGCGAGGGGGTTGCGAGTGTTCTTTTTCCAGAAGCGTGAACAAGGCACATGCTGAATAGTTTTTTTCCTTCATCCGCGCACTTCTGTCCGGATGACTTCTGCCGTTCGGGTGACTTCACGTTCGCTGCGTCGTGATTGCATTTTGTCTCTAACGACGAGAGTGTGAGAAAGCGCGTTCAGTACTCGAAGAGCATGTTGACGTCGTCGATGAGGAGCGAGTCATGGCCGATTTCGCCGATGACGGCAACACCGATCCACGAGCCGGGCTGCGGCGAATCATCGCTGTGCCGTGCCGACCCGAACCCACCTCCAGCAGTCGGTGGCTCCGAGAGCGCGGCGGCGTGAGAGCCACCCGCAACGCCGGCTGAATCCCGTGTGGCCTGGGAGGCGGACGCCGCCCCGATCCAAGGCTGGAGGGAAGGACTTTGCATCGCCCGCAAGTACCCCTCAGTGTAGTGCTCGTCGAGAATGCACCGAGCCCGCACGCGGCGGATGGCGTCTTCCAACCTGCGGGGGTCTTCTTCGGCATCGGTTAAAGACTGCCCCCCCCGATGAGCACGTCGCCGTCCCCCATGTACGTCATGTCGCGCCGCCACCGTCGCCTGCATCCCCCACAGTTTATCGCGAACGCGGCGCTGCACGCGGCGCTTCACGTTGGCCACCATGGCTCTGGATAGCGCGGCCTGCTGCGCCATCGGCACGTTCCCGAATAGCAGCGGAAGCCGGAACGACACCATGGGCGTGCCCAACAACGAGAAGCTGAGCGGCCCCATCACGCTGCGTAGATTCCCGGATTGATAGGGGCTGCTCACGATCGGGATCACGACGTAGTCTACCTCCAGCGTCTCTTGAACCCAGTCAAGACGCAGCCGATCGACGAGCGCGCGGTGGTGAGCGAGGACCTCGGAAGCCAGGCCTCTTCCAGCGTGAAGATCGGCCACCGTCTCCACAGGCAACTCCTCCAACAGGCCTCCTCCGAGGGAGTCCGAAAAAAGCCGTTGAAGGGAAGCGCTGTGAGCCATTTCGTACTTCGCGGCGTTGGTCACGCATGAGATGATGTCCGAATCCTTCCAGTCGAAGTCCACGTCGACGACACGTACGTCCACTGGGGGCGGCGCCTCGATGCGGCGGAACCGAGCGGCCACCGCCGTCGCAGGCGACAGGACATGTCGCAACGTGCGGACGGCGGCGTTCCTCGCCGTTCGCTTGCGGGCGCGGCTTGTCGTCTTTGACGTTCGGCGCTCGTCGAATATCATATCGTCATCCGCGTCCAGCGAGCGGTTGCTACTCGACGTCGACGCACGATGGCGTGGATGCTCGTCGACTTCGGCAGGTGGCGCGCCGAGCTCCAGCAGAGAACGGTGGTGAGCGTCGTTTAGCTTCGCCGTGACCAGTTCCAGCGCCAAGCGAAATGCCTCTCCCGCGCCTGGCTGGTCGACCAAGCGGTCGAGGAACTTCGTGGGTACTCCCAGCACGATGCGGCGTTCCTCGCGGCTCCGCATGACACGGTCGATATGCCGCTGCTCCTCTCTCCGGCGGCTGACGGCTGCTGGACTGCTGGGCATGCCGCCAGAGCCGAGACGGACCAAATCGTGAGACACAGAAACACCGTCCCAGAAATCGTCCAACTGATCTAGGGACTTGCAAATCCAGCCACGCCCACGAATCGACTGCGAATAGGGCTGCGTCTCGGAAGGCGGCAGCGAGGTTGCGGAAGGCAGAAATCCGATTGACGGGCGGCACAGCGGCGCGACGATGCCAGGCGGACCGACGAGGCTCGTGACGATGGCGACGTCGCATGCACCGGTGTCGACCGCGACCGCACCGGGGCAGTCGAGAAACGACGCCGCGTCCGCATACGCGAAGGGAGACGTGCATCGTAACTTGCCTACGATTTGGCAACCGCGGCGCCGGAGCCATCCGACAAACGTTTCGTCTTTACTGGCGACGGAATGGAACATAGGGCTCGCGAGGCCCGCGTGGGACATCGCTCCCTCGATGTCAAGGTCGTCGGACACCGCCAGCCTTCGCCCACCGAACACACAGCCTTCCATGCCGCCGAGTTCAAGCGACGCCGCCATGGTCGCAGCCTTCTGGAGCGCGTCGTCGGCGTCGTCTTGGTGCTTTTGCCTATCCATCGAGGACAAGGGATGAATCCGAGCATCCTTGCTGCCCCTCGCTCCACTGGACGTGTCTAGCGGCGGGGACGACGCCACCCCGGCGGGCAAGGTGAGAGAGATGACAGCGGCGAACGCTGACCGACCGGGATGCGAGGCCGACACGAGCGGTACGACGACCGCGCCATCGCCACCCGTGTCGGCGTCCGCGGCCAGATCGCGGAACAACATCTGATGGGGCTTACTGCCGTGACTGAGATCATCCAGCCCGGTGTTGCCCCCTCCATCCTTGATGGAGCCGTGCGACGGAGTGACCGTGTCTTCCACGATGTCGTCGTCGTCATCGTCTGCGCGCAATTGACGCCGGGGCGATGAATCGACCACCCCCATGGCCGGCGACCCCCCCGCCGTGGACGCGGCGAAGCGGCGGCACGCGGCGGCACTATTGCTGGCGTGGATAGGAAGGCCTCCCCGCAAGCAGCTGCCAAACAGCAGAACTCCTCCTCGGGCGACAACCGCCAGCGGCAGACGACCCGTCAACATTTGACAATCGATTGCTTGCGCGCCAATTTTTTTCGAGAAAAGCCGGAGGAGGTGGAGGAGCGACAAACGGTTCTTTGGATGAGGACCTCAGGGGCGGGGGAGAGCTCACATTCGGGTCGGGGGTCCTACTCCGGAACCACACTTAGGGAAGGGATCCTGCTCTCACTCTGCTCACGTGAGAATAACAGCAGCATAGAGCCGCCAATGGAAGTGCGCAAAAGAACTGCGTGAAGAGAGAATGAACTGTCCCATTCATTCAACGTGCGGTCGCTGGTGTGACCCCCCCCCGTCTCGGGCCGACCGGGTACCATGTCGGCTGATCGGCATGTAGGGGGATAGGCTCCCATCAGGGCGCTACGATATCGGGGCTGGGATAAAGAAGACCAGATTGGTGTCACCCACGGCGTGCGCACTGAGGACGAGAGCGCGGTCCGCGACGACGTGCGCGACGACCTTGATCGGCGTGACATCCTTCACGGACAGGAAACGAACGATCTTCTTCACGTCGACCGCCACCGACACACTCGTGGGCACCCGATTCTCCGCGAGTCGCACCGCGTCGAGGCGATACGGGGCCTCTTCGGCCCTTCCCAGGTCCAGCCATGCCGCATCGTCCTCCGCGAGGTCCTCCTCCCCCTGCGGCGCGGCGGTCTCGTCCGACACCCCTTGTATCGTCACGCTGGCGTCGACGTCGTGGTAGCCCATCGACAAGGACAACGTCATGCCGTCGGCTGAGAGCGACAGCAAACTGGCCGACTCACCGCCGCCACCAGCGGCCGCAACGGCGGATGATGAAGAAGAAGGAAAATGGAGTGGCGATCCGACTGGAAGCAGACCCAGCCGGGCCAGTCGCCGGTGAATGACGAGTGCTAGCTCGTGAACCGCCTTGCGGCGAGCAACGGTGCCGACCCGCACGGCGAATGTGAGCGTGTCCGCGCCCCCGACCTGCCGAACCCTGTCTACGAAGGCTGCGACGTCGGTCAGGTGAGGCAGCGTCACTTGTACGAGCACACGCTCGAGGGCGGGGGCGACGATCAGTGAGGCGACCTCCGCCTCGGCAAGCACCCGCACCGGCACATCGTGCATGATGTCATGACCCATGCCGGCGTGTTGCATCGAAAGTGATAGCACGGGCCGCGGCCCGACTTTGGTCAGCTTGAGCGTCGCGCCGCCGGCTGCCCTTTCGCAGCTGCGGAGGGCGTGAATGAGCGGGGTCACGTCGGGGAGGTCGCAATAAATGCTTCCGTCGTGGCTCTTGGACTCAATACGGGCGTCGACGAGCATCGCTGCGGTGTGACACGATGACCAGACCTGGCAGCTGTGACTCGCGGCGGCCGCTGTGCTCGGACACGAGATGAGCCGCAGCCGCGTGGGATGCAACTTGAGGGTTACTTTCTTTGAGAAACCTTTCAGCGTGCTGGCCACTGCGGCAAGCGTTTTGGCGTCGCGCACGGTCGCCTTAAACTTCATCGAAAAAGAGGTGTCAACCGGCTTACCTAGGAAGACTGTCGTTCCGATCGTCGCGTGCACCAAACAAGGAGACAAAGCAATGAATGATTTGTTCGACATATCGTAATGGGAGAGGCGGTTCAACCGTCTCTATGACACGACCCTCTGCCGCAACAGTGATCACTCGCAATCGACATGACGGAGGGCATGTCGTGGGGGTCGATGAATTAAAAAAAACAACGAGAGAGGGAGTATTGGGCGAAGAAGAACAGAGCGAGAGAGAGATTGCGCTTGCAAAAAAAAGAGCGTACACCGAAGGTCGCTCCGTAGAGTGACAGTGAATAGTGGTGTGTGGTGACGTCTCAACGAAACCCTCTTGTCGGCCCTGCAAAGAAAAAAAACGAAGCAACCTTCCATCCTGCCTTCCTCACACCTGTTCTAAGGCTCGGTCGCTGTGCACCGTGATACAAGATAGATGGCCACACAGCGGAGACCGAACCCAAGGTGATTGATGAGATCGGAGTGGCGGCTTCTGCCGATGTAGATAACAGAGGGTTTGAGAGATGAAGAGAACGAGAGAGCTCGAACCAAGCGATGCCCCCAGAACGCGGTTAATGTAGTTCAAATTACACTTTTACTGTTCTGGTTTCTTGTAGACATCGTGCGACACCTGGTATCGCAGTGACAGGCGAAAAATTCAACACCATGCGCAAGGAGGGGCGAAAAAAAAAGAACGAGAGCTGGAGACGAAGAAGCGAGATAGAGAGGAGAGAGATAGAGAGTCACACTGCTAAGAATGCGAATATCTAGGAGGGGATGACGCACTCCGAACCCGTCCATTGGCAGTGGTGCTTCTGGCCGATGCTACCCTTGCAAGTCGACTCGGTGTACGAGTTCCCTTCATCGTTGCAGCAAATCTGCCCCGCGTAGCAAGGCGAGTCGCTGTAGTGGCAACAGGTGCCCGAGGCGCTGCCGCCCGATGGGGCGCTGCCGCCGGATGGCGCCGAGGGAGCGCTTCCGGATCCGCTGCCACCCGCTTTGTCGGTGACCGCCGTGTGCAGAAGGTTACCACCATAGTCGTAGATGTACGTCGTCAGGGACGAGAAGTCTGAGCTGAACGTGTGCGTGGTGTACCCCGCAATCGTCTTCTGCCAGATGATCTCGCACGTGTGGAACTTCGGATTGTCGCGGCACGAATTTGCACGCAGTTTGGGAGGGACAACGGTACCGGGCGACAGGGTCTTCTTGTCCGACTCCGGCACGCGCACCATGCAACCGGCCCCGCTCGTGATGTAGGTGCCCTTGTTGTCGATCTGGTAGTGGGCCAAGAGATGAACATGTCCGTTCAGGTACAGGTTGAAGTTGGCGTTCTGGAACGGCGTGATCATGTCCAGCACGTCGATATCGCTAGCGGGGGCGTGGACCATGGCGATCTTCCAGTCATCCGCTGGCACGGTGGGCAGGATGCTGTTGAGCCACTCCAGCTGCGCCGCGCAGGACTGCTTGATGACGTTCTGATGGAACGTGCACCCAGGGCATCCGGGGATCACCGAGCCGCACGGGTCCCAGCCGCTGGGGTCATTGGAGATGTAGTCTTGCTGGCACGGCGACGCGTCCAGGACGACGAGCGAGATGTTGACCTCGCCGGGGAACTCGAGGCGCTTGTAGTAGTAGCGGGCGGGCAGCACCCAGCGGTTGTTGTTGGGCGACACGTACTCCATCTGCGCCGTCGCGGAGCCGGGGTAGCCGTAGTCGTGGTTGCCCAGCGCCGTGTACCACGGCACCATCGTGCTCGGCTCCGTGAAGACGCTCTCGAAGGTGGAGTTCCACATCGAGTCGTCCTTGCTGTGGACGCCGCAGTAGTAGAAGTTGTCGCCAGGGTTCAGGATGAAGCGCGCGTTGACGTCCTCGGCGGCCGACGCGAACTGCCGTGCCACCACGATCTCGTCGCGTTCGTGGTAACCCCCGATGGGGACGCAGCCCCAGTCGCCGAGCGACGCGAAGCTGAAGGACGCCGCCGCCGGTGCCGCGATGACGGCCGCGACAACGGCGAACAACATCGGAAGAAACTTGGCCATTTTGCGACTCCGTGAGATGATCGAAAAAATGGGGAAAGACAAAAAGGAGCGCCGAGTGACAATAAGTAGTAGTCTTTGAATGACGGAACAGGACCGCAATGGCTAATTACATCTCATCGGCCATGGAACTCGACATGCGGTCACAACGAACTCTGCTCACTTCGACATGTTTACGTGGCACACGGTTAATTCGGCATGAAATCGAGAGAAAGGGAGCGAGGAGCGCGAGGGACACACCAGGAAAGCGTTTGACGACGAGCCGACTGCCCTCCTCGGCCTTGAAGGAGGCGCACGGAAGATAACCGCCGCGTGGAATTGCCACAGGAAAGCGGCCTACTCGTCGCCCGTGGACGACGAGTCACTTGACGACGATCCGCTGGAGGACGACGACGAAGGAATGACGCACTCCGAGTCCGTCCATTTGCAGTGGTGCTTCTTTCCTTGCCAGCCATCGCACGCCGACTTGTGGTACGAGCTGCCCTCGTCGTTGCAGCAGATCTGCCCCGCGTAGCAAGGCGAGTCGCTGTAGTGGCAACAGGTGCCGCCCGAGGAGGACGACGAGCTGCCGCCCGACGACGGCGCCGAGGGAGTGCTGCCCGAGCCACTGCCGCCGTCTTTCTCCGTGACGACGGTGTGTAACAATTTACCGGCATAGTCGTAGATGTACGTCGTCAACGCAGAAAAATTGGCGTTAAACGTGTGCGTGGTGTACCCCGCAATCGTCTTCTGCCAGATGATCTCGCATGAGTGGAACTTTGGATTGTCACGGCACGAAGAAGCACGCAGCTTGGGAGGGACAACGGTACCGGGCGACAGGGTCTTCTTGTCCGACTCCGGCACGCGCACCATGCAACCGGCCCCGCTCGTGATGTAGGTGCCCTTGTTGTCGATCTGGTAGTGGGCCAAGAGATGAACATGTCCGTTCAGGTACAGGTTGAAGTTGGCGTTCTGGAACGGCGTGATCATGTCCAGCACGTCGATATCGCTAGCGGGGGCGTGGACCATGGCGATCTTCCAGTCATCCGCTGGCACGGTGGGCAGGATGCTGTTGAGCCACTCCAGCTGCGCCGCGCAGGACTGCTTGATGACGTTCTGATGGAACGTGCACCCAGGGCATCCGGGGATCACCGAGCCGCACGGGTCCCAGCCGCTGGGGTCATTGGAGATGTAGTCTTGCTGGCACGGCGACGCGTCCAGGACGACGAGCGAGATGTTGACCTCGCCGGGGAACTCGAGGCGCTTGTAGTAGTAGCGGGCGGGCAGCACCCAGCGGTTGTTGTTGGGCGACACGTACTCCATCTGCGCCGTCGCGGAGCCGGGGTAGCCGTAGTCGTGGTTGCCCAGCGCCGTGTACCACGGCACCATCGTGCTCGGCTCCGTGAAGACGCTCTCGAAGGTGGAGTTCCACATCGAGTCGTCCTTGCTGTGGACGCCGCAGTAGTAGAAGTTGTCGCCAGGGTTCAGGATGAAGCGCGCGTTGACGTCCTCGGCGGCCGACGCGAACTGCCGTGCCACCACGATCTCGTCGCGTTCGTGGTAACCCCCGATGGGGACGCAGCCCCAGTCGCCGAGGGACGCGAAGCTGAAGGACGCCGCCGCCGGTGTCGCGATGACGGCCGCGAACAGAGCCGCCACGAGTAGAGTAAGCGAGTGATGGGCCATCGTTGACGACGACGGTAGAATGACAAGGGAGGGAAGAAGGTGGTAGAAACCAAAACTGAATTGGGACAGGAGGGTGAAACGCAATGTCCACCTACGCATGAATACATTGGTTTAGTGGAACGGGCGCTGGACCAGAAGACAGTCCACCTCTTAGAGAACACCAAGGCAAATCAAGAAGCGCTTTGGAAATTGTTGAACAAACGAGGAAAAGCATCCCTATGGAAACCGTGAACTACTTGGTGCGCAACTTCCACCGCCGTTGCGAAGAGGTGCAACAAGCGGACGGCTGTTGGATACGTCGTTGAGTCGTCATACATAGAAATGAGCCAAAAAGGGGAAAAAAATTGGGTGAAAAAAGCTTGAACTTAGCGATTTGGGGTCGACAAGATTCGAATCAATCAACATTCGGAAAGTTGTTTCTCGTTTATTTTCGCGTCAGCTTCCCACAGATTAATTTTTTTCTTGCCAGCCGATGCTGCGCTCTGGACCATTACTCCGAGTGTGCGCCGATGTAACCGACTGTACGTGGAAAGAATTCGTTCGCGTTGGACCGTCTTTTTTTTCCACGAAAGACGTAAGGAATGACGAAGCGAGCAAAAAACAAAAAAACCGACGGAAAGCGTAGACGTGTTCGACGTCGTGCCACGAAAGCGTTGGGGTTGGATGGCGGTGGCTGCGAGACGACGGAAACACCTTTCGCGCGGCAACGATGACGACTACGTCGACTACTTGCCCGCACATTCCGTTTGTCCCTCCTTGCGCGCTTGCCGGTGCAGGAGGGTGGCACGCAGTTCCATATTGATGTTGTTGCCAAAGCCGATCGCCGGCAGAATGCGGCACATGCGCGCGAACACAGCGGGGACGTAGTCTCGCCGAACGAACTGCTTCGTCTTCGCGTGGTCCAACAAGTTGGCGTAGTGAAACGCGTACAAGTGCGGAATAGTCGACAGCACCTGCAGGGCCATCGGGACGAGTGCTTTGGTGGTCAGCGAACTCCATTTCTCACTGAGTTGCAACTTCGGCTCGATGTACCGCGCGACGTGCGGGGCGACGACGAAGGCCGCGAGCATCGTCGAGGCGTCACGAATAAAGAAAAGCCCTCTGGAAAGGGCCGGGGTCCGTACGCTTTTTCCACCGGTGCCATTCAGGTACACCAGCAACCCGTCCTTGACTTGCGTGAGGCCAATGTTGGCCACCATGGTCGCCGAGAGCATCAACATGTCCTTTGTATGGGAGGCCACATGATTTGACTCGGAGTACGTCGTCACCTCGTTGGCGGCCACGTAGGTGCCCGCGTAGACCATCCAACACAACGCGGTGGTCGCCTGCCACTTGGGATCCCGGATGAACTTATTCTTGCTCGGGCGGGTGAACAGGTCGCGCAGGCCCGACTTGATTTCCGTCATCACCGTCGTGGCGCCCTTCATGGCGGCGGTCTTCGCCACGGCCGCATCCACGATGGCCACGAGGGGACTCGCGAGCAGCGGGCCAAAGAGGCCGCAGCCGATGTCGATGGCGTGCGTCGTGCCGTCCTGACGGTTCATCTTGGGGTACATCGCGTTCGGGTCTTGCAGCAGCGGCGACCGTTGGGGCTGCGTTGTCATTTTCGCGAACGCTCGAAATTTGGGAGGGCAACCTTGAGGGGTTCAATTCACCCGCCGACGTAGAGAGAGCGGGAGAAGAGACAATAAGTAGGAAAACATGGCCTTTTCTCGATTTGTCTGTTTCTCTGTATCGAGCCGATCGATCCCTTCCCTGGAACTTCTAATCTGAGGCAGGGAGGGGTTTGACAAGAAGGAGAGAGCGTTCAGGCGGCGTCGGGAATGGCAATCTGCCAGCGGCGGAAGTCGATGGGATCGACGCGGCCCGCGGCCATGATGCCGCCCCTCGACGCCATGAAAGCGTTGTCCCCGCAGACGGCATCGAGGGAGCAGCGCACGTCGCCAATGCTGCTCCCATCGGGACGCGTCGCAGCGGCACAATAAAGGGCATCTTGTAGCGCGACGGCGAAGGCGGCCCTCGCCGTCTCTGCATGCAACCAGTTTGACGAATCGGAATCGGCAGCGGCGGCATCCCCGCCTTCTGCCCTGCCTCCTCCTTTGCCGGTGCATAACACGCGAATACGCATGGCGGCCACGAGACGCCCTTTCAAGTGACTCGCCACGAGCACGGCGATGGGTGACGCGGACGAACTATGAGAAGGGACGACGACACCCACGTGGGTCGCCGCGGAAAGGAGGCGGTCGCAGTCTTCCACGGCTTCTGAGAGCACCGCAGGTGGCAGCCACGCGTAGTGCACCAGGTCCAGCATACCCTTGATCTCGCCCACGGCGACTTGCAGCCGCGGCGCCTCCCTGACGTAGCGCATCACGGCGTCGTAAGCGAGCGCCTCGTCACGAAACCGGACGGAACGCACAAAAGTCGCGAATTGCGACGGCGGCAGCAGCCAAATCACGCGAGGAAACAGCACGGATGCGTCCATTACCGCCAATGTTGACACGTTGCCATGGTGGTGAGGGTCGCAGTGCTGCGGCGGAGGTCCTGTCACCGCGGACGGCTGCCAGGCATGCGGCCCTCCGGCATACGGATGGCGGCGGTGAGCGCGCCACGGATCCTTCACCGTCGTCGCCCCGGCACATCCCGCTGGCTGATGGTGACGGGACACCGCCATCTGCTCGGAGAGGTACTCTGAAACGCGCGCGGCGACCGCCTCCAGCAAGGACGCTGCAAATGCAGACGAGTCACATTCCTCGATTCGCGTGCCGTCAGAGTCCACTGGCCAGAGCTGCGACCGGTGGCGACAAAGCTCGTGAAGCCAGGTCATGCCGACGGAGGGCACAAGGTCGTGACAACACGTTTGACAGGTCCACGGTGTCTCGTGCATGCAGAAGAAGAGATCCACGACGTCGGGAGAGTACTGTGTGCCGGATCGCCAGGCCGAGCGCACCCCATCGTCGCAGGCGCGCCAGGCCTGATGCAGCTGTTCCGACATCAACGCGCGCATGTCCACCAGCGCGGATGCCTGCTCTGCTGACACGAGGGTGATGCTTTCTAGTTGTTCGCGAAGCTCGCGCGCGGAAGTCTCAGGGAGCTCGAGGGCACTATTCTGGTCCCAAACGTGGAGGGTCCGTGCGACCTCGGCGGCACCAAGGGCATGCGCTGGCGTTCCCGCCGGTTGAGGCGCGGCATCGCCGGAAACGGACGTGACGGTGACCAGGAGATGACGTAACGCGCAACGCCAGATGACGTCGGGGATGAGAAGGGTCGCGGCGGTGATGCAAGCATCCTCACGGTCCCCGCAAACGATGTGGGCGCTCGCAGCCAGAGGAGCACCACTGCAAGACGAATGGACCGAAGCGCTTGAGATCGCCGATGCCTCGGCGCTGCGAAAAGGGGGACGCTCGCCGTTTTCTCGTTCCGCGACGTTCGCGGGTGCAACGGTGGCTTCCACAGTTGAAGAAGAACGATCATGCTCGTACGGATGTGGGCGGCGCGAAGGCGAAGGAGCGTTATCGGCTGTGGTGGTGACGTTGGACACCCCTCCTGTGGCCACGCCGCCGGCGGGTGGACCTGCCGCCGGTACGCCTTCGACAGGGATGTCGTCGTATTGGCACATGATCTGGTGGTGGTGCTGTCGCGGAGGAGGATCGTCACTGGCGTCGTCGTGTTGCCGCGTCAGTGGCTGGCGACGCAGTGCCGCGGATAGTACGCCGCCCACGGTCGAGGCGCGCAGCGGTGGCCGTGACTCGCCCCCCGCCGGGTCGAACGTTGCCGCGTCCGCCACCACAAGGGGGCAACTAAGAAGTGACGTGACGAAGAGCGACGTCGAGGCGGACGGAGCGTTGCCGACGACGGGTCCGGAAGGGATGCGGTGGGACGCTTCGAGTTGCGCGGGGTCAGCCATCGCACGCGACAGCCATTCGCGGAACCGTTCAAGCGGGCGCAGCAGCGACAGCTCCTCCTCCACGACACCACCTCCTCGCTCCTTCACCGTGCGACCAATGTGGCGAACGTCGTCATGGCACAACTGCAGCCACCGACGCATGAATTGGCCCGCCGACGGGGTCGCCGTCGAGGGTAAGGAACGATCGCATTCCCTCCGCCATGCTTCGACGAATGTGTGACGCAGGACGAACGCCATGATGGTGTCCGTCGCCGTCGAGTGAGGGCCAGCCGCACCCACCGCTTGACTCCCGCGTTCGCTCTTCTTGGATGCTACGGCGTCGTCATTGGGGGTGGTGCACGATGGGCCCGCGTTGCGCAACGCCATCAGCGCATCGACATCGCACTGCGATCGCTCGGCAAAAGCGGCAGCGTACCCCTGCATCACGTGGCACCGCGCGGTGGACTCGTCTCTCTCGTGCAGCAACACACGGCCGATGCGAATTGCGGCTCGCTTTTCTTCATCGAGTCGCTCGACCGTTTCCCGCAGCATGGCAACGGTCGTGTCAACCGTTGACGTTAATGGTTCTTCGGCGTTGGCGGCGGTAGGGCCGTCGTCGTCGTTTGGCGGTGGTGGCCGACTTTGAAGGTACACCTCCAGCGCTCTCGCCGAGGTCACGACGGCATTCGCGTGCGTGCCGCCTCGGAAAATGCCGCTCGCACGCGTCACGTCCGCCGACGTGGCCGCCGAGGAGTTCGAGCCACGATGATGAGCCGCCGCGGACGTCGCTGACTCCATGACCGCTGCGAGCGCCCAGCGATGGACGGCGGCCGCGTGTTCCCAGGCCTGGGCCGCCGCCGCGGCGACGTACTTTTGGGACAAGTCGGCCGACGCCGCCGAAGCGAACCGCTTGGCGACTTCAGCCGCGACCGCTACCCGGAGCGTGTCGTTGTCCTTGGCGACGTCTGCAACTTGACGTTGGACATCGAACATCTGAAGGCGCAGTGCGTCGCGTTCGAGCTGGCACGTGGCGAGCGCTTGCCTCGCTTCCGAGAGTCGCGTACGTTCGACCGCCAAGTGCTCGCGCAGCCGATCAGCTACGGCCGCTGCAGACTGCTCATTCAGCACCTCGGTGGCCGCCTCCAACTTTTCCTCGCCCCCCGCCGTCGCGGCGCTTCGCGGGGCACCCGTAGGCGTTGCCTGTCTCGCCGTCGATTGAGCGCCCGCCGTGGTGGCGTTTGTCTGGCTCGCATCCTCCATTCCTCACGTCGCCCTATTCGCATTATTGCGCGGCGAGTTGAGGGGAGCCTCCAAAACATAAGTCGTCGTGCACCTTTCACAAGTCGCCTTGTCACCTTATTCCTGATTCGATGGAGAAGCGTGACGGACTGACACCACACCGGAGGCCGCCCCCCCCCCCCCCCCGCACGAAAGCGTATGTTCGATCGTTCAGCACACAACACCTAACATAACAGGGGGCAACCGGTGCCCCCAAAGGCGAATCATCCCCGCGCGAGGGTCACGAGCGACCGAGGGAAAAGAGGGTGGGAGGGGGCTGTAGTTACGTGTACGGTGCTGACGCTGACTGTTTCAAGTGTATTTGTGCGCGAGCTCCTACCCTGCGTTGCGCTCCTCTCCTCCTTTGCTTCGTAAAATTGTGTCTATGTCATTCTGGTCGTCTCGCGAGCCGTCGTCGCGCGCGTGCAGAAAAACAAAGCCGTCGTCGGAAGTGTGAACATTGAAACGCGCGCATCGTGGCGGAATGTGCTGGTCAGTTTGAGATAGTCGCTTGAGACGTGGGCTGGGCACTGCCACTCCGAGAGGCGGTCAACGACCTAGACGAGGCCTGACGGTTGGTGGCGGCCGCTCGCGCAGGGATGGGCACGCCCGTTAGCTTCATCAGATTCTGCTGGTCTTCGAGACACAGCAGCAGGAGGCCCTCGCACTGGTGAACGAAAGAGCTAGAGCGCTCGGCGGCGTCTTGCGCCTGCAGTTCTAGTCTTCGCGTTTCGTCCCGAAGTTTTCGCTCTTCAGACTCCAGACATCTCTCCAGCGCCTTGAGCTCCGCCAACTTGCTCGTGCGCTCAGCGGTAAGAGAGGAAAAATCCGCCTGAAGTTTCCCCGCGCGGGCCGTCGTCTCCGTCAGTTGCTGCGACTCGGTGCCGTTGAGCGCGACGGACGGGTTGATGGTCCGCGCGGTTTGCGGCGCTCGGTGAGGGCTCACCATCACGGCAGACATGGCGTCCGCCGTCTCATTCTCGGTTAAGAAGGCGAAGTCGGTCCACGCTTCCGACGGGAGGCGCGGTAGGACGCTAGTGCTTTCGTGGATTATTGCTTCGTTGCTTCCGTGGATCGCGAGCATGGCGGCGATCTCGGCACGGTGGGAATGGACCGTGCCGAGCGACGCCTCGCACTGCGCGGCGACGCGATCTTGCTGCGCGCGCGTGACCTCTTGCAGGTGCGTCGCCGTGGCAAGTTCCTCGTTGCGTATCGAGTCCACGGCAGATCGTTCGAACGTCCGCGCCAGCGCCACGCGGCTGGCGGCGTGACAGGCCCGGTCGATCGCGGCCTCCAGCATCGGGATCTCCCCGCGCAGACGCAGCGTGTCGCGGCCAGTTGCGGAAGCCTCCTCACTGAGTACGCGTTGCCGCTCGAACAAGTCTGCCTCGCGCTGCGACACGCCGGCCAGTCCGCTCACAGCCGCCTCGCGCCTTGCATGAACGCGTTCTTGCAGCGCGTCGCGATAACTCAACATGCGTCGCTCCCGGTCCCCGGGCTCTCTGGGTGGTGGCGGGGGAGGGGCGCTGGATGCCCCTTCCTGCGCCGGCGGTGAGGCTGACGACGCGGTCGGCTCCGGAGATTTTTCGCGAGTTTGAGCCGTCGCAGGCTCTGCCGTCGCCATCGCACAGCGTGTTCGGTGGGAGGCAGGAGTTCCTAGAGGGGGAAAGGCTCGCCATCGCAAGACACGTGTGTAGCCTTGTCGTTGACAGGCCGGGGGATCCACTCGACATTGGGCATCGAGGCGGCAGGGATGCCCCCCGGCGTCTGGGGAGCGATTCCCATCATAATCAGCGGGGGTGAGTGGGAGTGACCTAAGGGGCGAACGATAGAATGGGGCGACCGATTTTCGGAGGGG
>ERZ1292633.2722-Hain-H41-02um-R1-2722-length-17809-cov-6_pt1 | contig 17809 bp, 14 predicted proteins | sample MGYA00564406_ERZ1292633 | MGnify/ENA primary metagenome ERZ1292633 (study PRJEB36523, sample SAMEA6512639) | groundwater metagenome | collected 2019-01-08 | study: AquaDiva: Metagenomics assemblies of 32 groundwater samples | reverse complement strand
GGCCTCGGCGAGGGTCGAGCCGGACGCCGCGCTCGCGGCACGGCGCTGCGCTTCGGGCGCGAGCTCGGGCCGCGCCAGGCGAGCCTTCGCGGAGAGCGCCAGCGGATGGAACGGTCGTCGGCGCTGCGCCTCGACGTAGCTGGCCACGGCATCCGCAACCCTTCCCTCGAGCTCCGCGAGCCGCCCGCGCCAGTAGCTCACTTCCTCGCGGGAGCTCGCTCCGGACGATTCAGCGATCTCCAACCAGCGACCGACCTCGGCCGAGGGGTTTCCGGCGACAAGGTCGGATGCGGCGAGGAAGATCGCGCCGCGCGACAGCGCGGAACGCTGCCCGCGCCCGCCGGCCAGGAGATCCACGACGGCTCCGGCCTCCAGCCGGTGTCCGGAAAGCCATTCCAGCCGCAGACGAGAAAGCAGCGCCGCCCCGGACCATTCCCCATGAGGATCCAGAGCGTAGGCCTCGGCAAAGAGCGCGCTCGCCCCGACGATGTCGCCCGCGAGCTCGAGGCAGCGCGCCTGCTGGTAGCGCGCGTCGGCGCGCGTGGCGACGGAGCGCGTGGTCCGGAAGAGCTCCTCGAAGACGCGCGCCGCGCGCGCGTGGCGGCCGAGCCAGAACTCCGAGCGTGCGAGCAGATAAATTGTCGCCGACTCGGCCGCCGAGCCTGTCCTCTCCTCTCCGGCCAGCGCGAGCTCGAGGATCGGCGCGGCACGCTCGAAGTCGCGCTGACCCGCGAGCGCCGCACCCAGCGAACGCAGCAGCTTGCGTTCGTCGGGCGGTGGCCAGCGTTCGAGCCAGAGCTCCGCGGCGTCGAACGCCGCCAGGTCGACCGCGTCCTCCAGGAGCAGGGCGGTCACGCGTCGTTGCGCGCCCTTGATCTCGCCGGCGCGCAACGCGCATCCGGCGCGCGCCAGCTCGAGCTGGCGCTCGATCTCTCGCCCGGCATTCCGCATCGCCGGCGAGGCGCCCGCCGTCGCGACGAGGGGCGCCCCGATCCCAGCGAGGAGCCGACAGTCGCCGCCGCGCCGAAGCGAACGCACCAGCAGCAGGGCCGCCGGCCGCTGGAGAGTGGGCGGTGCGCCGCGCGAGAGCAGGGTCGCCGCCAGTCCAGCCGCGACCTCCGGATGACCGAGCGCTTCCTCGGTTTCGGCGAGCCGGAGCCGCGCCCAGGGCTCGAGGTCGGGCGTTTCGCCGAGCGCCGCCGCGAACGCCGCCGCTGCCTCGGGCAGGCGCCCGAGCCGGGCGAGAAGGTGCCCGCGCAGGAGGCTGAGGCCGAGTGCCCGGGAGCGTTCAGGATCGTCGGCGGCGAAGCGCTCAGCCGCGACGAGGGCGCCGCGCAGATCTCCCGCGCGCTGAGCGTTCAGCAGTTCGACCCGGGGATCCGCGGTGACGGCGACCAGTGCGATCGCCGCGAGGAGGCTCATCCGGGGGGCCAGCTCAGGGCACGGCCACCGAGCAGATGAAGATGCAGGTGGGGCACGCTCTGCCCGCCGTCTTCGAGCGTGTTCACGACGATGCGGAAGCCGCGCTGGGCGAGCCCAAGGTGCCGCGCCAGATCGGTGGCGACCGCCAGCAGATGCGCGGCGAGCTGCGGGTCGGAGTCGTGCGCCGCGAGGAGATTCGCGACGTGGCGCCGCGGGATCACCAGCACGTGCACCGGCGCCTGCGGCGCCGCGTCAGTGAAGGCGACGGCGAGCTCATCCTCGTGCACCAGGCGGGCCGGAATCTCGCCGGCGACGATGCGGCAGAAGATGCAGTTCGGGCTCATGGCTCGATTCTCCTACGCCGGGCCCGAGATCCGCTCCACCGCAGCACCGAGCGCCACGAGCTTGGTCTCCATCGCCTCGTAGCCGCGGTCCAGATGGTAGATACGCTCGACGATGGTGGTGCCCGAAGCCACGAGGCCGGCGAGGACCAGGCTCGCCGAAGCACGCAGATCGGTCGCCATGACGTTGGCGCCGGAGAGCGCCGATGGCCCGTGAACCCGCGCGTAGCGTCCGTCCAGACGGATGTCAGCGCCCATACGGGCGAGCTCGGCGGCGTGCTGGAAGCGGTTCTCGAAGACCGACTCGCAGATCGTCGCGACCCCTTCCGCCTGGGTCATGAGCGTCATCCACTGCGCCTGGAGATCGGTGGGGAAGCCGGGAAACGGCGCGGTCACGATGTCGCGAGGGCGCAGCCGGCCGTGCCTCGAGACGACGATGCCGCCGCCGTCCCTGGACTCGACCTCGGCGCCGCAGCTGGTGAGCAGGTCGAGAAGTGGCGCCAAGTCGTCGGCGCGCGCTCCGTCAAGATGCACCTCGCCCGCGGTGAGCGCGCCGGCGATGAGATAGGTGCCCGATTCGATCCGGTCCGGAATCACCTCGTGCCGAGCGCCGTGAAGCGACCGCACGCCGCGTACCTGTATCGTCGCTTCGCCGGCTCCGGCAATCTCGGCGCCCATCGCCGACAGGAGCTTCGCGAGGTCGACGACCTCGGGCTCGCGCGCGCAGTTCTCGAGCACCGTCTCGCCGTCGGCGAGCACCGCCGCCATGAGCACGTTCTCGGTGCCGGTGACCGTCGGCATCGCGAAGCGGAAGCGGCCGCCGACGAGCCGATCGGCGCGAACGTCGACATAGCCGTGCTCGAGCAGCACGCTCGCGCCGAGCGCCGCGAGCCCAGCGAGGTGCTGGTCGATCGGCCGCACGCCGATCGCGCAGCCGCCCGGCAGCGAAACTCGCGCATGTCCGCGTCGCGCCACCAGGGGGCCGAGCACGAGGACGCTGGCGCGCATCGTCTTCACGAGCTCGTAGGGCGCGTCGTCCTCGCTCGAAGTACCGCTCGGCGCGAGCACCAGCTCCTCGCCTTCACGCCGGCTGCCTTGGCCCAGGTGGGCGAGGAGCTTCGCCATCGTGGCGAGGTCGCGCACCCGCGGCACGCCGGTCAAAGTCACCGGCTCGTCGCAGAGCAGGGTGGCCGCGAGCTCCGGCAGCGCCGCGTTCTTGGCGCCGCCGGCGCGAATGCGTCCGGCGAGTCGTGTCGGCCCGGCGATGCGAAATCGATCCACGGCGTCAGTCGTTCCCTTCCGGCGCTTCGCGCCGGCGCTTGAATACCACATCCCGCGGAATCCCCGCGTGGTCGTCGTGGAGGAGCACGAGATCGAGCCAGGGTCGACACGCGGCGCGCCTGAGGAGCCCTTCCTGCTGGCCGAAACCGAACTCAAAGGCGAGGAAAGCTCCAGGGCTGAGCCTGCGAGAGGCGTCGAGCAGGCGATCGATCAGCGCGAAACCCCGGTCGCCGGCGAAGAGCGCGATCGCGGGCTCGTAGGTGCGCACGTCGGCGGCGACGAGCGCTTCGTCGTCGGGATCGACGTAGGGCGGATTGCTCACCAGAAGATCGAACCGACCCAGGTCGAAGGCGTCGGCGAGGTCGCCGCCGACGAGCGCCGTTCGCGACGCGAGTCCGAGGCGCGCGCGGTTGCGGTGCGCGCAGGCGAGCGCGTCGAGCGCCAGGTCGGCCGCGATCACCCGCCAGGTCGGGCGCTCGGCCGCGAGCGTCCAGGCGATGGCACCGGAGCCGGTACCGAGATCGAGAACCCGCGCGCGCTCCGGGAGGGGGAGCGCGAGCACGATCTCGACCAACTCCTCGGTCTCCGGCCGCGGGATGAGCACCCGCTCGTCGACCGCGAACGGTCGCCCGAAGAACTCCTTGCCGCGCGCCAGGTAGGCGAACGGTTCGCCTCTCCGGCGACGCTCGACGAGCGCCAGGAACGCGGCGTCGTCGCGAGGATCGACCTCGGCGTCGTCGTGAGCCAGGAGCTTGGGCTCGGAGCGGCCGAGGATCGCGCCCAGCAGGAGGCTCGCCTCGCGCCCGGGTGTTGCGATACCCGCTTCCGCCAGGAGACGTTTCCCCTCCCGCTGCAGGTCGCGGATCGTCGCCATGCACGGATCCTACGCGGAATCAACAACTTCCGTGGAATCATCGGAATCCGGATCCAGAAGACGCTGATACGACTGGGAATATGAAGTGAGGGTTCCGATTTATCTGTTGATTTGTTATAGTCCAGACGTATGGACGACAAAGACCTGCAGATTCTGTCGATTCTTCAGGGAGACGCGCGGACCTCGAACGCCGAGATCGGTCGTCGACTTGGCATGGCGGCCTCGGCGGTGCTCGAGCGTATCCGCAAGCTCGAGCACCGGGGCGTCATCCGCGGCTACCACGCCCGCCTCGACCCGGAAGCTCTCGGCGCGGGGCTCCTCGCCTTCGTTTACGTGCAGGTCGATGACCGCAAGTCCGAGCAGTCGACCGGCGAGCTCCTGGCGCAGCTGCCTCAGGTCCAGGAGGTTCATCACATCGCGGGCGAGGACTGCTACTTCGTGAAGCTGCGCTGCGCCTCGACCGGCGAGCTCGGACGCCTGTTGCAGCAAGAGTTCGGCGCTTTCACCTCGATCGGGCGAACGCGCACGACGATCGCGCTCGGGACGCTCAAGGAGACTCAGACGCTGCCCGTGCCCGGCGCCGGGAAGGAGGCTTGAGATGACGACCCTCGACGGCCGCAACCTCTTCTCGGGAGTGACGCTCGCGGCGCTCCTTGCCGTCTACCTGATCTGGGGATCGACCTATCTCGCGATCCTGTTCGCGATCGAGTCGCTGCCCACGTTCTCGATGGCGGGCGGGAGGTATCTCCTCGCGGGGGCGGCGCTCTACCTCTGGGGAAGGTCGCGTGGCGGCGCCCGCCCCGAGCGGCGTCACCTGCTGCCGGCGATCACCATCGGCGGTCTTCTCCTGCTCGGCGGCAACGGCCTGGTGGTGTGGGCCGAGCACCGAATACCGTCCGGCATCGCGGCGCTCCTGATCGCCACCGAGCCGCTCTGGATCGCGCTGCTGATTCCTCTCTTCGGGGCCGGCAAGCGCGCGTCGTTCCGCACCTTCACCGGCATCGCGGTGGGGCTCGTGGGAGTCTTCGTGCTGGTCGGCGGTCGCAGCCTCGGATCCGGTGCGGTCGACGCCCTGGGCGCGGCCGCCGTGATCCTCGCTTCGGGCTTCTGGGCCGCGGGCTCGCTCTACTCGATTCGCGCCGCGAGCCCCGGGTCGCCCTGGGTCGCCTCGGGCTTGCAGATGCTTGCCGGCGGAGCTCTCCTTTCGATCACTGGCCTGGCGACCGGCGAGTGGGCCACGTTCGAGCCGGCGAACGTCACGACGCGCTCGCTCCTGGCCTTCGCCTACCTGGTGATCTTCGGTTCGATCATCGCGTTCACGGCCTACTCGTACCTTCTGCGAAACGCGCGGCCGACGGTGGTCTCGACCTACGCCTTCGTCAACCCGATCGTCGCCGTGCTGCTCGGATGGGCGGTGGTCGACGAGCCGCTCACCTGGCGCGTCGGTGTCGCTGGACTTTTCATCCTCGCGGCGTTGGTGGCCATCCTGCGCGACGAACCGGAAGTGGAAAAGGTCATCGCCGACCCCGACCCGGCGACCGCGGAGGCGGCCAGGAGCTGCGTCGGCTGAGCTCGCCCGACCTGCTCATTGCCGGGATGGCGTGGGCCGGGCAGTCGGCGGGATCAGACTTCGGTCGACTGGCGCGCCGCTTCGCCCAGCTTGTCGGCCTGGAAGCGCTCGATCAGTGGCTCGATCATCGGGTCGAGATCGCCGGAGAGAAAGCTCGCCAGCTGGTGGAGCGTGAGTCCGATGCGGTGGTCGGTGACCCGGTTCTGCGGAAAGTTGTAGGTGCGGATCTTCTCCGAGCGGTCGCCCGAGCCGACCATCTTCTTGCGCTCGGCCGAGAGCGCCGACTCGGCCTTTTCGCGTTCGAGCTCGTAGAGCCGCGCTTTCAGAACGCGCATCGCCTTCTCGCGGTTCTTGATCTGGCTGCGTTCGTCCTGGCACGAGACGACGAGCCCGGTCGGCAAGTGCGTCAGCCGCACCGCCGAGTAGGTCGTGTTGACCCCCTGTCCGCCCGGCCCCGAGGCGCAGAACCGATCGACGCGCAGATCTTTCTCGTGCACGTCGATCTCCACGTCGTCCGCCTCCGGGAGGATCGCCACCGTCGCCGCCGAGGTGTGGATGCGTCCCGAGGCTTCGGTCTGCGGAACGCGCTGCACGCGGTGGGTGCCCCCTTCGTGCTTCAGGCGGCTGTAGGCTCCGGCGCCCTCGAGGATCGCCGAGACTTCCTTGACGCCGCCCGCCTCGGACTCCGAAAGGTCGATGATCTCCACGCGCCAACCCCGCTTCTCGGCATAGCGGCTGTACATGCGGAACAGCTCCGCCGCGAAGAGCGAAGCCTCGTCGCCGCCGGTACCGGCGCGGATCTCGAGCACGACGTTCCTGCCGTCGTTCGGATCTTTCGGCACGAGAGCCTTCCTGAGCTCGGCATCGAGGCTCGCCAGGCGGCTCTCGAGCTCGCCGACCTCGGCCGCGGCCATCGCGTGGATCTCGGGAGCCTCGCCGGGCGACGCCAGCATCTCGCGCACCTCGGCGAGCTGCCGCGCCACGTCACGGTGCAGTCGGTAAAGGCTGACGATCGGATCGATCTCCGCCAACGCCTTGCTCGTCTCGCGCACCGCCTTGGGGTCCGCGAGCACGGCGTGCGAAGCGAGTCGCGCCGTGAGCTCGGCGTGCGACGCTTCCAGGCTTCTCAGTCGATCGATCATGGCTCAAAGGCTCCAAAGCGAAACCCCGGGAGCCGTCCGCGCGAGCGGAGGCGTCCCGGGGTCGGGGAGTGCGATCGGTCTGGCTAAGCGCTCTTGGCGTAGCGCCTGTTGAAGCGCTCGACGCGGCCGGCGGTGTCGATCAGCTTCTGCTTGCCGGTGAAGAAGGGGTGGCAGGCGCTGCAGATCTCGAGGCGCAGCTCCTTCCTGGTCGAGTGCGTCTCGAACGAGTTGCCACAGGCGCAGATCGCCGTGACCAGGTGCAGCTCGGGGTGAAGGTTCTTTTTCATGACGTTCTGTCCGATCAGGCGGAGAGTCACCGCGCGGCCATCGCGCGGACTTGGAATTGTATGGCAAAGCCAGCTCCGGGTCCAGCCCGGCTCCGCAACGTCTTGTCTTGGAGTGCTTTGCGTCGGCCGCCGCGGCTCCGTGGGCGGCCGACAGGCGCCGTCGGGTGGCCGCCGGGCCGCGGGTCAGTGCGTGGCGCTGACTTCGGCGCTGATTCCCAGGCGCTTCATCATTTCGTGGAGGGTCGTCGGCTTGATCTGGAGGATCTCGGCGGCGCGTTTCTGGACGCCGCCGGAGCTCTGCAGGGCCGAGATGACGAGCTGCCTTTCGTAAGTCGAAACCGCGTCCCAGAACGAGGCATGGGAGTGCGAGGTTGAAGGCGGCGGCGGATACGACGCCGAGCCGTTGGTTCCGGCGCGCACGGCGGGCGGCAGGAGGTCGACATCGAGCAGCTCGCGCGAGGAGAGCACGACCGCCCGCTCGATGGCGTTCTCGAGCTCGCGCACATTGCCGGGCCAGCGATAGTCCATGAGGAGCTCGAGGGCGCGGGGATGGATCTCGGAGAGCGGCTTGGCGTTTTCCTCGGCGTAGGTCTGGAGGAAGTGCTTGGCGAGGAGCGGGATGTCCTCGGTGCGATCGCGCAGCGGCGGCAGCTGCAGCGTGATGACGTTCAGCCGATAGTAAAGGTCCTCGCGGAAAGCGCCGCGCGCTACCAGCGCGTCGATGTCGGAGTTGGTGGCGGCGATGAGCCGCACGTCGACGCGGATGATGTCGACGCCCCCCAGGCGCATGAACTCCTTCTCCTGGATGACGCGCAGGAGTTTCGCCTGAGTCTCGAGTGGGATGTTGCCGATCTCGTCGAGGAAGATGCTGCCGTTGTTGGCGATCTCGAACAGCCCCTTCTTGGTCGCGATGGCGCCGGTGAAGGCGCCCTTGACGTGGCCGAAAAGAGTGCTCTCGAGAAGATCGGGCGGCATCGAGCCCGAATTGACGGTGACGAACGGCCCCTGCGTGCGCCGGCTGTGATGGTGCAGCGCCTTGGCGACCAGCTCCTTGCCGGTGCCGCTCTCGCCGAGAATCAGGATGTTGCTCTTCGACGGCGCCGCCAGGCGGATGAGCTCGAACACCTGCTGCATCGGAGCGCTCTTGCCGATGATGTTGTCGAGACCGTAACGCTTCTCGAGCTCCTGTTTCAGGGCGCGGTTCTCGCTCGCCAGGCGCCTCTGCTCGAGCCCCTTGCGCACCGTGAGCAGCACCTCTTCGTTCTTGAACGGCTTCGGAATGTAGTGGAAGGCGCCTTCGCGCATCGCCTGAATGGCGCTCTCGATCGAGGAGAACGCGGTGATGACGATCACCACCTGCTCGGGATCGCGCGCGCGGATCTGCTTCAGAACCTCCATGCCGGACATGCCGGGCAGCATCAGGTCGAGGAGCACCAGGTCGACCGGCTCGCGCTCGAGGACGAGGATCGCCTCCTCGCCGGTGCGCGCCGCCATCGGCCGCCAACCCTCTTTGCGCAGCAACGAGCCGAGGACGTCCTGCAGGACCTCTTCGTCGTCGACGACCAGGATGTTCATGAGTCCGGCGCCCCCGAGCGCGCCGCCGGCAGCTCGACGACGAAACGGCAGCCGCCTTCGCGCAGATTCTCGGCCTGGATCGAGCCGCCGTGCTGCTCGGCGATGTCGCGGCTGATCGCGAGCCCGAGCCCGGTGCCGCCCTTGCCCGACTTGGTGGTGAAGAACGGCTCGAAAATGTGCGGCAGGTTTTCGGCCCGGATGCCAGGCCCGTCGTCTTCGACCACGATTCGCGCCGACTCGCCGTCGTCGGCGAGCTGCACTTCGATCTCGCCGCCGCCGTTCTCGGCCGTGGCGTCGAGCGCGTTCAGCAGCAGATTGGTCACCACCTGCTGCAGCTCGCCTTCGGAACCGCGGACGGCGACCGGCATGGCGGGCGCCTGCCAGACGAGGCGCACGCCGCGCTTGGTGAAGCGGTCTTCGACGAGGTCGATGGTCTCGGTGATCAGGCGGCCGAGATCGAGGTCGCCGATCTCGTGCTCGCGCTGGCGCGCGAAGTCGAGCAGGTTGTTGACGATCCGCGAGGCACGGAAGGTCTGGCGCTCGACTTTCTTCAAGAGCTCGCGTCGCGGATCGTCGTCGGCGGTTTCCGAAAGCAACATCTGAGCGTAACTCGAGATGCCGGTGAGCGGTGTATTGACCTCATGCGCGACGCCGGCCGCGAGGACACCGAGCGCGGCCAGGCGATCCTGCTCCTTCAAGGCGCGCTCGAGGCGCACCCGTTCGGTGACGTCCTGCAACACGACGACGCGGCGGCCGGCTCCGACACCTTCGCCGAGCGGCGCGGCGGTGACCTGGAGATGACGATCCGCGCCCGCTTCGTCAGGGATCGCGAGCTGGTGCATCCCGGAGCCCGGCGGAGGAAGTTCGACTCTTGGCAGCAGCTCGGCGAACGCCCGGCCGAGGAGCTCGCTCCGCGTTCGCCCGACGAGCGCCGCGAAGGCGAGGTTGGCGCTCGACACGCAGTCGCGATCGTCGAGCACGACGATGCCCGCGGGGGACGACTCGAGGATGTCCTGGTTGTAGCGCTGCAGCGTGGTCACGCGCTCGAGCTGGCGGTGCACCTGGTCGAGGAGCTGGGCGTTCTCGATGGCGAGGGCGGCCTGATCGAGGAGTCCGCGTGCGATGTCGACGTCCTCGCTCGACATCGGCAGGTGGTCGCGGCGCAGCGTCGTGACCGCCAGGCCGACGCGGCTGCCGCGCACCGCGAGCGGAAAGCCATAGCGATAGCCGGCGCCGTAGAGTTGCTGCTCCGACGACGCCGGCTCGCCGGGGAGTCCGATCGGCGAGAGCGTCTCGAAGTCGCCGTCCCAGAGCTCTTCCCGCAGCGAGGCGAGCGCGATGGCGCGGGGCAGCCCGGGTTCGGGGCGGACCGGCACCAGCGACGGCCCCTGCGGCAGCAGCAGGTTCGAGCGCTCGAGATCGAGGCCCTGCGTGAGCTCGGAGAGCAGTGCCGCGCACAGCCGGTCGAGGTCGCGCTCCTGCAGCAGCTCTTGCCCGACGCGCGCCAGGCCACGACGGCGGCCGAAGGCGTTGCCATACTGCAGCCGCTCGAGGGCGCCATGAATTCCGCGGTGCGCCGGCACGATCAGTCCGAGGACGAGGACGCCGCCGAAGAACGTCGCGAGGTCGCGCGCGAAGGTGAGCCCTTCGGGCAGCGAACGACGCAACGCGAGATCGATGAGCGAGAAGGTCGTGACGCCGAGGATCGCGGTCAATCCGTAGGACATGCCGTCGCGCACCATGACGCCCAGGTCCCAGAGCCGGTAGCGCAGCACCGCCCAGGCGAAGGCGAACGGCACGCAGACGAGCGGCAGAACGGTGAGGGTCGAGAGCGCTTCGGGGAGCCGCAAGCCCACCATCGCGGGCAGGCCGTGAAAGAGGAAGAACGGCAGGTAGCCGGCGGTCATGCCGACGGTGAGCCAGAGCAGCTGGCGGTGCTGCTCCCAGTCGGTGAGGTCGCGCAGGCGCCGGACGAGCACCGCGATGGCGATGCCGGCGAAGAGCAGCAGATGCGCGAGCTCGATGCGGTCGAGGAGCGCGAAGCGGGCGACGGTCGGCGGACCGGAGAGGATAGCGCCGCCCGCGAACGCCATATCGGACTGGAGCGCCAGCAGGATCGCGGCGGGCAGGTACAGGAACGGTGCGAGCCGCGCGATTCGGGGCGCGGCGCTCTTCGGAATGGTCAGAAAGAGGTGCAGAGTGAGCGGTGGCAGCAGGAGCCGCGCCATCTCGTCGAGGAAGAAGATCGCCTTGCCCAGGCGGTCGAGCGGTACCACGGGCGTGAAGATGTAAAGCACCGCCGAGGCGAGACACCAGACGAAGAAGAGCAGGCCCTGCTCGGAGCGCCAGAGCAGGTAGAGGCCGACCGCGAGGTAGGCGCAGCCGATGAGGGCGAGCACCAGGTAGGGGCCGTCGAGGTCGAGCGCCGGGCGCGTGTATGGAACCGTCAGCAGCGCCACGCCGCGCAGCACCACGAGCTCGGAGCTTGCCTGCGCGCGCAACGATTCGGCGAGCCGGCCCGAACGAGCGACCTCGCGGCCGTCCACCAGGACGAGGCGATCGCCCACCTCGAGGCCTGGCGCCAGTTGTCGATCGACGGCGCGGATCTCCCAGTGATCGCCACCGGGCGCCGCTTCGAAGCCGAGCGGCTGGAACGCCTCGAGCTTGCGCTGAAAGCCGCGGGCGCCGAGCACGGCAAGGGCCGCGGTCAACAGCAAGACCGCGAGGATCCAGATCCGGCGCCAGCGCAAGGAAGGCATCATTCGAATCGCGACACTCCTAACCGGAACCCACAAAGCAGGTTCCATGCCACGAGAACATCCTGAACGCAGTTCCTAAGTTGAGTGATTCGAGTGCTTTAACAGCTCGCCTCGCGGAAAGTTGAAGCTCCTTCAAAAAACCGGAGCGGATGCTGCCGAAGGCCGCGGGAGGTGATTCGAGGGTCGAGGGGAGGCGCGGCGGTTGGGCGGCGAGCCGGAGGCTCAGAACCGCACCGCGACGCCGGTCATGATCTGCCGCCGCAGCACTTCCGGATCGACGTCGGAGTGGAAGAAGCTCGCGCCGCGCGCCAGCTCCATGCCGAGGCGGACCGCCCAGTCGGACGACAGGTTCAGGAGCTGCGACAGATTCTGGCTGACCACGAGCTCGAGCCGCTCGAGATCGGCCTCCGGCGCCAAGAAGCCCTGACGCGGGTTCTTGCCGACCTGATCCAGCCGCTGCACCAGCCGGTGGAAGGAGACGAAGACGCCGGTCGAGGTGGCTTCAAAGGTCGTGTCGAGCGAAGTGGAGACCAGGGTGACGTTGTTCTCGAAGCGCCGCCGGCTGACCGATTCGTAGGTGCCGCCGCCGCCTTCGGCGTATCGCGCCGACCACTTGGTGACGACTTCCGGAGTGAGCCGCCGCCGCCAGGCAGTGTTGAGCTCCGGCAACTCGTCTCCCGGCACCAGGAAGAGGCCCTCGGTGTGGTCGAAGAAGTTTCCGGACAGGAAAAGGCGGAGCGTCGAGTCGACTTCGCGGTAAGCGGCGCCCAGCGCCAGGTAGTCGGCCGATCCCGAGCCGCGCTGCACGCCGAGCTCGTAGCAGCTGCTCTCCGACTTTCCGCAATCGAGCACGTCGTCGACGAAGAGCGGCGTGAAGTCGCCAAGATAGTTGTTGTCGCTGAGCTCGAGCCGCTGCGAGAGACTGGCGGAGGTCTGCCAGTTCGGCCCGAGACGAAGCACGACGCCGCCGCGCGGCGTGAGCGAGACGCTGCCGTCACGCAGCGTCGTGAACATACCGTACTCCACGACCACCGCGTTGCTCAGCTCCCAATCGCCGCCACCGAAAGCGTCGAGAACCTCGCTCGCGAGCTCGTCGGTCGTTCCGGCATAACGGCGCGAATAGAGGCCGGTCCGTTCGCGGAAGCGGATGCCGCCGCTCACCGAGCCCTTGGCGAGCTGATGCGAGTAGTCGCCCTCGAGCTGCAGCGTGCGCGACGCGAACGGCAGACCGAGCGGCTCGATCCAGCCCTTGTTGTAGAGGCCGCTCTCTTCGAGGTAGAAGGCGCGGACCGAAGTCGCGCCGTTCTCGCCGACGTTGCGGTTCCAGCCGATGCGATACTGCGAGGCCTCGACCGGAAGCGCCAAGCCGTCTTGCGAGGTGTTCAGCCGGTTGGCGGTCGACTCGAGGTTGAAGACGCCCTGAGAGGGAGTCTGCAGATTGACCGACACCGAGCTGCTGACGCCGTTGAAGGCCGACGCGCCCGAGAACGCCGGGTCGCCGGCTTCCGATTCGAGCTTCTGGAAGTTGCCACGCAGGAAGACTTTGACGCCACCCAGCTCTCCCGTGACACCGACGTCGCCGCCGGAGAGCCGCGCGTTCGCGTCCGGCTTCAGTTCGCTGACGCCGGTGACCGCGCTCACCTGGGCATTGAGGCTCGGCGCGGTGCCGGCGATCCCGACGTCGGCGAGTTGCGGCTCGGCATCGGGGGTGGCGGTAGATTCGGGAAACGCGAGCTCGCGCAGCACATCGCCGGGAACTTGCGCCCGCACCGACCAGAAGTCGGCGCTCCCGGCCGCGTCTTCCGCTTCGAGCTTGAGCGTCACGAACTGCGCCGCATCGGCGGCCTGGCGCTGGAGCAGCAGCACCGACGGAGCGAAACCCGTCTTGTGCGCGATGATTTTGTAAATGCCGGCGGGCAGCGCCTCGAAGAGAAACGCTCCCGCGCCGTCGGTGAGCACGCGGTGAATCGATTTCTCGACGAGCTGATAAGCGAAGACGCGCGCTTCGGCGACCGGCGAAGCGTCGAGGAGAACGCGCCCGCTGATTCCCGCGGCGGCGACCAGATGCGCCGCGCCGGCACCAGTGGTCAGAGCCGCCGCTGCCGGCTCGGGCGAGCCGGCGAAGGCGATCGTCGCGCAGGAAAGGGAGCCGACGATCGCGTGCGTCGCCAGAGCGAGCCCAAGGCGGCCACGGGCGGCGACACGACGAGTGGGTACAGCACTCATCACGACCGCAATATAGAGCCGCTGTCAAGGGACTGTCAATCACCCTCCCACCCCTCCCCCCACTGGCCTGGGAACTCCCCATTCGCTCTCGAGGCGGGCGGCCCGCCGTAGCCGTCAGGTCCCCTCGGGGGGGTCCAGGCGACGACGGCGACATCGACCCGGGCCGCGCCGGCGCCAAGCAGGGCGCGGCTCGCGGCGCGCACCGTGGCGCCGGTGGTGTAGACGTCGTCCAGGAGGAGGAGACGCTGACCCTGGAGCTGCCGAAACGGACGCACCCGGAAACCGCCGGTGCGCAGCCGGTCGGGCCGCCGGCGGCCGGTCTGGCGCGCGAGGCCGACTTCCCGGGCGAGCGGCCGCCGAACCGGGAGACCGAGCTCGCGCCCGGCGGCGCCGGCGAGCTCTTCGCACTGGTTGTAGCCGCGGACGATTCGCCGCGTCCAGGGGAGCGGCAGCGGTATCAGGGCGTCGATGGGCGGCGTCGGCGCCGTCTCCGGCGGCGCGCGGCGGAGGCGCTCGGCGAGCGCCGCGCCGAGCCTCCGGCCGAGCGGCTCACCGAGATAGGCGAGGCGCCGAAACTTGAAGCCGTGCACGATCTCTCGCAGCGGCGCTGCGTAGTGCCAGAGCGCGAAGAGGCTCGAGTGCGGCGGTCGATCGAGGGCGCAGACCCCGCAGAGCCCGTTCGCCTCGCGGAGATCCGGCTGGGAGCTCGCCTCGCCGCCGAGCGGCAGAGCGCAGGTGCGACAGACCGGGTGCTGGTCGACCCGGCGGAGCTGGCTGGCACAAGGGCGACAAAGCCCGAGGTCGGAGGCCAAGTCGCCAGCCCCACGGAGGCGCGCTTCGCAGCCCAGGCAGAAGCGCGGCAGCAGGGCATCGAGGATGGCTTGGCTGGCTCGCATGGCTCGCATGGCTCGCATGGCTCAAACGACGTGGATGGCGGCTCGCGCTTCGCAAGCGACGCCGACGCTCCCGGATCCGTAGGAAAGGAAAGCAGGCGCCGTTCTTTCTTAGACGGAAAGAGCGGCTGCTATTCTTGCGGCGCCGGGAAAACCGCCGCGGCCAAGGAGGCCTGTTTGACGTCGAGGAGATGGCTTCGAGCTTCGAGATGGGAAATCGCAGGAGTTGCCCTGGCGTTCGCCACGGCTCTGGCCGCGCCGCTCGCCGCGGCTTCGCAGCAGGAAAGCCACACCTTCACGCTCGGTCTCTTGGGCGGAGTCGGCGGCTCGTTCGACGCCGATCCGGATCCGGGGCTGGGCGAGACGAGCTACATGCTCCAGGTCGGCATGGTGACGGAGCCGCGGACGCTGGTCTCGATCCGCGTCGGACGGCTGACGCTCGAGGGTGACGAGGGATTCGAGAAGTTCTCGGCGGCGGATCTCGAGTACGTGAACATCGCGGGCGAGTACCGATTCGCGCAGTCGTACTACGACTACGGCGTCTACCTGGGCGTCGGCTACTACGAGCTGGGAGGCGATTTGCGCTCCGGCGGGCGCGACAGCGAGGCCGACCTCGGCATCGTGCTCGGCTTCACCGGCGACTTCGACGTCACGCGCTACATCTCGGTCGTTGGCGAGCTCTCGGCGCACTACGCTTTTCTCGATCAGGCCGCGATCTTCGGGATGGCGAACATCGGGCTCGCGGTGCACTTCTAGGAAGCTTTCGCGGTGCCCGGCCGCGCGGGTCTTCCCGCGCCGGCAGCGGCGGGCGTCTGGCGATGCGGGTTTCTCGCTCTTCGTCCGCTATCCTAGGGTCCTTGGCCTCCCGGAGAACACGCGCCAGCAAGGAGTCGGAGAAAGAACCGGAAGCCCCGATGCGCCCGCCGCGGCCACCGGGCACCAAGCGGCGCGCCTATCTCGTGGGTGTCGCCCTCCCCGGGCAGCCGGCGTTCGAAGCCGAGGAGCATCTGGGCGAGCTCGCGGCGCTCGCCGACACGGCCGGCGTCGTGGTCGCTGGCGAGACGATCCAGGCCCGGAAGTCGCTCGATCCGAAAACCTTCATCGGCTCCGGCAAGGCCGAGTCGGTGCGCGACGAGGCGGCGCGGCTCGACGCCGACCTGGTGATCTTCGACGACGATCTCTCGGGCGGGCAGGTGAAGAACCTCGAGAAAATCGTGCGCGTGCAGGTGATGGACCGGAGCGGCCTGATCCTCGAAATTTTCGATCAGCGCGCCCGAAGCCGCGAGGCGCGGACGCAGGTGGAGCTGGCGCGCTTCCAGTATCTGCTGCCGCGCCTGACGCGGCAGTGGCAGCACCTGTCGCGACAGGTCGGCGGCATCGGGGTGCGCGGCGGCGAAGGCGAATCGCAGCTCGAGGCCGACCGCCGGGTCTTGAAGCGCCGCATCACGAAGCTCAAGACCGAGCTCGAGCAGATCGACCGCATGCGCAAGGAGCACCGCCGCGGCCGCGCCGGAGTTTCCGTCGTGGCGCTCGCCGGCTACACCAACGCCGGCAAGTCGACGCTGTTCAACCGCCTGACGCGCGATGCGACGCTGACCGAGGATCGCCTGTTCGCCACCCTCGACTCGCGCCTGCGCCGCGGCGCGCTCGACCGCGACGGCACCACCGCGGTCTTCGCCGACACGGTCGGCTTCATCCGCAAGCTGCCGCACCATCTGGTGGCCTCGTTCCGCTCGACGCTCGACGAGATCGTGCAGGCCGACGTCGTCCTCCACGTCATCGACCGCAGCCACCCGCGCTGGCGCGAGCAGAAGCAGGTCGCCGAAGAGGTGATGGACGATCTGGGCATCGAGCGCGGCAGGGTGATCGAGGTGCACAACAAGATCGACCGCCTGGAGCACGGCGAACGCGGCCGGGCCGCGGGCGCCCACGCCGTTTCGGCGGTGACCGGCGAGGGTATCGACACCCTAAAAGCCTCGATCGCGCGCGCGCTCGGCTTGTCCGCGGGCCACCGGCTCGCATAAGATTCCCCGGCCGGTGGGGCTGTAGCTCAGTTGGGAGAGCGCTTGAATGGCATTCAAGAGGTCGACGGTTCGATCCCGTTCAGCTCCACCAATTCCCTTCTCCTGATCCCGACGGACTGACCTGAAGTCCGCCCGGAGTCGCAAGATTCCGCGGCGAAATCGCGTCTTACGTGAGGGATGAGGGTTGACCCCGCCACTGTACACCCCGCGGCTCCGCTGCGCCTGCTCGACCGGCTCGCACACGAAGCCCGCCGGAGGCGGCTGAGCGCCCGCACGGAGGAGGCCTATCGCTCCTGGACGAGGCGATTCATTCTCTACCACGGCAAGCGCCACCCGAAAGAGCTCGGTGGCGAAGCGATTGCCGAGTTCCTGTCTCACCTTGCGGTGGACGAGCAGGTCGCCGCCTCAACGCAGAACCAGGCGCTCGCAGCGCTGCTTTTTCTCTATCGGGCAGTCCTCGGCATAGAGCTTGGAACGTTGCCAGCCGCGGTGCGGGCGAAGAGGCCCAGACGAGTGCCGGAGGTGCTTTCGCGCGGCGAAGCCGCTCGCCTCCTGGCGGGACTTCAGGGGGAAGTCCGACTGGTGGCGCTCCTCCTCTACGGCGGCGGCCTGAGGCTGCACGAAGCCCTTCGACTGCGTGTGCAGGATGTCGATTTCGCCCGGTATGAGTTGCTCGTTCGGGCAGGTAAGGGTGAGAAGGACCGACGAACGATGTTGCCCGCGACTGCGCGAGAGCCGCTCCAGGAACACCTGACGCTTACTCGTGAACTGCACCAGTCAGACCTGGCCGCGGGGCGAGGGGAGGTCAGTCTTCCCAACGCCCTGGCGAGGAAACTTCCTGGAGCGATGCGCGAGTGGGTCTGGCAGTGGGTCTTCCCCTCGCCGCGGCTCTCGCTCGATCCGCGAACCGGCGCGCTGCGCCGGCATCATCTGCACCCGGAACGGGTTCAGCGGGCCGTGAGCCGAGCCGCGAGGGTGGCAGAGATTCCGAAGCGGGTTACTTGCCACACCCTGCGCCACAGTTTCGCGACCCATCTTCTGGAGGCGGGCTATGACATTCGAACGTTGCAGGAGCTGCTCGGCCACCGTCAGGTGACGACGACGATGATCTACACCCACGTCCTCAATAAGGGCGGTCTCGGCGTCCGCAGCCCGCTCGATCAACTGGCCCTCGGTCCGGATCCCACCTCGCAGGATTACGCCCGAGAAACTCGGCCAATTGCCAACCCCCCAAAACCGGAGTAACTTGCCCAAGCCATGCCGATTCAGGATCTTGAGCGCCCTTTCACCGACCCCACCTCAACGATCTACATCGCGTTGTCACACATTACCCACGCGCCCCTATTCGGGACCAAACGTAGTTAGGCGACCATGCTGAAGCTTTCTCCGTTCGTCTGTTTGCTATTCCTACCCCT
>ERZ1292633.2721-Hain-H41-02um-R1-2721-length-17809-cov-9_pt1 | contig 17809 bp, 20 predicted proteins | sample MGYA00564406_ERZ1292633 | MGnify/ENA primary metagenome ERZ1292633 (study PRJEB36523, sample SAMEA6512639) | groundwater metagenome | collected 2019-01-08 | study: AquaDiva: Metagenomics assemblies of 32 groundwater samples | reverse complement strand
GTGTCACTCGAAACCCTTGCCAGTATTAACTTCTTTATTCAGCGGGAACTGCTGGCAAGGGGCTATTTCGATACGAACCTTTGGCGTCACAAGTATCTGTGAATCATGGGTATGACCAAGGTCTTTTGATGTTAAAAAACCATTGGATTCAGTACGATGAAAAACACACGGGTCTAATGCCTAATTGGACGTGGGAACATGATATGGATATCTCAGGGGTCTCCGTCCGGTCTTTCCATCATGTTTTGGATAGGCACAATTTTACGCACGGTTTGGCCTTTGAAAAACATATTCATCTCAGGTATGGTGTTCAGATTATGGCCCATGTACAAGAGCGTTTATTTTATCAAAATAACAAAACTGAATTTGCGCCCAAAGGTATCGTAAAGGTTTCGTGCCCTTTGATGCACCAAAAATACCCATGGATTTTAACGCCTTTTGTGCAGCTGACCATGACGCGTCTTGTTGATACCGAAGGGTTGGATTGGCATAGCTATAAAACATTAATGACGCAAAGTTTTTATGATGGCACATGTTATAATATGCGACTTAATATGGGAGGATCATTAGTGACGCCAGGCAGTTATACAGAATGGTTTGCTGACATTAAGAAAAACAAAACAGAAAGTGATACCTGTTTTTCAGGTCGTAATGTAACCCATTTGACCCCATCGATCCGCTTTAATATGCAATCGGCTTGGTCCCAAAAACAGTGTCATTGCCAATATATGGAAAATGGTTTTAGTTTTGGACGCAAACGTAATCATGGTTATGTGGGTTTTCTTCATACGCCAAACGAAAGCAGTCACTTGCATGTGAATGGATCTGTTGCTTTTTCGGATAAGGTTACTGTGCAAGCCGGCTATATTGGGAATATTGATAAAACAACCGCGTATTATGGCGCGTTGCAGTTTGAAAATGAATGTGCTGCTTGGGAGATTGGTTTTATACATCGTTTAATCGATTGCCACAAAACCAGGGAGAGGTTAAAAGATTTGGGGTTGTTTCTTCGTTTTAATATCAAATTGCAGAAGGATGATAGCCCTATGTCTGTGCCACGCTTCCCTACGTCTCCTTTGACTTTAAATAATATTTGATTTTTTATTGCATTTATAATATAATAATATTAAAGAAATTTTATTACTATGAGGCTATCAATGACAGATTTAATGTCGCGAGAACAAGCAGTCACTGGTGAAATTCCCATGTCAGTTTCTGTTTCTTCTGATGCCGAAGTGACAACAAGTGCAACCCAAATAGAAGCATATATATCTAAAAATAAAGGCGTTATTATAGGCTGTGTGTCTAATTTGCCGTCGCCTATTTTGGCTATTTTAAGAAGTGTTGCGCATCTATTGCTGTGTCCATTACACGTTCTTTCAAGTCTCAAATTACATTCAATCTATGAAGGACTAAATGCTTTTGCGAATGGCAGCAGTTGTCAGCCTCCAGCACCAGCACCAGCACCAACACCAACAATATCAACATCAAGCAGTGATTGCGCCCCTCAACAGATCATGTAATGATTATTCATTAGATTGATATTATTATTTCAGTGTCTCATTTTGTAAACGTGAGTGCATTCACTTTGCCGACGACTATTCACTACAGCCTGCCTTTGGCCAACTGCCAGGCATTGGCCGCAAGATTCGAATTGGATCAGGTTGTTTCTTTGTCTGGAGATTTTCAGCTTATTTCCGAAAAAGATTATTTTATCTTGAAAGGAAGCTACAAAGGGGAAGTTATTCTTAACGGAAAAAATGTCATGGTAGAAGAGCCAATTTCTTTGGCTTTACTTACATCTCAAACCCAAGAAGTGTTATTTGATCTAACAGAAGATTTCGAAATTTTAGATGGGAATCATACCTTTGATTTAGAAGAAGTGCTTGGCCAGTATCTGTACTTAGAGGTTTGCGATTTTGAGTAGAAACAATCTGATTAAAAATGCGCGGAAGTTCCATAAAATTCTTCCACTTTTTCTTTCAAGGTAGACAGGAGTGTTAGGCGGCCGTTAACTGTTGCCGGGTCGCCTTCTAATACCTTCACTTGATCAAAATAATCCCGCATTGGTATGGTTAATTCTTGCAGATTTTTCATATCTTTTAGTTCTTTATGCCTTGTATTCCAATCATTTAAGGTGATTTCAAAGGGATGCTGTAAAGTGGGCGTTGCCTTTTCATGAGGTTTAATCAAACCGCAAAGTCGTTTATATTGTGCCAAAAATTCTATACCTGCTTTTGAAGAAACAAAACTTTGTACTTCAGGCAGACGATGGATCATCGTGTTGATTGGTAAATGCATCAGACCGCGTATTAAAGGATCGTTGAAATAGACTGCAGCCCTATCTTTAATGAAGATATTGACAATTTTTAGGGCATCATCTGTGATGGATAAGTTGATTTGCAGCTGCGTGCAAACGGTTTCACAATCAAAATCAAAAGCTTGGATTAAACGAATCACCCCAATGGCCAAGCGACGAAGCCCCAAAGGATCTTTGGATCCAGAGACTTTAACGCCTGTTCCCAGTAAGCCCAGCAAGGTATCTAATTTATCGGCAAAAGATAATTGCGCAGCCAGAAGCGTTGTTGGTAAAGGATGCTCTGCTCCTAGTGGCCAGTGGTGTTGCTCTACAGCTGTACACACATCTGCAGACAAACCTTGTTGCTCACCGTAAATACGGCCCATGATGCCTTGCAATTCTGGGAACTCATACACCATGGACGTTGCCAAATCTGCCTTGCAAAAGCGCGCTGCGGTTTTTCCATCGGGAGTAGACATAAACGCCTCTAGGCGGGCTGTCTTATCAGCCAAAGTCCCCATGTTTTTATGGAAGACAATGGTTGTTAATTGTTGTGCGAAATCCTCTAGTTTTTTAGCAGCGTCTTGCTGGTAAAAAAATTGTGCATCAGACAATCGCGCCCGTAGTACACGTTCATAGCCTGCGACCATAGCGCTGCCATCTTCTGGTGTGGCATTGGCCACCACCCCAAAAATGGGCTTGCTAGGATACGTGAAATACCGTTGATGCACCTTCATAGTGGTGGATAAGACTTCCGTTGGTAGCGTCAAAAATTGCTGATCAATGGCACCACGATAAACAATGGGCCACTCTGCTAACCCTGCATTTTCTTCTAGTAAAGCGTCATCAATCTGATAATCTCCCAGGCCTGTTAATTGTTCATGAATGTATTGTTTGCGTTTTTGATGATCAGCCATGACATTATTTTGCTCCAGCAATTCTAGATAGTTTTCGAAATGAACAGGCTGTAGTTTTTCGGGGGACATAAATCGATGTCCTAGCACATGATCCGATGTGGTTAGGGCAACCAAGGGCAAGTCAAAAATAAGGGGTTGCGTATCAAATTGGCAATATATACGGCGAATCGGACGGATCCATTCGATCGCACTGCCCGGCCAACGCATAGATTTTGGCCATGATAATTTTGTCAAAATTTGATCAACAAGCAGAGGAATAAGCTGCATGGTTCTGGTCGGAGGTGTTATCTTTTCGGCATAAATATGGCCATCAAAGCCAATGAAAGTTGCACCTGCATGACAATTTTTGAATTTTTCGATAATGGTTTGATCGGCTGTTTCTTTGGGGCCTCGAATACGCGCGATGCTTTCCTGACTGACGTCAGAGATATCATCAACAAAGCCAATCAGCCGAAGTGGAGTAACCATCGTTTTCACAGATCCATAGCTGATGGTTAAATCTGTCAGAATTTTCTCAAGTAGTTCTTTTAGCTGTGTTGCTGCGCCCATCTGCATGCGTGCAGGGATTTCTTCTTGATAGATTTCGAAAAAGAACTGCGCCATTTTATGAACGTGTTTTGGTCTATGATCCATACTCATTCTACTTGAAAAATAAGGATCAGGGCTTGTTGACATCATTTTTCTTTTATGGGCATAATTTAGCAGTCTCTGTCATTGAGTGCTAATTTAGGAGGAGCAATGAACATTAAACCTTTACGCGATAACGTTTTGGTCAAACGCCTGCAGGGTGAATCAAAGACCGCTGGCGGGATTATTATTCCAGACACCGCGAAAGAAAAGCCTATGGAAGGCGAAGTGTTAGCCATTGGAGAAGGCGGCCGTGATAAAGATGGTACGCTGATTCCAATGACTGTCAAGGTGGGAGACCGCGTTGTATTCGGGAAATGGGCGGGAACAGAAATGGACCCAGACCATGTGGTTATGAAAGAACAAGATATTCTTGGCATTGTTGTCGCAGCTTAAAGGAGAATTCATATGTCTGTAAAACAAGTTCGTTTCGGTTCTGAAGCACGCCAAAAGATGCTTCGTGGTTTTGATAAATTGGCGAATGCTGTCAAAGTGACGCTTGGTCCAAAAGGTCGAACGGTCGTGATTTCCAAGTCATTTGGTAGCCCGCGTGTTACAAAAGATGGTGTATCTGTTGCCAATTCTTTTGAAGAACTTGAAGATAAATTCGAAGATATGGGCGCGCAGCTTGGTCGTCAGGTCCCTTCAAAGACAGGTGATATGGTTGGTGATGGGACAACAACGGCAACTGTTTTGGCGCAAGCCATGATTCATGAAGGTTTTAAAGTTGTGGCTGCAGGCATGAATCCGATGGATATTACCCGCGGGATGGATTTGGCTATTACAAAGGTGTCAGCATTTTTGATATCGAAATCGAAGCCAATTAAAACCAATGAAGAAATTTCTCAAGTGGGTACAATTTCTGCCAACGGAGAAAAAGAAATTGGTGAAATGCTTGCAAAAGCCTTTGAAAAAGTTGGTAAAGAAGGCGTTATAACGATTGAAGAAGCAAAATCCGTCAACTCTGAATTAGACGTTGTTGAAGGTATGCAGTTTGATCGTGGATATATTTCACCTTATTTCTGTACCAATATGGAGAAACGCATTTGCGAATTAGAAAATCCATTGATTTTGATTTTCGAAAAGAAGCTTGCCACATTGCAACCGTTGTTGCCTGTGCTTGAAGCTGCTGTTCAGGCCAATCGTGCATTGATGATTATCGCGGAGGATGTTGAAGGTGAAGCCTTGGCAACATTAGTTGTAAACAAATTGCGCGGCGGCCTTAAAATTGCGGCAGTAAAAGCCCCTGCTTTCGGCGATCGTCGCAAAGCCATTTTGGATGACATTGCTGTTTTGACAGGTGGAACATTAATTTCTGATGACTTGGGTATGAAGCTTGAAAATGTCACGTTGGCGCATTTGGGTAAATGTAAAAAAGTACGTATAACAAAAGATGATTGTACTGTCATTGATGGTGAAGGTTTGAAAACTGACATTGAAATGCGTTGCAACCAAATTCGCGCGCAGGCTGAAGAAGCGACCTCAGATTATGACAAAGAGAAGCTGATGGAACGCTTGGCAAAACTATCTGGCGGCGTTGCCATTATACGTGTTGGCGGCGCAACAGAAGTTGAACAAAAAGAACGTAAAGACCGCGTAGATGATGCGATGCATGCAACGCGTGCTGCCATACAAGAAGGTGTTTTGCCGGGCGGCGCTGTTGCGCTTCTTCGCGCGATCAAAGAATTGGACAGCCTAAAAGGCATTAACCAAGATCAGCAGGTTGGTATTCAGATTGTTGCCAAGGCACTATCCGGTCCTTGCCGTCAAATCTCTGAAAACGCTGGCTTAGATGGCGCTGTTGTTGTTGGTAAAGTGCTTGAAAACAATGACTTCAACTTTGGATTCAATGCCCAAACTTGCGAATATGGCGACATGATCAAAATGGGTATCGTTGATCCCACGAAAGTTACCCGGACGGCATTGGAAGATGCGGCCTCTGTTTCGAAAATGTTCTTAACAATCGAAGCAGCTGTGGCTGATAAGCCCGACGAAAACAAAATGTCTGCAGCAGCAGGCATGGGCGGCGGTGGAATGGGCGGTATGGATTACGGGATGTAAACATCTTCTTCTCATAAAACAAATTTTTTGCAAAAAATTTTAAGTCTAAATTAACCGGTGTTCTTTATGTTTATGTTGTGGTAATATGATCCGCAATGTTAATTGATGTTTAAACGGAGAAACTATGTTGAGTTTTGTATTGATGACTTTGTGTGCAGTAGAACAAGGCCTGCCCAGATATGCGGTTGAGGCGGCAAAAAAGCACTGGAGAGAACGCAATATTGTTGTTCCTGTGACTCCAATGGATGTCCATCCTGATTTTTCTAGCAGGGTGGCTGAAGCGCTGAAGGGTCATAATCCTGATGTGGATAATTTGATCAAGAGGACTATTCAAATCGGAGATTGGCATGCGCTCTGTTTTATTAGCCAGTACCCACGTCTGACACCAGAACAGAATATGCGAGTAAATGTTTTGAGACAGGCAGCGCTTGAGATGCACCTGAAATCTGAACCAGAAACAACAACGACACAGCTTGCACAAACCACCGAGGGATCTAAAGTGGTGCAAGCATATCAGGGGGCTAGATTTGGTGCTTGGCCCGAGACCAGAAGTTAATGTTAGAGTAGAGGCTGTCCAACAATCTTAAACTGATAAGAGCAATATGTAAGTTGCCTCCGCTTTCAATAAGTGCATTAATGAAATAAGAAGCACTGTCTGGACATAATCACTTTGATGTCTTCAAAAGAATCTGTTACGCATTTGCATGAGTGTATTCGCGGCGCTGCTTTGATGTCACGCAATATTGATGAGATTATTCAGCGTGCAGAGCTTATTTACAGGGCTGCAAAGACTTTGCTGACAAGCAGTTTTCATGATCCAGCTGTTCGACCTTTTCCGTATCCTACCTATCCCTTTGTTGGATTTAAGTTGGAAAAACACCATATTCACAGATCCCCCACCAATGTCCTTGTAAATGAAGGGTTGTATGGGACAACAATCACTCACGTTGCTTTGTTTGACACGTATTTGCGTGAACAACTGGCGCAGATTCAAGCCTGCCATGATGTTGAATTTGTGGTGGGTGAAAGCCTTGAAAAAATTCCTTTACCTTACGCCGTGTCAGACCTAGGCAATACGGAACGTGTCATTGCGCACTTGGATGCACTTGATGAATTTGTGATGCCTAATTTACAGCGCATCAATGACGATATTCCCAATGGGATATACCCACAGCATCATGCCATCAAGCCTTTGGCTTTGTTCACGGCGGAACGTATTGATTTTTCGATCAATCGGCTTGAACACTATACCTCTACAACCATTGAACATTTTCAGAATTTTATTATTTTCACCAATTATCAGCGCTATGTGGACGCTTTTTTAAGTTACGGCATTGATCTGATGAAAACCAACAAAGACTATTACGAATTTATTGGACCTGATAACCGCGTTATCGATGCGAAATATGTGAAAGAGGGCGCTGAAGTTCTGACCCAAATGCCAGCCTATCACTTGAAATGTAAGGATAAGAATGGGATTACATTTATCAATATCGGTGTTGGTCCTAGTAATGCAAAAAACATAACAGATCATCTGGCAGTGTTAAGACCGCATGGATGGATGATGCTGGGGCATTGTGCTGGCCTTCGTCACAATCAATGTTTGGGGGATTATGTTTTGGCGCATGCTTATGTGCGCGAAGATCATGTGCTTGATGATGATTTGCCTCCGTGGGTTCCTATCCCTGCCTTAGCCGAAATCCAAATTGCGCTTGAGCAAGCGACCAGTGAAATTTGCGGTGAAGAAAACGTGCGCCAATGTTTGCGGACGGGAACGGTTATTACCACCGATGATCGCAATTGGGAGCTGAAAACAAATTCTGTTTATGAACGGTTTAAAAAAGCACGCGCCATTGCGATTGATATGGAGTCTGCAACGATTGCGGCCAATGGATACCGTCTGCGTGTGCCTTATGGGACGCTGCTTTGTATTTCTGATAAGCCGATTCATGGAGAAATCAAATTGCGTGGCATGGCAAATGAGTTTTACAGAAAAAGAATCACTCAGCATTTGCAAATAGGCCTTCGCGCTGTTGAGTTGCTGAAACTTTCTGGCGTCATGAAACTGCACAGCCGTAAGCTGCGTGGTTTTGATGAGCCACCTTTTCGTTAATGGTCCAATCACAATTTGCAGAATTAAGGGTAACATCCTATCCTACCGATATATGTTTCCATCAGAAGATCAGAGATGTTTTTTATTTTGATGAATGCGCTGTGTATGTGTGTGGGGGGGGCACCTGAGCCTTTAGCTTTGGTTCCAGGAACCACTGATATTTACCGGCGATGGGATCCGCCTACGATTGCTAAAGGTTCTTTAGAGTTGGCAACGCGTTACGCCAATAATTTAAAGTCTGCACGTATAGGCATGACCCCAGAACGGTTTGATGGTGGTATATTAGCGTGGTATAAAAACCATTTTGTCTTTCTGCCTGATTGCGTGGATTTTAATCAAGCTGCGGCTGATGAATTGATTGGTTTGTATGCGCAGTATGTAATAAATGTGCCCCGCCCTCCAGTGATCATCACCACTCCGCCAGCAGAACCCCCGCTGACGGTTTTGCAGTTAAGACACCCCTTGAAAGGCATTCCTCCAGCACTGCTTCGTCAAAATCGAGACATAGTGTCCGCACGGATAAATGTTCCACCGATTAGAAGATCTACCACGGCTGCAGGGGGAGAACCGAGAACTACTGGAGAGATGCTCGCAGATATAGATGGCCTGTTGGTGAATTTCAGATCGCCATCACCACCGCCTCAGGCACAAATCGGATGGTTTGGAGCTGGTTCGTTTTTTGGTAGAACAACATTTTCTGTAGATGACGATGATGATGGGGCTTCGTTGGCAGAAAGACAAAGGAGAGCAGTACTACCACCACCTAGGCATCATTTTGGGGCCGCTACGGGTGTCAGCGATAGAGAGGAGGACTCAAGGGCGGCTGCATTAGCGCAATCTCTACAAGTTGTGCAAGCTGCCGGGCACGCAGCACAAAGCACGCAAACAGATCTAGAGTATATGAATACACGCAAACAAGTGCCGGGAGATAAGGTCAATTCACAGGATCTGGATGTTGGAGGGCGGTTTCTTGCCAAGAATGCAGAACTTTCAAAATTAATAGCAGCGGGGCATGAAAGATCGATTGAAACAGGTCGCACACTTTTGAACGAGGCTTTCGGTCAAGAAAGGGGAGATAAGATTCTTAAGAATCTATTGTTTCCTGATTCGGATTCAGATGTTGACGGCAGCACTTAGCTGGTGCATTTTAGTAAAGTGCCCAGGTGGTGAAATGGTAGACACAGCAGACTTAAAATCTGCCGTCTTCGGACATGCCGGTTCGAGTCCGGCCCCGGGCACCAACAATTCTTTCTTTATCGAAAGAAAAAATAGAGGCGTTCTGAATGACGGACTGGTGTGCTAGAATCAACTAAACGCGTGTGTCATTCATGTTCATGAAAAATTGTATTCTTTCCTGTGTTTTGTGTTTTGGTGTTTTGATTGGTTGTAGTGCAAAAGATGAAAATATTGCCGATGCGCCTTTGCCTGAGTTGTATGGTAAGGCTGTAGGATTCTATGAAAATAAAAATTACAAAAAATCGATAGAGTTTTTTCAAGCGGTAGAGCGTCAATATCCTTATGATCAATGGACCATTCGGGCCCAGTTGATGATTGGTTATCTGCAGTATCTGAAGCGCGATTATCTTGATGCCATTAATAGCTTCAAGTTGTTTGTCGAGCTTAACCCTTATCATGCAGAAGTTCCTTATGCCCTTTATATGCTGGGGATGAGCCATTATCAACAGCTATCCATTATCCAGCGAGACCAATCTGCCGCAAAAGAGGGGCTTGAATATTTCGACATGATACAGGTGGGATATCCTGGAAGTATTTATGCTTCTGATGCGCAATTAAAAATCAAGATAATTCAAGATCATTTAGCCGGCAAACATGTAGATATTGCGCGCTTTTATTTAAAAAACCGTTCTTATGATGCGGCCATCAGTCGTTTGCTTGAAGCGATTACTGTTTTTCCAAATGCAGAGCACATCCCTGAAGCCAAGTGGCGTTTGGTTGAAGCTTATGAGCACCTTGGTTTACAGGCGCAAGCCCGCGCTATGGCTCAAAATCTGCTGAAAAATCACCCCAAAACAACGTGGGGTGACCATGCGAAGAGGTTTGTAAATGGTTCCTAAACAAATGCGAGAAATTTCGCTTAGGTTGATGATCCCCAACATTATTACCATTTTGGCGTTTTGTTCTGGATTGACTTCTATCCGTTTTGCTTTGGAAGGGCGCTGGGAAGGGGCTGTTTTGTCAATTGTCATTGCCATGATTTTGGATGGAATGGATGGCCGGGTTGCACGGTTACTTGGCGCTACGTCAAGATTTGGAGCGCTTTTAGATTCTTTGTCTGATTTAGTTTGTTTTGGATTTGCACCTGCTTTTTTGATTTATTGTTTTGCTGTTGGAAAATTCATTAAATTTGGATGGAGCGGGGTCATGTTTTATACCGCTTGCATGGCTTTGCGGTTGGCACGTTTTAACGCATTGGAAGAACAGGGTAATGCCCCAAGCTGGCTAAAGCATTATTTTATGGGTGTACCTGCCCCTGCGGGTGCGCTTTTGGTGGTCACCCCTGTGTGCTGCTATTTGGCGACGGATATGGTGATTTTCACATCCTTTGCTTTGAATGTCGGGATTTTGTGGTTTGTTGGTTTGTTGTTGGTCAGTCGCATTCCTACACTGTGTTTAAAAAGTATACGCATACAGCAAGCCTGGATTCCTGTTTACGCAGTATTTTTTGTTTTGTTTGTAGTTTTACTTTATACCCATGTGTGGCTTGGGCTAAGCTGCATGAGTATTTGCTACTTATTGACTATTCCCTATACTTACATAAAAAAGAAATATATTTGATTTTTAATTAATTATAATAAATAATAATATTATAGGTATTACACAAATATTAATTGTGCGTTTATTTGATCCTCAAAATATTATGCAAATCTTTAGAACTCTAACCCTGATTGTAACTGTAGCGACGGTCATCACAGCAATGACGCCGACTAAATCAGACGACGAAGTTTTACAGAAAGTGAACAAGATATTAAATGTGTTGGCCGGCAATGTAGGGTATAACATCAATGCGGATGATCCTGCCCTTGCTGCGGCCAGTAACGATTGTGCAAAAGCTGAATCAAGTGAAAATGTAAAGGTGGGGTAAGGCTATGAATTGGCAGTCATTAGTCATTATAGGAATCATAGTAATTTTATTCATTATACTTATGATCATTAACGCCAGCACTGCTGATTTAGATCAGGACAATGCAGAAGAAGATGTAGATGGCTTTACTATGCCTGAAACTGTGGCATCTGATGTGAGTGCTTCGGTTCAATCCACATCGTCGTCCCAAACAGAAGTCTAACAGCTGTTTTTCCCGTCTAATAAGCATATACTACATCTATGTTACCTGTGTGATGAGGCCTTATGTCCCTTATGCCGGATCGTTGGATCCAAGAACGTGCTGAAAATGATGCGATGATTAACCCTTTTGTGGCCAAGCAAAAGCGCGATGGCGTTATTTCTTACGGCTTGTCTTCTTACGGCTACGATGCCCGGGTGGCCGATGAATTTAAGATTTTTACAAACGTCAACAATGCCATGGTGGATCCTAAAGATTTTTCAGAATCTAGTTTTGTTGATCGTAAAACGGATGTGTGCATCATCCCTCCAAACAGTTTCGTATTGGGACGGACGGTTGAATACTTTAAGATCCCAAACGATTGCTTGGTTATTTGCGTCGGCAAATCAACCTATGCGCGCTGTGGGATTATTGTGAACGTCACACCTTTAGAACCTGGTTGGGAAGGTCATGTTACATTAGAATTCTCGAATACAACACCATTACCTGCTAAACTATATGCAAATGAAGGTGTTTGCCAATTTTTATTTTTCAAATCTGACCAGACATGCGCCGTATCTTATGGTGATCGCTCTGGCAAATATATGGGGCAAACGGGTATTACGTTACCAAAAATATAGGGGCATGAATGTTAGAACAATTTATAGTACAAGGTGGAAGAGCGCTTAAAGGAACCGTGGCGATTAGCGGCGCAAAAAATGCGGCATTGAAAATTGCGTGCGCGGCGCTGTTAACGGATGAATGGTTGGTTCTTGATAATGCCCCGTTGCTTAGCGATATGCTGCTTATATGCCAGATTTTGGATGAACTTGGGGTTGAGATCAGTTGGAATGGCAATCAGCTTTCCTTGCGGGCGCATAAGCTACGTAGTTACCGGGCTCGGTATGACTTGGTGCGTAAAATGCGGGGATCGTTCGTGCTGCTTGGTCCTATGCTGGCTCGTTTTGGCCGCGCAGAAATCTCTTTGCCAGGGGGCTGCAATTTAGGTGTGCGGCCTGTCGATATTCATCTTAATGGTCTGCGCGCGATGGGCGCCAACATTGAATTGGAAGATGGGTATGTTATTGCCACAGGTAAACTGCATGGCGCTGAAATTTTCCCGCATTGTCCGACGGTCACAGGTACCGAAAATTTGGTAATGGCAGCAACACTAGCTACAGGTCGGACAGTTATCCATAATGCTGCGAAAGAACCTGAAATTGTGGATCTGTGCAATTGTTTAAACAGCATGGGCGCCAAAATTACAGGGCAGGGAACGGATGTGATTACGATAGACGGCGTCGACCGTCTGCATGGTGCGACCCACCGTATTATTCCCGATCGTTTAGAAACGGTGACTTACGCCATTGCCAACATCATGACGCACGGTCATATTTATTTGACGAATACAGAGGCATGGTGCTTTGATGCCCTAACCGCATGTTTTCCTCAGGTTAAAATCCACAACACAGATTTTGGATTTTTGGCGGAAGGGCCGGTAACGCAAGGTGTAGATTTAACAACCGCGCCACATCCCGGTATGCCAACAGACCTGCAGGCCCAGATGATGGTGCTGGCAACGCAAATTCCGGGGCGGTCATTTATTACAGAAACCATTTGGGAAAACAGAATGATGCACGTGCCAGAGCTTTGCCGTATGGGCGCTGATATTTCGGTCGAACATAACGATGGCGCAAATAGAGCCACCATTAACGGAGGGCTGCCTTTATATGGGGCGCCAGTTATGGCAACAGATTTGCGCGCCTCTGTCAGTTTGGTTTTGGCGGGGCTGTGCGCCAAGGGGCAAACCACCGTCAGCCGTATTTATCACCTGGATCGAGGCTATCACGCCTTGGATGACAAGCTGAATATGTGCGGCGCAGACATTGTGCGCAGCAAGCAAGAGGCAGCATGAGATGAGGCTTGTTGTAGGCCTAGGCAATCCCGGCGCAGAATACCAGATGAACCGGCACAATGTTGGGTTTATGGTGGTGGACCAGATCCAGCATCAAGCAAATTTCCCGGAATGGTCGGCCAAATTCAAAGGGCTATGTACAAAAAAAGATGATGTGATTCTACTAAAACCCCAAACATACATGAATCTATCTGGCCAATCAATCCAAGCCTGCATGACGTTTTTCAAATTAACGGTGGATGATTTATGGGTTGTGCACGATGATATCGAACTGCTGCTAGGTGAAGTGCAAACCAAAACAGGTGGTAGCGCGAAAGGCCACAACGGGCTGCGCAGTCTTGACCAATGCATGGGGCAAAATTACCATCGCGTTCGCTGCGGCGTTGGTCGTCCTATCCACGGGGCCGTCGCTGATTACGTGTTATCAAATTTCTCGAAGGATGAAATCCCCGCGCTGGTCTCGATGATAGAGGCTGCTGCTTGTAGAGGGATGGGCGTATAGTCATCCTCAGCAAGGGTGCGTCAGCGTTGTCATTTCACGTGATCTGTCATCCTGACGAATGTCAGGATCCAGTAACAAAAAATTAATAAAAACACAGATAAAATATTGAATGACATACTACATCTACATCCTTGCTAGTCAACGAAATGGAACGCTATACATTGGCGTTACCAATAATCTATTAAATAGAGTCAAACAACATAGAGAAAAGAAAAACCAAGGCTTTACAAAGCGTTACCACGTAAATATGCTTGTATACTATGAAGAATTTCAATACATTTATGATGCTTTGGCTCGTGAAAAACAATTAAAAAACTGGCGTCGTCTCTGGAAGTTGGATTTAATTGAACAGTATAATCCGGGATGGCATGATCTTTATGAGATTTTTACTGGATCCTGACGTTCGTCAGGATGACAGATCACGTAGGATGATGGTTTCGTACCCTTCCCCTGTAGCTCATTTACAACACGCATTTCAAAAATCTGGAAGAACAAAGGCAGAGGTTGATCAGGTCTCTCGCGGAGTTTGATAGACTGAGTCCGTACAAGTGGTATTGCCACGTTATTTTAAAGGAGTAATAAATGCGTAAAAGTTTATTAGTAACGTCCGCGCTTGGTCTAATGATGCCAACATTGGCCATGGCGAACGCTGCAGGAAGCAGCAGCGCAGCTTGTGGTTCAGGTTTCTTCGCCCAGTTCGATGCGAAAATCATGAACGCGAAATTGGAAATTAAGAATGAAATTAAGAATGCAAGCAATCAAGGAGGAGGTAAGCAGTCAGAGGGGCTTAGTGAAGCTGGCCTAATTGCAGCGGAAGAAGAGGCATTGGCTGATAAAATCAAGATAATTTTTGGTGAATTGTCTGAAGAGCACCGTTCCTTGCTTATCCGTCGTTTAGACTTGCAGGCTTTTTTGAATGCTGAAACAGTTGAGGAACGTCAGATATACTTGTATGCGGCGGTTAGAGGTAAATGGTTTAATGATTTGAAAAGCTCTGTGTTCAATAATGTAGGGCTAACCAATGAGCAAATTAAAGCTATTACAGAGCAACAAATTAGACAGGCTTTGAGTTCTGCTGCTACCCCGCTTGGTACAGTCGCAGATGGAAATCCTCTCACCGCCAGTGGAAATATTCTTTCGGAAGAAGCTTTTTATAAAACGTTTGAAGATTTAGAATTGGTTAGAGCTGCGATCGTGAAAGATAAAGATGCTTTCAAAGGTAAGGAAAATATATCGTTAAAAGATGTGATGGGTCGCATGTTTGCTAATAAAATTCTTATTAGCTCTCCAGAGAATGGGGAAGATTGGAAAGGCATCGAATTTAAGAACTTAGCAGATCAGGATATTAGAAGTTTTGACAGTATCTTTGTAGTTTCTAGTTATGAACTTAACGCCGGTAATTTTGAATTGGAAAAAAAGAAATTTCTGACAGATCAAGGGAAGAAAGATCAGCGTGCTCAAGCTTGGAAGAATGCTGCTTGGTTCAAAGATGCAATGGCAGCAAAAACAGCTGCAATTGTTTCTGGGGATGCTACTAGCTCTACGAGCATGAAAGACCGTAGTATTCATCATCATGCGCTTGCTGGTGGTGTTGGTGCGACTGTTGGTTGGTGGCAGAATCTTGGTGGTTTTGCGCTAAGCATCAGCGGTAGCGGTGACTACCTTTGGGGTACATTCCGTGTGGTTGATGATGCTGCTGGTGTGTCTGTGAAAGCTGAAGACAAGCGCAAACTTGGTTTTGGTTTCCAAGGTGATGTTGGTGTGCACTATGTTGTTAGCCCAAGCACAACATTAGGTATCTTACTTGGTCTTCGCGGTCAACAGTTAAACATTGGTCGCACGGATAAAACGAAACCTGCAACAACAACGAATAAAGATTCGAAGGGTGATTATGCATCCAAGTGGATGATCAACCCTGTAGTGACATTGCAAGCCCGTACATTCTTCACAGACACTGTATACGGCGCTTTGTCAGTTGGATACGTCATTCCAATGTCAGAAAGAGACTACAAGCTTGAAAATACAAACATCGACAAGGATGCGAAAGTCCGCTTCCAAGGTCTAACCGGCGCCTTCAGCGTAGGTATGATGTTTTAATTAAGTGCCATCGTCTGGTTCCCCGGGCGTTACAGGATCTTGCGCGATAGCGCCTAGATCCTGTTGGTACCGGGGTCCAGTTCTTCATTCGATTTTTACTTATCAATTCTAAAATGTAAAAAACATACCTATTTCTAGAGATGCATTATTACGTGTATATTCTTGCTTCCAAACGTAACGGCACTTTATATATTGGCATGACCGGCGATCTTGCTGAACGTATGATGCAACACAAGCAGAAATATGTGAAAGGGTTCACGCAACGTTATGACATATACATCTTGGTTTATGCTGAGGCATTTGAACGTGTAGAAGATGCCCAAGCTAATGAATATAGGATGAAAAGATGGAGACGTGCGTGGAAATTAGAATTGATAGAATCTAGAAATCCAGATTGGGTAGATCTCAGTTATACATTATGACGTAAAGAACTGGACCCCGGTACCAACAGGCTCTAAGCGCTGTCGCGCAAGATCCTGTAACGCCCGGGGAACCAGATGGCACATCCATAAACTTTCCTCGGTCTGTGTGCTCCCGCTGCGTTAACGCACAGCGTTCGCTCTTGCCGAGGATGACGGGGAGTAGGAGGGATATGCTACACTAACACTAACGCAGTAAGCACATGATCAATATGCGTATTCCTATCGGGATCAGTGATTTTAAAGAACTCATTCAAGATGTTTCATCAGAAAATGAACACTATTTGTATTGTGATAAATCAATGATGATCAAAGATATTATTGATGAGGGTCCTAAGGTTCTTTTGTTCACACGTCCCAGGCGATTTGGAAAAACACTCAACATGTCTATGTTGTATTACTTTTTTGGCACGCGCGCATCACTGTTTGACAATCTTGCAATTGCCAAAAATCAGCACATTATGGATACCTATCATGGGAAATACCCAGTAATTTTTATTTCATTTAAGGGATTAAAACACTTAAAGTACAAAGATATTTTTGAAGCGTTAACACGTATTGTGCGCGAAGTCTTCACGCAGCACAGCGCAGCGTTTATAGGTAATGAATCGCAATATGCTGTTTATTTTGACTACGCAAAAGAAATGTCAGTGGATCAATTGTGTAATTCTTTGTCAGTGTTATCTAAAAAGCTTTATCAACATTATGATCAGCGCGCCATTATTCTGATTGATGAATATGATGCGCCCATTCAAACAGGTTATTTGAATGGCTACTATGAAGAAATCGTGGCTCTTTTGCGTAGCTTATTAGAAGATGGATTTAAAGATAATAACAGTTTGTACAAAGGGGTGCTGACAGGCGTCACGCGCATTGCCAAGGAAAATTTGTTTTCGGGACTTAATCATTTTTGGATGTATGATATTGATTCTGAAAAATACAGTCAATATTTTGGTTTCACAGAAGATGAAGTGAAAGCCATAATGCCCCAGCATTATCAAGAGGCCAAAAATTGGTACAATGGATATACTTTCGGTAAAACAACGCTTTATAATCCTTGGTCAATTTTAAATTTCATGCACAATAATTTTCATTACCAAGCATATTGGATCAACACGGCTTCTAACGATCTGATTCAATACAGCTTAACCGCCGATAAATTAGCTGATGTTGAAAAATTGATGAAAGGAGAAACAATTTTATTAAAAATTGATAACAGTCTTGTTTTAAAACATCTTGAAAAATATAAAAACTCTTTTTTCAACTTGCTCTATACGGCTGGTTATTTAACCTCTGCAGGCAATGGACCTTTGTTGTATGAAAAATTTGTACGCATCCCCAATTATGAAGTGAAAGAATTCTTCGAAAATATTGTGATGAAGTGGTTTGGTCATGGTGGTGGGACTGAGTTTTTGCAAGATTTTTTGGCTGCCGTTTTAGAGGGAGCCGTCGAAAAAGTACAAATTTATTTATCTACTATTATTCTGGAATCGTTTAGCTTTCATGATGTGGATGTACTGAAGCAAGAATCTTTTTACCATGGGTTTTTGCTGGGGATAACCTTGGGGTTAAAAGGCC
>ERZ1292633.2720-Hain-H41-02um-R1-2720-length-17811-cov-8_pt1 | contig 17811 bp, 18 predicted proteins | sample MGYA00564406_ERZ1292633 | MGnify/ENA primary metagenome ERZ1292633 (study PRJEB36523, sample SAMEA6512639) | groundwater metagenome | collected 2019-01-08 | study: AquaDiva: Metagenomics assemblies of 32 groundwater samples | reverse complement strand
TTTTGGGGCCCGCCAATCGGCCCCAGGTCTCAAGCGCCCGCCCCGCCTCCACCACGACAAAGTCCCGCCATTAACGTTCTTGCAACACGAAGTGTTAACAAAACGTTAATCTCACGATTAAGGGTTCCATCCCCTAATCCGAGTAGCCTAAAATACAAATACGCGCGTACCGTATCATAAGCAAAACGGACGGAAGCTAGGCTAAGCTTCCGCGACCAATCGGTCAACTTCGAACTGTACCTCATACAGTTTATCTAACCACCATGTTCAGATTACGGAAGAAAAGGTTAAGAAAAGATGAACCACACCCCTGTCCTCTTAACCGAAATGCTGGCCGCTCTGTCGCCCCATAAAGGCAACGTATATATTGATGGTACATTTGGCGGCGGTGGATATACCCGCGCAATTTTGCAAACAGGCGCCCGGGTCATAGCGTTTGATCGCGATCCCTTTGTAAGACAGTTCTCTGACGGCATTGATCTTATTCAAGCGCCCTTCAGCCAAATGGCGCAGCACGTGCATGAAAAAGTAGATGGCATTGTCTTTGATTTTGGGGTTTCATCCTTTCAAATCGACACGCCAGATCGCGGGTTTTCATTTCAACAAGACGGTCCTTTGGATATGCGCATGGGCAAAGGCGAGCTGACCGCAGCCTTGGTGCTAAACACTTACGCCGAAAAAAATCTAGCCGATATCATTTACACATATGGTGAAGAACGTAGCTCTCGCTTTATTGCGAAACTGATTGTAGAAAACAGACCTTTTCATACCACAAAAAAACTGGCAGATTTACTGGCCAAACATTTGAAAGGCAAACCACATTTGCATCCAGCGACCTTAACCTTTCAGGCTTTGCGAATTTATGTGAATGATGAACTGCAGGAAATTCAAGATGGTTTAACAGCAGCGCTCAGTTTGCTAAAACCAGGCGGCCGCCTTGTTACCGTATCGTTTCATGCTCTTGAGGATCGGATTGTGAAGCAGTTTTTCAAAACACACAATTTGGAATCACTTTACAAACGCGTTATAACACCCTCTCAACAAGAAATTAAATTAAATCCCCGCGCCCGCTCTGCTAGGCTTCGATGTGGTATTATACCCGGACGATTGATTTTGCCAGCCCCGTCTGATCACTGACATCAATCAACACCCCGTGGACTTCCCCTTTTCCTGTTGTGGGGCTTAACGATGTTTTCTCATGCACATGGGTAAAACGTTTGACGGCTAGCGTTTTCTCATTACCAATAATTGAATTGTAATCTCCGCACATGCCTGCATCCGTTTGATAGGCTGTTCCCTTTTCCAAAATACGTTCATCCGCTGTGGGTACATGGGTGTGCGTCCCAATTACAACCGACACACGTCCATCTAGATAATGCCCCATAGCCTGCTTTTCGGCCGTTGTTTCCGCATGAAAATCTACAAATATCGCATCAACATTGCGCTTTAAACTATATCGTGAAAGCAGCTGATCCATGGCAGAAAAAGGATCGTCAAGCAACTGCGGCATAAATAAACGGCCTTGCACATTGATCACTAAACACGTCAAATTGTTTCGTTCAAGTAGAAAAGCCCCCTGCCCCGCTGCTTTACTGTCAAAATTAATAGGCCTCAAAATACGTGGATTTCCGCGCAGCAACTGGGGTGTATTGTCCTGATCCCACACGTGATTACCTGTTGTGATCACATCCACGCCCAATCGAAAAAGCTCATCCGCATGCTTCGCGCTAAGCCCATGTCCATGGGTCATATTCTCACCATTCACAATGACAATATCGGCCATGCGCTTATGAGCGTTTAAAAAATCCCGAACCGCATTCCGCCCCGGCTTGCCAAACACGTCCCCAAGGAAAAGTAATTTCATAATTTATTATCGATGATGTATCGTGCTTATTATGTAAGAAAAACTGTGAATATGATATGCGGCTACAATCCTATTCCTTAACCCGCATTTGGTTTTTGCTGGGAATCAAGACTGTCTTATTGCTGTTATTGGTGGGACGGCTGACGCAACTGGCCATCATAGACAATCCTGAATACAGCGTTTTGGCGAAAGGCAATCGTATTCACAGCCGCATTCTGCCTGCACAGCGAGGACGGATTTTGGATCATAAGGGACACGTCTTAGCTGAAACAGAGCAAACTTATTTTGGCTATGTTTTCTCTGACACAAAGCAAGATCTACGTAAACGTCTGGATCAAATCACCCGCATCATCGAACGTCCTGTCCATTTACAAAATGATTTCGCGCAAAGGCGTATCTTACCTCTTAAAGAGAATCTCTCATGGGAAGAAATGGCCAAGCTAGAAACGCATAAAATTCCCGGTGTTTTTATTACGCCCTCTTCACGACGTTTTTACCCAGTTCCAGAAGCTTTTAGTCATGTGCTGGGGTATGTTTCGCCCCCTACTGAAAAAGATGATCCCTCCTTGCAACATCCTTTTTTATGCGTGGGCCACGGCGGCGGGATTGAACAGGTTTATGATGAAACACTTCGTGGGACCATGGGTTTCGTCGAAGAGGAAATGGATTCGAAAAGGCATTTAGTACGCATTTTAGGTACAACGCCCCCGGAAGAAGGGCAGGATTTGGTCACAACGTTAGATAAAAATTTGCAAGAATTTACCTATCAATTACTTCAAGATGAAGGCATTAAAAGCGCCGGCGTGGTTGTACTGGATACCCAAAACGGGGCCATCAAGACGCTTGTATCGCAACCATCCTACGACACGAATGATTTTGTTCAGGGAATCGCGACTCCCGTATGGAAAAACCTTATGTGTAATCCATATCGGCCTTTATTTAATAAAGTCGTCCAAGGCCAATATGCTCCAGGCTCTGTTTTTAAAATCGTAATGGCTTTAGCAGGGCTACGTTCTGGTGTAATCACTGAAAAAACAACAGCTTTTTGCCCTGGATACATAGACTGCGGGGGACGACGCTTTCACTGCTGGGCATGGAACAAAGGGGGACATGGACACGTTGATTTTTATAAAGCCATGGCCGGATCGTGCGACGTTTTCTTTTACCAAATGGCCAAAAAGATGAAAATTCAAGATGTTCTGCGTGCTGCAACAGATTTGGGCTTGGGCTCAAAAACAGGTCTAGATTTACTGTATGAAAAAACTGGATTATTACCAAAACCCACCTGGTTTAAACGCAAGCAATTTGGTGAAATGCTGAACCTATCGATTGGTCAGGGACGTTTGCTGACAACACCTTTGCAATTAGCCGTGATGATGGCAACCGTCGTGAATGGGGGCAAACGCATCACACCACATATTGATAGTAAGACCTGCGCACCTATCGTGAATCAGATCAAGGATGTCGCACATTTGTCGATTTTGCATCAAGCCTTAATTGGGGTCATTAATGCGAAAGAAGGTACCGGTTATGGATTCAGATTTGAAACACCAGATAGAAAGCCTGGCTTTGGCGGTAAAACGGGCACAACCCAAGTTAGCGCTATATCTATGAAAGACCGTGCAACAGGCCGTATCAATAACAAAGCGGAGTTTTTGCGCGATCATTCCTTATTTGTAGGCTTTGCACCAGCAGAAAATCCCCGCTTCGTTGTTGCTGTCATCTTAGAAAATGGGGGATGGGGCGCCAACGCTGGACGCATTGGTCAGCAGATTGTTAAAAAATTAACTTGATAATTAATTAAAACAAAAGTATAATAAAACTAATAGATTCTATTTATAAAAATATAATGAATAATATAATAGATAGTGATGATCACGCCACTACCATTTATCTAGATTCGGCGGCAACGACATTCTGCGATCCTTTGGTTCTAGAAGCCATGAACACGGTGTATGCAAAAAAACTAGGTAATCCGCGTTCTTCCCATGACAGTGGGCGTGAAGCCTTAGACCTCATTATTCAGGCAGAAGATTATTTAAAACAATGCGTGAACGAACAGTATGTCATTTGGACAAGCGGCGCGACGGAAGCCAATAACATTGCTATTTTGTGTCCCACCTGCGCTGGCAAATTGGTGACATGTGCTACGGAACACAAAAGCGTTTTGCTGCCTTGTCAGCATTCTCCGCAAGAAAATTTGGAATGTATTGGGGTTGATGAAAATGGTTACATTGATTTACAAGCACTTGAAACCCAGATCCTTCAGCACCCACGTCTTGTATCTGTTATGTTCGTAAACAATGAAACAGGCACACGTCAGCCCATTTCAGAAATTGGCGCATTATGCCAGAAAAACAATGTCTTGTTTCACGTTGATGCCACCTCCGCTTTTGGAAAATTACCCATTGATATGAAAAAAATGGGTATTGATATGCTCACAATCGCTGGCCATAAAATATATGGTCCGCAAGGCATTGGCGCATTGATCTTATCAGAAAAAGCACTTCAGGTTATTCAGAAAAAACCATTGATGTTTGGGGGCGTCCCCCAGCACGGCATCAGACCAGGGACAACCCCCACAGTGCTTTGCGTAGGCATGGCGAAAGCGGCCGAAATTGCTTACGGCCGTATGGACCAAGATTATCAACATATTTATCAGATCAGAGATACCCTTTGGACTAATCTTCAAAAACTATTTCCAGATGTGCAAAAAAATGGCAATGATGACTGGCCTTATATTCTGAACGTGTCTATTCCTAAACAATCACATGTGAATCTGGCCGCGTTGTTTGCGCAAAAGTTCACATTCTCTGCAGGATCAGCGTGCTCCACCGGCAAACCCTCTCATGTGCTATCCTCCATGAACGTAGACACCACTAACTTCGAAACTTTTAGATTTAGCTTTGGGAAGTACACAACGCTGGACGATGTCGATTTGTCTGATCTATTGATCTGATGGTTGTATGAGCATTGATTTTTAGGAGATTTAATTTGTACAAAAAAACGCATCCAAGATGTTTATTTGCGGTCACTCATTTAACGGTCGTTATTTTTACACAAAAGATGAGAATTACCGTTAATCCTTTGTCGCTGCCAGTAACCGATGTACTTGGCTAACTAGATAAAATGGTAGAGAAAGTAATTTAAAATTGAGAGGCAACTGATTAACCTGAACTGTCGTTCTGTTGAAACTGGGAAGTGCACTACAAAAACGAACCCCAAGATTTAAATGTTTTTCATGCAGAAAATAGTGTAGTGATTTTAATGTACCATGTCCGCCAGCTTTGACTTCTATAGGAATGATGCCACCTTGAAAAGGGATAACAAAATCAAGTTCCGCATGCGCTGATTTCTGTTCACGCATCCAATAATATAAAACTGGTGGTTCATAGAGTTCTCGCAACTGTAAAAGTTCTTGGGCCACAAACTGTTCTGCAATTTTTCCTGAGTTAACTAAAGAAAAATCTATATCATCTTCAAAGTTTAAGACCGTCAAATCTAAAGCAGAGACGACAAGGCCAACATCTAAAAAATAGGTTTTAAAGTTCTTTTCATTAATTTCCGCTCCAAGAGGCAATCCGTTAGCATCTGTATGATAAACAAGGTGGATTAATCTGGCTAAATGTAGTTGTTGCAGTGCTGATTTAAGAATTGTTGATTTTTGTTCTGGATCTATATGACTGTACTTGAATTTCTCTCCTAACATACGAGGAATTTTATTGAAAATAAGACGCAGTCTATTTTGTTCTGCAATCGATGCATATTTAGCAAAATCTTCTTGATAAGAAATCAATAAGCTTTTTTTAATACGTTCAATATCGTTGAAATTGTTATTTTGTGCATAGTGAGCAACCGCTTGCGGCAGTCCACCTACTATAAAATACGTTTTTATGCATGCCAGTAAGGCTTTATGTATTGGTGCCGGTATAGCCTGACCTGTGGTGTAATTTCTAATAAAATTTAATAGTTGTGGCTTTCCAGTTGCATTCAGAAAATCCTCAAAATTTAGTGGACCAAGATATAAATATTCAATGCGTCCAACAGGCATTGAAAAATGGAGATCTTGTAGCGCAAAATCCAGTAGAGATCCTGCAGCAATGACTGGTAATTCTGGCATGTTTTCATAAAAATATCTTAAAGTCTGTAATATCTCAGGTGTTTTTTGTATTTCATCTAGAAATAATATGATTGATGATGCCTGGATATCTTGATTTAATAATGACCCAAGCATCATTAAAATTGTTTTTGGATCTTGGCTTTTAAATATTTCCACGTATTCTGGATTTTTTTCAAAATCAATTTCAATCAGTTTTTTCTGACATTTTTCAGCACACAATCTTACCAATGTTGATTTTCCAACTTGTCTGGCACCACGAATGATAATTGGTTTGCGATCAGATCGATTCAACCACTGTGTTAAAGAATCTATTTCTCGACGATGAAAAAACAATCTGCTAACTCATTGAAAATTCTAAAACACAATTGTATTGTGGGTCTTTTAATCCCAAAACACAATTGTGTTTTGGCCAGATGGCAAATTGAGCGAAGGCAAAGTAGACTGTTTGTAGGTCAGTTACTTGCTTCTTCATTTTATGTCCCAATACCGATCTCATACGTGCGGTGCTTTGTGCGCTCAAAATATCGATCAAACTGTTACTTTATCAGGCTGGGTGCACCGAAAACGTGATCATGGCGGACTTTTGTTTATTGATTTGCGGGATCACTATGGCATCACACAATGCGTGTTCAACCCAGAAACAAAAGCCTTCAAAGCGGCGGAACATCTGCGCAATGAATCCATCATCACCATCACAGGCAAGGTCGTCAAACGTATTGTCGGGGCAGAAAACACGAAGATAGCCACAGGTGCGATCGAGGTAGTCGTTGACGCAATCGACATACTTTACTATGGTATCGATTTACCTTTGCCGATCAATTCTGAAGCGCCTTATGCTGAGGAAGTCCGCTTAAAATATCGGTATTTGGATTTAAGACGTGAGAAGTTACATAGCAATATCGTCATGCGCTCTAAAATTATCCAAGCTTTACGTACCAAGATGATCGCGAAAGGATTTTTAGAATTACAAACACCTATCCTGACAGCCTCATCCCCGGAGGGCGCACGCGATTATTTGGTTCCATCACGCCATCATCCGGGGCATTTTTACGCCTTGCCCCAAGCCCCGCAACAATTTAAACAGCTGTATATGGTGGCTGGGTTTGATCGCTATTTCCAAATTGCGCCCTGTTTTCGTGATGAGGATGCCCGCGCAGACAGATCTCCCGGAGAATTCTATCAACTGGATTTAGAAATGTCTTTTGTTACCCAAGAAGATGTTTTTGCCACAATGGAGCCTGTGCTAACGGAAGTGTTTGTTGAATTTGGTAACGGCGCAAAAGTACCCTCCCCTTTTCCTCGCATCACATATCAAGATGCCATGGATCACTATGGATCCGATAAGCCTGATTTGCGCAATCCTTTGCGCTTGCATGACGTGACAGCTGTCTTTAAAGACTCTGAATTTACAGTGTTTGCTTCTGCTATCGAAAAAGGCGCCGTGGTTAAGGGTATTCCTGTACCCAATATTGCCGGCCAATCCCGCAAGTTTTTTGACGACTTAAATGGATGGGCTTTGACAGAGGGCATGAAGGGCCTTGGATACGTTGTTTTTGAAAATGGCGCATTCAAAGGTCCGATCGCAAAATTTTTAAAAAACAATGATCTACAGAAACTGTGCGGTGACAATGGCGGCGTATTTTTCGTGTGCGATGCCTATGACAAAGCTTGTAAATACGCGGGATTAGTACGTACAGCGATTGCTAAAAAATTGGATCTGATTGAAAAAGATATTTTTAAGTTTTGTTGGGTGGTCGACTTCCCCATGTATGAACGCAATGAAGAAACAGGGGAGATTGATTTTTCACACAACCCCTTTTCGATGCCGCAAGGCGGGCTTGAGGCATTAAACAATCAAGATCCTTTGACGATCAAAGCCTATCAATACGACATTGTGTGTAATGGAATAGAGCTTTCTTCGGGCGCCATTCGTAACCACATTCCCGAAATTATGTACCGCGCCTTCGAGATTGCAGGCTACAACGCTGAGATAGTTGATGACAAATTCAAAGGCATGATCGGCGCGCTTAAGTTCGGCGCCCCCCCACACGGCGGCTTTGCCCCAGGGATAGACCGCATGGTCATGTTGCTTTGCCAGGAAGAAAGCATCCGCGAAATCATCGCCTATCCCTTCAACCAGCAAGCGCAAGATTTGATGATGAACGCCCCTGCGCCTGTTGATCCAAAGCAGCTGAAGGAATTGGGGTTAAGGATCGTATGAAAAAAGTCTACGTTTTGTTTGGGGGAAATACCGCCGAAAGGCAGGTATCAGTGATGAGTGGCACAAACATTTGGTTGAAGCTGCAAGGTTCTAAAAAATACGCCGCCTCACCCTTTTTCTTGGCCCCTGATATGACGGTATACCCTCTACCCTATACGTTTGCCCTAAGCCATACCGTTGAAGAAATTTGGCACAATTGCAAGGAAGCCGCCGCCATCAATGCGCGCTTGCAACCATATGTGGATAGAATTAGAGAAAGACTGGGTTTATTACCCCTCATCCTCGGCAAAGATGCCGTACCAACGCCCGTATCCCTAAAAAAATTTATTGCTATGGCTAAAGCCGATAATGCCTTTGTGTTTATCGGCTTACATGGAGGTATGGGTGAAGATGGGCGCTTGCAACAAATGCTGGATGATGCCAGTGTTTCTTATACAGGTTCTGGCCCTATCCCATCTGCTGTATGTATGGACAAATCAAAAACGGCAGAAATTCTAAAGCAGACAAAATCAAACGCACAGGGACTATCTAAAATTAATATCAATCTGAATGATTCGCAAAATGCCGAAACCATCTGGAGTCAGGCAGAGAAAAAATTTCAAGGCTTCTCTGACACATTCATCATCAAACCTCAACGTGATGGATGTTCTGCTGGAGTTGTGCGTTTGTATAGTGCGGCAGACCTAGATACCTATATACGTTTGCTAAAACAAAAAGTCCTGTACATCCCTTCTGATACGTTGACACATCAACCAAATATTGTAGAAATTTCCCCAGAAGCGGGTACAAATTTTATCCTAGAACCTTTTATTGAAACAGATGTCTTGCTAATTGAGGGCACTGAATTAAAACATACCGTAACGACAGGATGGTTAGAACTAACCATTGGGGTTCTAGAAACTGCAGGTCAATACCATGCACTTAACCCTAGCATTACCATTGCGCAAAGCCATATCTTAACAGTTGAAGAGAAATTCCAAGGCGGGACAGGCGTGAATTTAACACCGCCCCCGATCACAGTTATCTCTGCCCAGCAAACGCAAGATATTCGCGCGTCCCTTGAAAAGGTCGCCAAGATTTTGGGTATAGAAAATTATGCACGCATTGATTTGTTTTTCAATCATAAAACGGGACAAATCATTATTATTGAAGCAAATTCTTTACCGGCATTAACCCCTTCGACAGTTATCTTTCATCAGGCTTTGGTTGAAAGCCCGCCCATTCCCCCGCGTCAATTTTTGGAGAAATTGATTGAAAATGCCCAATAATATCAAGACAATCCTAACACGCTTTCAACAGCGCAACCCGAACCCAAAACTAGAATTGTATTACACCAATCATTTCACCTTGCTGATCGCAATTTTAATGTCAGCGCGCATGACTGATAAAGGTGTGAATAAGGTAACACAGTGTTTATTTGACCAAATTAAAACACCGCAAGATGTGATTGAAATGGGCATTGACAAGCTAACGGATGCCCTAAAAACAATTGGTCTGTACAAAACAAAGGCCAAGCATATTGTTTTGCTGTCTGAAATTCTAGTACGGCAATATCAGGGACAAACGCCAACCACACATGAAGAGCTAACGGCTCTACCGGGGGTAGGCCGCAAGACAGCCAATGTGTTCTTAAATGAAACAACGCATGCGGCTACGCTGGGGGTGGACACCCATGTTTTTCGCGTCAGCCATCGTTTGGGATTGTCAACAGGCAAAACGCCTGAAGCTGTTGAAAAAGATTTGCTTGCCATCATTCCACAAGAATATTTCCCCATGGCACCCCATTGGTTTGTATTACATGGGCGCTATATATGTAAATCTCAAAATCCAAAATGTAGCAGTTGTTTTCTGAATGACATCTGTCCCTATTATCAGAACTTAAACACACAAATGTGTGGATAACATTTCGGCCTGTTTGTCGCGGCGGTTTTGAATACCTGTATGGCGCGTAGGGTTTGAATTGCTTTTAATTTCATAAATGGCCTTCAGCAAACAATTCTGGTCGCATGTTTGAACATAACAGCACATTTGTCTGTAAAAATTTGTTTTACCGTTGACAAGCACGGGGGCATTGAAATATGCATCTTCAATACCCACTTTTTCGTTACCTGTGAATTGATCCCAAGCAGCGCCATATATTTTTTTGATTTCTTGGCGTCTTGCTGAAATGCTAAGATCAAATAATTTTCTAATTTCTATTTCTGCAAGATTTCGTTTTTTTGTATACACCTCTGCAAACGATACAGAACTACCAAAAACTTGCGCCCACTGTGTTTTTGCAGATGACGCATCCATATTGAATCCGATACCTACAGTAACCTTACCAACTGTGTCTAAATAGGCCTGCGCTCGGCTACCTTCATTGATCAAGATAAATTGATATAACAAATCGGCATATTGTTTTTGATCTTCAGGGCAGGTTAAATCAAGCGCAAATAATTGATTCCTCATTTCGGCTATAGATAAAGTCATTGCTTTACTTGTTTTTATTAATTTGATTATATTATATCATTAATTTTAAATAATTGCAAGAGCTTAGCAGGCAAATTGCGTTTTGCTTGTGCAAGAAGCAGGATAAAAGGTAGCCTGCTGAGATCCCGGCCAGCCCTAAATTGCGTTCCTACGCCAATCGAAGAAGAAAAAGATATATAAGACAAACATATAAGTCAGACCAAACAAAAGCAGATAATTGGTGATGAAATTAATCCATTGGACACCCCAGTGCAGGCCGATAAATTGAAACACCAACGTACCAAATAAAATACATAAAAACATGACAATAGGATAAAACAAGCGAACATGCACACCAATACGCTGGCGGCTTTCAGATTTGCGTCTAACAAACCGCAAATAAAACGAATTAAAAATCAGGGCAGTTATTAGATTTCCGATGAATGTGCCATACGCATGGGCCATCCCACGATCAAATCCAAAAGTAGTGATATAAGTTTCGATCACCTGCTCAACAAGCAGCATCACCACAAATATCAGGTACATGCGCCTATATAAAAACAAGGTTGACCCAAATGCAAAAGCTGCCCAGTTTATTTTGGGGATAAGTGACCGATCACCGAATTTTTGATAAATCTTCCAATAATAATCAGTTTGAGGACTGGATTCTTGCGTCTTAAAGCGAACAAGTTCGCAAAACCGCTGGAAAGAAAACATGACACAGAGGCTTATTCTTACGTATTTTTATTATAGCCTATACCCAAACACATATGGAAAACCTATAATATGGTATCAGTACAAAACGGTTGCCTTGATTCATGGGAAAAACACCAACAATCGATTACGATATACTTGTGCAAAATGCCCTGAAAATGGTGATTCGGGATGTCATGAAAGGTATTGCTACGAATGGCATGCCTGATGAACATCATTTTCTGATTACATTCGCAACCAACCACCCAGGGGTGCATTGTCCCGCTTACATTGTGGAAGAACATCCCGAGGAAATCACCATTATTCTTCAGCATGAATATGAAGACCTACAAGTCTTTGATGATCATTTTAAAGTGACCTTAGGGTTCGATGAACAAGATGAAGAACTAACCGTACCATTTGATGCCATTATTTGTTTCGTTGATCCTTATGTGAAGTTTGGATTGCATTTTGATGATCCTATATCCCCCACCCCTTTGTGGGACGAGGCACACGCATCCGGGGAAGAGACAGATTCCCGTGATAATGTAGTGAATTTAGAGGATTTCAGAAGGAAAAAAGATTGATTTTTCTTCCATGACAGGTTCTGAACTAACGAAAATGGTATGCAAATGAAGTTCAAAAATGAGCAAGATGGCATTGATCGGGCAAAAAAATTTTATATGGAAGTTATTGAAACACGCACTGTTTATTGTATGTATGAACCCAGAGATAATCTTGCAAAATTTGAATCAATAAAGCATTACGATGCAGAGGATATTCCTTTAGCCGTGTTTCCCGTTTGGTCAAAAACGTACCTACCCTATGCTCGACACTGCGCTATATGCTGCTACGGTGAAGGACTAACAATTAAAGAAATGTCCTTAGATGAATTTTATCGTAGCTTACTACCTTTTGCGATTGAGAACGGATGCCTGCTAGGTATTAATTGGGATCAATTGGGTATAGGCTCTGAAGTCGATCCAAAGTATATATATAGTCAAATCGATCCACACATGGCGCCAAAAGAAAGTAAAGGTCTTTTTAAATCATTAAAGCTATTTTGGGGAACAATCATAATTGTCAAGATAGGACTGATACTGTTCAATCTCTACAACAACTCTTGAGCTCCTGCCTTTGGCTGCCAGGTCATCATTTCTTGTTTTGATTCAGCGTCCACAATTTTTAAACTAACAAATGAATTTATCCCCACCTGATGTGATAAAAACGTATGTACAACCATGGACATTAAAAAAAGCAAATACGACTCGGCATCAAAATCCTTCATGTGCAAAACGATCTCGATCCCCCGTACAAAACCGCGCCAATGTTCTTCCCCAAGACGTTTCACAGATGGAACAACTTCAATTTTTTCTATACAATCTGCCGCCATTTCGTTATTGGTATGATAGGCGTGCAAGCGCAGCACTTCCTGCAGAGCATCCAGGGCATATTTTGGATCTGAAAAACTCATATGATTTAAGGACAGCTGCGCAATCAGTTTCCACAGATAATCGCCATCCTCATATCGGTATGGAACAGATCTTGGGTGCGTTAGGCATCTAATTTCTTCAAACGCCTCCGTGTGCTCACTGTATAAAATTGTACCTTTTTGCATGTCGTCTGTTAAATCGCGATTGGTTGCCAAAATTTCGGCATACATCGTTAATTGATCTGCCGGAATCGGTTTAAAGTCATGAGTTACAAAAGACAAAAACATATCACTGCCAACTAAGCCACGCAACTGAGCGCTGTCACGACGGGCTGTCCAGTATAAATTGTCATCCCCACTTCTGTGATGAATATCGAAAAAAGGATGCAGGTTAATATCTTTTCGGGTGCATTCAACCTTTGTAATATCGTATACCTCATAAAAAGCATCATAATTTTCTTGGGGTGATAAGCGATATTCCATTTGGGTATGATCCAGCAAAATGGGATCACTTTTCATAGAAAATAAATTCACAATAGGTACAGCGTCCAAGCAAAAATCGTCGGCTGAAATTTTTGCGGCTACCTGGGTATCGATTTTGTAAATAGGAAATAACAAACGAATTTTCTCATGCGCTGTTGCCAATTCTTTTTGTAAATTTTTACACCTGAAAAACATGAATTTTTCTGGAAATACAAAAAATTCTTGCAGCAGATGATAGGAAAAATTTGTACCATATTTGGCAGGCAAAATGACATCATCTTCTTCAAGACCAACAGGCTCTAACGCCCCCAGTCCTAAACAAACTGGGTTTTTTTCATCATCCTTTATCATCCATACCGTATTGGTTTGTTGCTGAAATAGAGCCTGATGAATTTTAGATGCCTTTTGCAAGGGCGCCTGAATATGAAACATCAGGTCATCACATGTTAATTTTGAAAAATTCTTACATGCTAGGGTAATACTTAAAAATGATTCAGCTTGATTTTGAGGAAAGATCAAAGGATCCTTTGCCTGAATTTCTACATGAGTAATAGTAATAGGCCAGATCGTTAAGGGATATACGGATCTGAATTTACAATGCAACTGTGCCAACCCAGATACAGCATAAAAGGAATGATGGCGATCAAAGTGCGCGTGATCCAAGGTTTCGTAAGCAGAAGGTGGCAAAGTCACCTTGGCCACAGACATTGCTGGAATAGGCCGCGTCATATGGGGATAAAGCACATCCAGCAAACGCGTTGCTAGCTCTGCAAAATTTTGATCGATCTTATAGTTAATGCGCGCTGTCAAAAAAGCGAATGATTCAATTAATCGCGCGGTATGAGGATCAGAAACATGCGTGTCATTAATCTTCAGGCGCTGCGCAACCTTAGGATGATGCTGCGCAAATTTTGCACCGGCATGTTGCAAGTATTCAATTTCTTGATTGTAATAGGCCAGAAAATTATCTTTTTTCATATGTTTTGAGGCGTTAATCACTCTATTCATCATTTGTTATGAACTATGAAGAAAAAGTTAAGAGCCGTCTTGCCCCACGTTATACGATAGTGATATCCATATCAGGAAAGACCGCGTGAATAGTAGAGTGGACGTCATGAATAACTTTCTCCATGTCTTCTGAAGACAAAGTTTTATTCAATGTAATAGCAAATTGGACAAAGCGCTGCACGCCGCCAGAACGCGTCCGCATGTTGTGTATTTCTTTGACCTGAGGATGCGCCAATGTCAATTCGATAATACGTTGTCTGATGGCTTGATCCAGTTCTTTATCCATTAGCACATCGACAGATGTCCACAAAATCTTCCACACAGAAGTAATAAGATACACTGCTATCAAGACGCCCACCATGAAGTCAACGTAAATAAAGTTAAATTTCATTGAGACGTACAAGCTTAGCAAAATACCAGAATTAGAAAGCAGATCTGTTTCATAATGAACGCTGTCAGCTTTAACGATGAGGGATCCTGTTTTACGCACAACATATTTTTGCCATGACACCAAAATCAAGGTCAAAACTATGCCGAAAATAACAATGCCAATGCCCACTAAAGAAGGTGTTAAAGGCTCTGGATAAAACAATCTATGCACGATTGAGAAAATCAAAAAACAAGAAAATAATGAAATAAACATACCTTGGGTAAAACCTGCTAAGGCTTCAGCTTTGCCATGTCCCCAACGATGTTCTGAATCAGCTGGCCGCAAAGAATACCGCAAGGCCAAAAAATTCATAAAGGATGTTAAAGCATCAAATGTCGAATCAAACATAGATGCCTGCACACTAACAGATTTGGTAATGTGCCAGGCGATCAATTTCAATATAATCAATAAGCAAGAAACCCCTATCGCCAAATAAGTCGCCGAAAGCTTCAGTCGTTCGTCTGAAAATATCAAAATGTCTCACGGTCATCTACCTCTACAGAGTTATAGCATAATTTGGGAAGGAATGCACTTTGATTTCCACGGGTAAACCAACTACAATTTTTAAAGAGAAGGTAAAAAATAAATAAATTATGCTGTATTTTTTTGGTGCGTTGTTGTTTGGACGCTTGCAAACATCCATGCTCTACAACATGACAGAAAAACGGGTTGTATTTGGCAGTAACATGCATGCGCAGGTTTACCCCGCTTCGCTTACCAAAAAGATGACCTTGTATTTATTGTTCAAAGCCTTAAAAGAAAAAAAAGTTTACATGAATACCAAGATGAAAATTTCCAAGTATGCCGCCAGTCAACCGCGTCTTCGGTTAGAATTAACACCTGGGGACACAATTACGGTCAGAGAAGCCATTTTGGGCATAATCATCAGATCATGCAACTGCTGCAGCTTTGTTGTGGCTGAACATTTAGCAGGCAGTGTCCCCGCCTTCGTGAATCAAATGAATGCCACAGCAAAAGTTCTGCATTTACAAAATTCACATTTTAGGAACCCTTCCGGTTGGCATCATGAAAAGCAAAAAACAACCGCTTGGGATATGACGAAGCTAGCGTGTGCGCTATACCGGCATTTTCCAGAGTATCGCCATTTTTTTAAAGAAAAAAAGTTTACGTATAAAGGGAAAACTGTTCACACGCACAATCGTATCGCCTCGATGTATCCTGGGGCCATTGGATTGAAGACAGGATTTACTTGTCCTGCCGGATTTAATTTAACAGCCATTTGTGCCGGCAAGGATACGAAAGGTAAAAAACATCATGTGGTATCGGTTGTGATGGGAGAAGCTTCACCACAGGTACGCGAAAAGAAAACCTGTCAATTATTTAATCGTTTTTATAAAAATTCTAGCTTTAAGGCCTCGACCAAAAAGGTGAAGCGATCTCCACGGTCTTCATAGTTTTTGTATTGATCGAAGCTAGAGCAAGCCGGCGCAAGCAATACAACGGCTGGCTTGTCTAAAGCTAGATCTTGGCAAATTGTTTTTAAAGCTGTATCCATGGTTTGGCAAGGTTTAAACTTTATTTTCGTATCATCCTTGATAAGACAATTTCCAATTAAATTCGAGGCTTCTCCAATACCATAGACACAGGCCACATCTTTCATATACGGCAATAATGCATCCAAATTTTCGAACTTAGGTACGCCCCCCAAAATTAAATAAATTGGCCTGCCTTTGAAACGCTGGAGGGAAGGAATGACCGCATGAATATTGGTGGCTTTACTGTCATTAATGAACTCAACCTGCCCGATTCTGCGCACAAATGCTTGACGGTGAGGCAAAGGCTTGTACGACGCTAAACTTGCCAAGATAGTAGTTTCATCGATATTGAGCATGCATCCGACAATCCAAGTTACAGCCGCATTCATAACATCGTGTTGCCCTGTTTTTATAGGCAGCTCTGCTTGGAAATCATTCTGATAAAATAATTGGTTATCTTTTAGCCAATAGCTTTGACTTTTTTCTAAACTTAAAGTGGGTCCACTATAATTTTTGGCTATGACTTTTGTCCACGGATCATTCGTCACAATAATGGTTTGTTTTGACATTTTCAATAATTCTTCTTTGGCTGCCGCGTACACTTGCATCGTTTTGTGATGCTCTAAATGGTCTTCGTCGATATTGAGTAAAATACCTATGTCAAAATCAACAGGTGATGCAGGTACAGTTTCAAGCTGATAGGACGACAATTCAAGAATGGTGCAGCCATTTTTAGGCATTGTGGGCAGGTTCATGACAGGGGTGCCAAAATTTCCCCCTAGGGTATGGGGGGCACCTGCAGCTGCCAGCATATGATCAATCATCGCGCAGACTGTAGACTTACCATTTGTACCTGTCACTCCAATAACTGTGGCTTTATGAGGATTTTCAAAAAATGCCAAATCGCCCCAAATCTGCAGATTGTGAGCCAGGGCCTGTTGAATCACGGGATCATGCAAGGACACGCCGGGGCTTTTCACCACGTGTGTGTACTGTACCCAATCAATAAAGGGAGGGTTTTTTGTATCGTCAATAACGGTATGCTGAATATTGCGTTTGGCAAATAAATCAGCAATCGCCTGCCCAGTTGCTCCGCGGCCCAAAATTAAAAATGATTGCTTCATATAAAACCCTTTTTTTGGCAAGAGACTATATTCTATCCGGGACGATCTTATTGAATAAACTAGAATGAGATTATTTTTGGGAAAATGCTAGATAGTCTTCTGGCCGCGGATCGGGACCCCCTGGCGACGGTCTCGAGCCAGCGTGCGCCCCCTCCTCCTCCACTCACGAAGCAATAGACCCCCCATCCTGCTTTACGGTTAACAAACCGTTAATAGCAAGTTGCAACTGGTTTTTAAACCAATCAAGAACGTTGTACAATAATCCAGTATACTGTGGACCATCGCACTGTTCTGGGCTCGCAGGACTTAAGATACGCAATCCGAAGATCGCGCATCGGTCTATCGCCAACCGGCCACGCTTAGCCAGTTTCCGCCTAATCGATCCTGCTTACAATTCTAATGTAAAGATCAAAAGTTAAGATCTGATTAAGAAACCGTCCTCTTTCCAAAAAACTCAAATTTATTAGAGGCTTACGCCTTATCGAAGAT
>ERZ1292633.2719-Hain-H41-02um-R1-2719-length-17814-cov-6_pt1 | contig 17814 bp, 9 predicted proteins | sample MGYA00564406_ERZ1292633 | MGnify/ENA primary metagenome ERZ1292633 (study PRJEB36523, sample SAMEA6512639) | groundwater metagenome | collected 2019-01-08 | study: AquaDiva: Metagenomics assemblies of 32 groundwater samples | reverse complement strand
AGTGGACTTGGGGGGGTGAGGGGGCGCCTCCGCTGGCTTCGGGGTCCAACATCCCCCGACGACGGGATACTCGACGTCGCGACGCGGTCCGCCGTCAAACGAATCCGATGGCATCAAGGTGCCGTTCGTGGTAGGCAAGGGCAGCCCGGCGTCCTCCTCGAACTGCGTGGCGCCGGATGACTCGGACGTGGTGTCCACCTCGCTGTCCTCGACGGCCACCACTTCGACATCTCGGCGGTGACGTTTTCGAGACGGTGGCAACCCGGAGACAGCGCGAGACGACGGGTCAAACCCTGGCATCCCGCCGGCACTGGAAGGGCTGCCGAACCCATTCTCCTTTTTTACGTTTTTTTCGGCCTGTTGATGGTGCCACCTTTCCCACGCCGCCTTCGCCGACGAGCCCTTCACGGCGGCGACCCATGCAATCGCACTGCAACCAAAGCCGGTCGTGGTCGTGGCCACGGTGGTCGCGGGCTCCCCTTCGGGAATGCGGCGCAGACGTAAGAGTTCGCTTTCATCGCCACTCCCATGCGATGACTTCAATGCCGCATCGACGAGGGAGTCATAAACGAGGTCGCGATACGCGGTAGGTTGGTCGCAACCGGTAATCGGACAGTTCCAGTAATGGTTCGTATGGCACGTGAGGACCAGCGCGTCGAAGTCGTAGCACTGCAAGTGATTGCAGCGAGTTCCCCGAACGGGTGTCGTGATGCGGCCGCGGGAAACGCAGCAGTAGGTGGGGATGGTGATGTCCCCGGCTTCGACGCGGTCCTCGTCATCGCACCCCCGAGGTGCGCTTGTGCACCGGTCACTCGCCGTACTTGAGCCAATATCCCCGCCTCGGCTACCAACCGGGGCGCCGGCTACGCGTGCATATAATGCAGCGAGGTGGGCCTCGCTTCGCTCACGCGAGACGCCCAGCGATGTTTGCTGGCGCAAGAAGTCCTCCCGGACGGCGTCCACCGATCGCGGATGCGCGATGACGGCCAGCAGACTCGCGCAATAGTCACGGTCGTGCACGTCGAGTTCGAAGCGCTGGGTGCCGGTGCGGCGCCCACCCGAAAACGGAGCGACGGATCGGGAGGACGAAGACGTCGCCGCCAGCGTGAGGTATGGCGTGGCGTCCAACGAAAGAAAGGTCTTCACCAACGGGACGCCCTTGCGCGCGGGCCACGTTCGCTTCCAGCTGGCGGTGACAGGAACACCGTTGATTGACATGGCGAAATCCTTGGCGGCGGGCCACGTGGCCGGTAGGCACCCACCCGGCGGGGATGGCTCGGTGGGAATCAGCAACAACTTGGCCTTGCGTGCGTGGAGTTCAGCGGCGTGTTCGTCGGTCAGGTCCAACAGCATTCGAGACATCCCGTGGCGAAACGGGGTGCGCTTGAGCACGACCGCGATCGGCAAGAGGGGCGATTCGAAGAGACGATGGGGGAGAAGAAGCGACGGCGGCGGCGGCGTGGGGGTGGCCTCGTGGTGATGAAGTGACGGCGGAGGCGACTGCCCCCTTTCAAGCGGCAGGTGCAGCGAGCGGGGCGGCGTCGGCGCGGACGGCTGCGGCGCCAACTGCGGAGAATGGCCGGCTGCTGCTTGCGTTGTGTTGTCGTTGGTGGCGGTATGCCTCGGTGCCGCGGTTCCGGCTCGCAACGTCGCGGGTGGTGCGACTGTGGCTGGCAGGGGAGCGGCAGCGACCGCCGCCACCAGCACCGAGGCTGGCTGCGTGAGTAGCGACCGCACCTTTTCCGCCAGCTGCGGTTTCGAGTAACGTGATCGAGTGAGCATGTCGGCTTCTTGGAGACGGCCGTGAGTTCTCAGCTGCTGCTTTAACGCGTCCGCGACCTTGTCAAGATCTGTTTTCCTGTAAACCGACAAACGACCTGATAAGCACAAGCTTCGAAACTCGTCGAGCCGGTGTTGTTCTGGGCGCACCGCACGGTGGAGTGCTTTCCAACCTGCGTCGTCGAGCCACGTCACACTCGAAGGGCTGGTCATGGGTACTTTTGCGGGAAAAAATCCAGTACCCTCCCCTTCCTACCGCTTTTTTTTCCCCGACATTGGCAACAAGAAATCGTTCGAGCACCCGTCTTTGGGCAACAAACTTCATTGAGATTTCGACGAGTGCACACGTTTACTGTGAGTACACAAGACTAGTAACACCGCTGTGTGTGTGTTTTGTATTTCAGTCGTCGGGGCCCATTCGCAGCGCCATTGAGATGACTGCGATCGACAAGGCTTCCATCGCCTCGGCCTTCAACCGGGCCGTTGCCGCCTGAAAATATGAATCGATCCACGCGAGACACTGATTTTTCAAGTGAAGCGGGGGCGGCCGGCCGATGGCGTCCTGACGATCGCTGGGAGGAAACAGCATCCAGCACAGAGCATCCTCGTCATGGTTCACGTGAAACTCATCGTCGTACTCGGACACCTCCGCGAGAAGAGGAGGCCCGGCGGTGATGTGTCCGTCGGTCGTCAACGTGTGCGGGGATAGGCCCGTGATGTCTTGGCTCATACAGAGAATGGCTTCTCGGCCTAGCGCGGCGAGCAGATCATGCGGGACTTCGTACGCACGCGCCGAGAGAGGGTTGGCGTCGTTTGCTGCGGGACCACTTCCTGTTGCCTCGCGGAAATCACCTTCGGCTCGGTAGAACACGTCACTCACAGCGAGAACGGCGAGGCGTTGCCGTTCGGCTAACGCGTTGAACTCTCGCCGGACGTTTGGTGTCGCGGAGGTCCATTCCACGTTCCACAACTTGCTCACAGAGTCGCACAACGCAACACCCGCCGCGGACTGAGCGACGGCCAACATGGGTGCCGATGCACCGCCGGCGACCGTGATGAGCTCCAGCCCGTTATGGTGATTTCGAGCTTGCTTGTCTTTCGGCGACACGGCCGTGCGACCTCCGCACGACTCTTCGCACGCAGGATTCATCGCGGCATTCCGGGAGTCCGGTCGGGGTTTTTTTGGTGCTGCCGGACGATCGGAAACCCGGCTGCGCAATTCTCGTTCTTTACGGTCCATGGCCGCCAGCTGGCTGGAAACGGTTTCCGTCCCCGGTGGATTGAAAGAGCTCCCGCCTTTTCGAAACTTGGGCGCCTGCAATAGAGTCGTGGGTATCGCCCTGCCGTCGCTGGCCCCGAATTGGAGAGCACCACACCACAAGAGCACTAGCCGCCCGGCGTTGTCTACGACGAAAAACAGGGACATGGACGATACCCTACAGTGATGCGCACGTTGAAACGTGTCCGCCAGCCGCTGCGACGCGGCCGACACGCGCGCGAAAGTGGTCGCGGCGACGCGCGTCTCAATCGATGCGGTGGCCGGTCCGTCGAACGTGGCGAAGCGTGAGACAAGCGACGAGCGAGTGTCCGACATGGCGTGACGGCTCGATCGCCGCCGCACGAGGCAGCACTGCGGCGACCAACTGACGTTCATGACCGTATAGTTGTCCTCGCGCGGTAGCACCGGCAGCTGCAAGAACCCCCGAATTTTCTTCGGATCCCTCCCAGGTGCGAACAGAAAATCTTCAAGAGACCTGGCGTTGTGATAGTCGATCACCACGATCACCTCGTCGTCATCTCCGGTGCCAACCCCCGCGGCCGGAGACGACGCGGCCGCAAAGTCAGGGCCGTCCAGGCCGCCGGTGCGAGAGGGACGTGTGGTCTCATACACAAACATGGCCACGAGGCCGGTCGAACGGCCGGTGGTCGTACGAGGCTCGTTCTTGATGAAAAAGTCCAGAACGGAAGCGGCGTGAAGCTCGTCACCTCCGGATGCGCGCTGTCTAATATCGCCCACCTCGGAGGCCCGCCGTTTCGAGTCTTCGTCGCAAGCGTACCACCAACGTGGGTACTGATGTTCGAAGACGACGGTATGGGGAATCGCGAAACACGTGGCATCCTCGTCCTCGTCATTAGGCATCGAAGCAACGGGCGGCCGGGTGACGGGGCCACCGCGCTGTGACGCCACCAAGTAGTGGAAGAAGTCGCTGTGGCAGCCGGGGCCCTCCACGGGATGGCTTCGAAGTGTCGACATCACACACAGGAAACAAAAATTTCCTGAGAATGAGAGGCAGATTAGTTGGTCATTCAACAAAGTTGATCCGTATGTACAATCAGAACGTGTCAAACGGCGATGGAGAGGTGTGGGGTTTTTTTGACATCTTTTCGGCGTCCCACGTCGAGTACACACGTCACTCAAGCTTCACACGCCCTCTTTCGCTCCTGTCACACAAACACACACACACGACGTTGCTTCTAGAGCGGCAGGAGGGTGCCCGGGTCGTTCCGCGCTGGCGCGTCGGGTACATAGTGGGACGGACGGGGAGTGCCCTGCCCCGCTCCGACCTCTGTCGTCGGACGTTGCGAATACACACATGTATGGTCGTGTCGTCGCGCGCGAACAAAACGGCACGAAAAAATGGGGGAAATCGACGATGGGAAAGGTCCAGAGGGGAAGAGGAGTGAGCGGGGAGGGAGAAGGGAAGAGTGAGCGGGACAGGCGGCAGAGAGAACGGAGACGGTTGGAGTGGCGAAGCCGGGCGGAGGGATCACACAATGGCATATATTCCACCCTCATCATGTCTTGCATGGTGAGGATAAGGGACGCCACGGCGAGACCGTCCTCCGTTTTCCGCGGGTTGGCCACAGGGTTTCCTTGATTTTCTCCTCGCACAAAGGCAAGACGAAACTTCTACGACTGCCGGGTACTTTCGGTCGACGAAACATCGATCGGCATTTGAGGTCACACTGTTCGTTTCTTCTCACCTCCCGAACAAGAAAACGCACCACGGCCTAGAAATCCTTGAACTCGGCCTGCTGAGCTGGGGTGAGCGGCGCCGAGCGATCTTCCGCGCTTTCGGGGTACTTTTCAAAGTTGCCAGTGTCGCCCGGACCCTTGACTTTCACGGGGATCGGCGCGGGGTAGTGCCTCGAAAAGAGTTTGTCCCAGTTGGCACCGTGGAAATATGGATGGGTCTTGATGTCCGCGACTCCGTTCTTGAGCGTTCCAAGTCGCTTGGTGTGGTCCGTCATGAGCAAACCCTTGATGAGATCGCGGGCTCGGCTATCACACCACGACGCAAACTTCACCTTGCCCTCCAAAATTTTCTCGTAAATCCGGAAGGGCGACTCGTCGAAGAACGGCGGATATCCGGAGATGAATTCATAAAGCAAGATGCCCATGGTCCACCAGTCCACCGCCTTTCCATGTCCTTTGCTCTGAATCACTTCGGGTGCGAGATACTCCGGTGTGCCGCACAGCGTGAACGTGCGCTCGGGAACCTTCTTTGCGAAGCCGAAGTCCGTTACTTTCACGTGGCCTTTGCCGTCCAAGAGGAGATTTTCCGGCTTCAAGTCGCGGTAGATGATGTCCTTCGTGTGCATGTACTCGAACGCGAGCACTAGTTCCGCGTGGTAGTACTTCGCTACATCGTTGGGAAACTTGCCCGCCGTTCGAAGATGCGTGAACATCTCGCCACCGATGACGAATTCCAGCACGAGATAAAGTCGCCGCTCGTCCTGGAACGTGCACAGCATGTTCACGATGAAAGGATGGGTGAGCTCCGACAAGATGCTCTTCTCGGCGATGATGTGCTGCACCTGCTTCATTTTAATGATTTCGCGCTTCTTGAGGCACTTGATCGCGTAGAAATCCGTGCCCGTGCGGTGCTTGCACAGCCTCACACGACCGAACGATCCCGTTCCTATGGTTTCCTTCATTTCAATGTCGGAAAGCTTCCAGGCGCTGGTGTCAGGTTTGGCAAACTGACTCGCTCCGGCTGCCGGTGCAGGGGCTGCTCCCGCGGCTCCCGCAGCAGGAGCGGAAGCGGGCGCGGCGGCAGCAGGGGGTTTGTCGCTCGTTGGCGACGCTGGCTTGTCTACAGCCTTGTCCGCCGGTTTGTCTGCCGGTGCAGGGGGTGCCGCCGACATATTGCGTGCGCAAGAATGTTAGCGGGGGTGGTACTCGGTTTGGTAGGAAAAGGGGAGAGAGGAGGTACTATTGATTGTGCAAGGGCGAGGAAAAGAGAGAGCATCGAACCAACCTGGGGCGACCACATGCACTGTGTCACCAAGAAAAATCCCTCCGTGAGCCAGGTCCAGTCAAGACACCGTCGACTTGTGCGTGGCGACGCGGGAAAAATTGCTAGAATTCCGGCATTACCTTAAACACGCGCACCTTCGGCGGCGTCTTGCGATTCTCGTCGGACTGGTTCACGATTTCAGGCCATCGCACGACGCGACCGTGGTTCTCCTGCATCAGACGAGGCGCCGGAATGGCGTTCCATTCGCCAGTGCGCGTCTGAGGTGACTCGTAGAACCATTTCACCGGTCGGGTCGATATGCGCCGGAACTTCCGCAGGTCGGTGTCCGTGGTGTCGGGATGGTGCTCCTGGTAGGACTCCAAGTCCGGCGTGTCCAATCCCCACGGCATATAAGGCGCCCAGAAGCGGAAGTCGGCCCAATTCTCTTTCCAGTAGAACGCCCGCATTTCCGACATCTTGGCGGATCGTAGAGTGCCGTCGGGCTGTCGGATGATGAAGCGGCGACGTTTCTCGTTCGTTGGATCTAACTCCGCCTTCTTCAGAGCCTCATGGCCCACATTCATGCCGACTTCGGCGAACAGCCAGTTCCACCGACTCTTCTTGACGTGCTCCCGGTAGGGCCCGGCCCAGACGGGAAGCGGCGCGTATTGCTGCAGTGGCTCGCCCGAGCGGCCCACCATTTCTGGGAACATTCGGCGGAACATGTCATAGTTGTCGCCCCAGTAGTCCTCGTAGTCCTGCTCCGTCTGCAAGTAACGGTATGGGTCGTCCATCTCCCAGACATGGCCGTACGATGCTTCGCGTCGGTTAACGTAGTCCTTGAACAAGCTGATGTCGGACATGAACGAAATCTTCGACTCTGCGAATCGGAAACGCCCGTAATAGCGCCCTTGTTGCCTCGCGCGCACGTCCCGGATCCATTCCAATGCGAACAGGCGCTTCGGCAGCGTCCAGTCCGGTTCGACGCAACTGTCGAAGCACGCCTTGAAGTGGTGCCACACGAGAATTTTTCGGACCAGGGTGAAATCGAGACTGTACATTTTGGCCAGTCGCTCGGGCGGCCACCGCTCCGGTGCCTTGCTCCACAAGGCGAAGAGCTCTGGACCCAGCTCGTCTCGGACTTTGTAGTCTTCGTTGATTTCATACTTCAAACGACTGGCCATATCGAAAAACTCGGGCGTGGCAAGCGATGTCTGAGTGGCGATTTTCCGCTCCAGGGCCGGATCCAGCGACGTATTCTGCGTGCGTGCCTCAAGCCACAAGATGTCCGCGTGGGTCATGACGGCGAGAAGCGGCCGCACCTTTTTGTCGAAGTGTTCCCGCATGCGTTGCAAACCCTCTTCATCGAGCGACTTAAACCATTCGTTTAAGAACTGAATGTAGTCCGTGTACGTGCATGGGAAGCCTTGATCCCGGTCGCCAAACTCCAATCGGCGCCAGCGCTCCGCAATCTGTCGCTTGATAATGGTATCGTCATCCGTCAGAGCCGTCGAGAAGGAGTTGGATGCATCGCCGTGGGCATTCTTGTTGACCGTGGATAGAGCACCGTGAGCGTCGGTGGACGCCGGGCCGACGCCTTGTCCGCCGTGCAGCCGTCGATAAATGGCGATCTTTTCTTCGTTGGTGCGACTTGGAAGCTTCCACAGCTCCACGGCTAGGATGTTGTGTAGATACCACGAGCCGAAAGGATTGGCCCACCAAGGCACGTCGAAGCGTCTATCTTGGATGGACTTCGGCATGTCCATGATGGGCTGCAGGGCTTCGTTCATGTCCGCCGACCGAGCGCGAGTCTGCCAAATGTCCCACTGCGGCGCCTCGAAGCTCTTCATCTCTGTGCGTGCCTTATTCCACACTCGTGGGTCTCGCCACTGGTACGGTTTTGGCGGCCGCGTGAGAACGTGAACACGCCAGTTTTTTTTCGCCTTCGGTGGCCGCTTGTTCCACGGGTAGCGAAGCAGCACGGCGGTTTGCTGCATCCTTGGTCCGGGCGATCAGGCAACGGAGAAAGGCGGACGCGTAACACGCAGGAGGGGGGTTGGGCTTTTTCCCTGTTGAATTTTTCCATTGTGTGACATTCAAGAAGAAAGAAACGCTCACGGTCGGCATCGAGGACCCCAGCCATAGAAACGAGCGCACGGCAGTACAGTGACGCATAGATATTGGGGGTGATACACACTGGGAGTTCGTCTCTTTCTCTCTCTCATTCGCTCATCATTTGGAAACTGTGTGGATAGGGAGGCCATCCATCCCTGGTGGAGGTGGTGTCACGCCCAGTACTCTCGCGATAGCATGTGGTGCGACACCTGGCATGGCGGCAAGGCGGTATGATAGTATGCTGGGCCAGGGACCTTGTAGCGACCCCCTTTGTTGCCAGGGTCATCGCGGTTCACGCTCGACAACGCCCATGAACTGCTGATCAGCATCCGTCGTGTGTTCATGCCAGAAGGGGGATCGTACGTTCCCGGTCCAACGCGGCCGGAATCACGGGCGACGTATGGAACCGTGGAATGGCCGAACCGGTCTAACACGCTATCCGCGAAGGCGGCCGATTTCTTCACCGGTCGATCGGGAAGGGGTGCTAACGCCGTTTGGTGCTGCGCGATTGTGTTGAGTTGAGCTCGCAGCTTCGAGACATCCTTCAGAGCAGGGGCGATTTCGTCGCCCGGACGGAGGTTTGGGCCGTACCCGGTGATCATATAGGGGTCTGCCTCACGAAGCGCAGGCGGCAAGTTGACAACGGTGTCCACGTCGGAGCGGCGGACCAAATCCACGAGGGGAGGCGATGGGGCCGGTCGCCGCCCTGACGGCCGCGCGCCGGCGCTCATCATGTTGAGGGCCGAGTCCGGAAGGAACTCTCCCGGACCGGGGGCGGTGCGAGCGACCAGTCGATACGAGTCCCGCACCGTGGTTTCTTTCAACGCGGCGCAAGGCGCGCGTGAAATCATGTCTGGGACCGCGTAGTCTCCGGGGCCCGGGGGAGCCGGCTTCGGAGCGACTTGTTTCAGCAGCGGGCGCGCCGACGGTGGAGAAAACACAGACGTGACGTGGGCGGCGGTGCTCTTGTCAAACATGGGCACGTGGCATGTTTCATAGGTTCCCGGACCCGGAGTTGGGAGCACCGCGCTGCGCTGCGTTTGAAATCCTACCTTGGGCGCGAAACTAGCGAGCCCCTTCCGCGAAAAGCTCACCGCACTCTGGCTGGCCACCGGTCGCCGCAGTTTGTATGCCCCGGGGCCAGGAAGGTCCAATGTGCCAGGCAATTCGTCGAACCGGGACGTACGGCATCCAAATCCATTGATCTCCGACGCGCCTGTTCTAAGTACCGTCTCAAAACGCGAGGGGATGCTCGCCTTTGTCGCGAGTGCGGTGGAGGCACCAGGGGCCGCGATCGACCCGACCCGCAGCGTCCCCTGCTTGACGCCGCTGCCGCCCGCAAAGCGGGGCACGGTGACGGTCTCCATCATCATGGCAGGCGACTGTTCTGCGAGTCGCTGTTTCCTTCTCTCTCTCTCGCTCTCTCTCTCTCTCTCCGCTGTTATTCGTTTGGAAATTGGAAGCGCAATGTACGACGATGCTTGCATAATACCACGACACATGCGCGTTATACCAGTTTGATTCGCACGCGCCCGAGTCGCGGGGGCAGCCTCCGCCCCGCGTACAAAAAGCAAACTACTTCGCCCCCGGAATGCAAGACCACCTTCCTAGTCGAGTGGCCAAACGAACCGCACAACAACGTGCGACATGTTGACGGGAACCACGACGGTGCCCAAGACCGCCAGTACTACGATGACGGCGATGGGGTAGAGGAGGAGATGCTGCCGTTGTAGCATGGGCATTTCCAGATAACCTAAGAAAGTCACGTAACAATACGCGCAAGCACCCGCCGCGTAGATGCTGTTGGCGAGCAGCCGCGACCAAAATCCCTCTCCGGATAACAGCGGCAACGCGGCAAGGTGCACGACGCTGGTCAGCACGAAATACGGGAAAAAACTATTGCAATGGACATCAAAACTGTAGGGCCATTCGACCTCTCTTCGCACTTCGTGCAGCATCACCCCCGCCATCAGGAAACGATTGCAGTACCGCCACAAGGCCGTGGCGATGAGGGCTCCTAGCGCGAGATAGTTGACGAAGCATTCGTAAATGACGGTGTACAGGATCTTGAGGGGGCGTTGCGACAAGCAGACGCCGAAGACGGTGGTCACGATCGCGATGAGTAACACCTGCAGCACGATAAACGCCGGATCGTCCCGGTAGTAGTGATTTTTCGTCATCTTTCGAGTGCGGCTAAGTCGAAACACCTGGCTCGGTGCCGTCAAGGTGTGGTACATCTGTGCCACCGCACTGTCGAGTTCCATTTGGTCGCGGTGGAACGCCCGGCGTAGAAATTCCGGGATCGGCAGTTTGGCGAAGGAGTTGTGGCCGCTGTTGGCGCCGTAATGGTGAGTCAGGAGCGACGGCAGCATGGAAGGGGGGGAGGTAAAGAATGGGTGTGCAGGGGAGGCGGGCTAATGCGCAATAAAAAGTAACTGGCGTTTGTCGATGTCCGCGTGCGTCCCAGCAGACGTTCAAGCCGGCGGATTGCGTTTCTAGTCATCCTTTGTACACTAGGCATCGCCGCGGAAGCCACGCCAAGTCAAGCCAACGTCCCCGGAACCGCCGCGCTTTTTCTTTGTCGATTCATACCGCCGAGCCGCCGATACTAATGTTGAACGACCTCTTGAGAAGCGGAGGAACCGTCTGGTAGGTGCCCGGACCGGGGACGCTGTCCGCCTCCTTGGCGAGCTTCCGTGGGTGGCCGAATCGTTCGGCGCGAGGCATGGACACGGGCGGCTTGACGCCCGCCCGCGGCGGCATGGACGCCTCGTACTGCCCGGGCCCGGGTGCCTCGCTGACGGCGTCGGATACAAACCTCGGTGATGTGTTGACGAACACGTTGATTGCTTTCGTCGTCGGCTTCATCGGTTCATACGAGAGATTGTACGCGCCTGGCCCCGGTTCGTCCGCCGCGCCCTTTGGCACGAGGTCCTCTCCGCGCTTCGAGCGTGATCGGAAAGCGCTCGAACGACGGTCTGTCCGGCGAAGATCGGCAGGATTCTTCGGCTCGCGGTCGGTGTCGTACTCGCCGGGGCCGGGTACCTTCCTGCCCTTGGACGGGCCGGGCAGGCGCCGCGATGTGCTGCCAAACGCGCCGAACGCACCGGTGGTCTTGTCTGCCAGTCGCTTGACCATCGTATCCGCTCCGACTTCGTAGGAACCTGGCCCGGGCATAGCCGCCTCATTGCCGGCACGCGAGCGGCCCGCGCTGCCAAATCGCGTGCCCCCTGCGGCGAACGCGGCAGTAGGTGGGAGCGGATGGCCCGCATGCAGATGCTTCACGATGGGCACGTCGTACCACCCAGGACCCGGGCTCTCGTGTCTCCCGTCGAGGAGAGGGTCGCTGAGCGTCACCGCGGACGTTTTCGAGGTGCTTCCGAAGACCTGAAATGTCTCGGGGCACTGGGACAAGTGGTGCTTGAGTGACTTGAAACCCCCCGGCAGCTGGTATGTGCCGGGGCCCGGCACGGTGGACGCGACGGCCTGCAGCGCGCCGCCGTCGTCGCGGCTGGATTGGGACGCAAAGGCGGAGGTTGAGTGCCGATTCATGACGCCGCCCTTGAGGAGGTCGCTGGTTCCGAAGAGCTCCGCCTTGTACGCGCCTGGGCCCGGATGGCTGGCAAGTTCGGGCGGGACCGGCGAGGGGCGTGACGCTTTTGACTTGCCGAAGTTGGTCGCACCGCGAAGGATTTTTACCCCCGCCAGGGAAGGGTTGTACTCCCCGGGGCCGACGCGATCGTCCCCGACGCCGGTGTGCGGCTTCACCGGTGGGGGCTGTTGAATGAGCTTCCCGCTCGGCCCTTCCTCGTACCCGGTCGCGTGGTGCCGGCTGGGAATCGAAGGCGCGGTCGCGACCTTCACCCAGTTGATGCCCTCGGCCGCGTGCAACTTGGAGGGCGCAGAATGTCGCTTCGGGGGCACCACCAACTCGCTAAAATAGGCACCTGGCCCAGGCACATCGGCTTGCTGTTCTTTCGCCAGGCGCGCCACTTTTGAGACGAAGACAGGAGAAGGCTTCATGCCCGAGCCGTGAAGCCCGCCGAGCATGGCCGAGCTGCCATTGGTCGTGACAGGCGTGTCCGAGTATTGGCCTGGGCCTGGTGTGTCACGGATGACCACAGCGCCCCCATAGTCGCGGGCGACCGTGCTGCCGAACGGGGCCATGCCGGACTTGGGCTTGAAAGTCGGGAGCTCAGGGTTGTAGCTGCCTGGTCCGATGGGACCTGTCGCCGTGGGGGCATTAATTTCCTCCCGTTTGCTCCGGATGATCATTCAATGTCGCGGGAAGAGACAGAGAGGGGAGAGAGAGAGTTGCCCCGCGAGGGAGAGATTGTCGTCTTTCGATGGGGTCAGACCTTGAGAACACCCTCCCCCTTTAAAAAAAAACATTTGATGTGACGACGCACGCTTCGCCGAGTCGCGATGTTCGTGCTACTGTCCCGGTGGTTTTGAATTGAATCAACCACGACCCAAAGACCATTGGTGAGAACCCCAGATTACTGGCGCCGTGGTGAGAACCCCCCGGCTGCGTGGCGCACATTTGTTCAACACGTGAAGTGCTCACTCCTGGGAGCATACGCTGCGGACTCGCGGTCGCGCCATCTAGAAATGGCCTCTTGCGACAGGCATCCAATCCGGATTAGGACTTCCTGAGCGTCGTCATGTTTCGCGGACGATGGCGCGAGATCGATGGTGGGCAGCGCGCTCAACCATGCTGCTCGAGCGCGGAGGCGATCGCCTTCGCGAGCCGTTCGCTGTTCGACTTGATGTTGTCGTGAATTTGCAGCATGGTATTTTTTGCTTCGTCTCGTAAGGCATACAGTCGATGCATTCGCGCTTGCGTTTGCTCCGATTTTGCCTCCTGTCGCCGTTCTTGCAGAGCCTTCTGAGTGTGATCCAGGCTCTTTGACAAGGCTTCAAGGTGCCGCATCGAGACATCCAGTTGCTCGGACAGCTGTGCTAGCACCTCGGTGTTCTCCTGCACCTTTTGAATCGCGCTCGTGACTTCCTCCGCGGCCGCGGCGTTGTCGCGCAAAATGACGGCAACGGCAGTGACCACCGTCACGATGCCGATGACGAGCACGGCATCCCCCGCCCGCCCTAAGATCAAGGATCTCACGTTCCAGCCGCGGCCGGCGGTCCGAGCTGCCGATCGAGCTCCTGGAAGCATTGCCGGCCTTGGACTAGGGAGAGGAAACACTCGAGACTCAAAACACAGACTTGTAGGATTGGCGTGGGACGAGCGGTCTTAGGATTCAGAGTGGGAGGGAGGTCAGTCCTCGACCTTTGCCAAAACCACAAACCGACAATCAGTTACTATCACCTGGGGGGGGGGGGGGGGGGGACCCCCCCCCAACCCATGTTGGCCGCGAACGATGCACCTAGAGCGCAATCGACCCCGTCGCCAATTGGTGTCGGAGTTGCCGCGTCTGCCACGGTTCGAACACGGTCTCCATCCGCAGGAAACTGCCCTCTCCCCCGATGGCGTCCCACGGGCGGGCCGAGACAATAAACACCGCCTCGCGCATCAACTTCACAACCTTCGTTGCGTCGGCTTGCGGAACATTCGAGCGCGCGGCCGAGGTCGTCGAGGGCGCGGTTGGAGCTGTTGAGGGCACCACAGATGTCTTCGAGGATGCGGCTGCGTGACTCTCCAGGACGATTACGACAGACGCTGGGTGCGACACGGAGGGACCCCTGGCGCGATAAAGGGACACCCGCTCGGTGCCGGTGTTCGCGAGCTCTGCCATCGGCCGCAAGGGATCGAACTCGCAATGCGCGCCGTCCTCCAGCAGTAACAGAGACACTTGAACGGGCTGCAACGACACGGCCGGGTCGGCCACCAACGCGCTGTAGCTTCCCTCAGACGCAGGCACCCCAGGAACTGTTGCACCCCAAGCGGGTAGGAACACAGAGCGGACCGCCGTCGACGAGGAGGCCGCGGTGGATGTCGCTAGCTCCCCATCTGGGGGCACGTGACCAGCGGCGACGATGTGGCCATTCCACTCACCAATCGACATCCATGGTCCAGCGACTAGCCCCTTCAGCCACAGAACCTTGGCTTCGCGCACCGTCAGCGCGTACTGCAAGTCCGTCAGCAAGCACATGTGGTCTAGCTTGGCGAAATGAGCAGGCAGAGCAGCCGCCAAGAAACGCATCTCATCCAGAAACGACGCCAAGCTGGGAGTCTTCTGGAGAACCAAAAACTGTGCGAGGAAGCACGAATACTTCCGAAGCGGTGACGTTCCCTTCATCACGGAAGATCGAAACTGCCGAAGCGCAGTATTGTCCGGAACGTCCGACACATTGCAGGGAACCATGGCATAACCGCCCTCGTCGGCCATGACGGCTGGGGCGTCGCCAACTGCGACGGCCATTTTCTGGCTCGCCGTCACTGCATTCTCCAGGATGATGATCGCATCCGTCACCCGACTGGACGCGCAAACGGCATGGCGTTGACGCATTCTTTGCCGCAGCGATCCTCGGCACCATCCGGCTTCGGGAGCGGGACCAAGCGCCAACAGCTCGGCAAGAAAATCCGACTTCGGCACCGCCGACGCGTCACTCGGTCGACGCTCCACAAGAAACTGTCCATACCGGCTAGAGATCTCCATGGCCACGCAGCGCTGAATCAGGCGACGAGGCAATGCCGTGAACCGAAACGGATCCCACATGGCGGCCGCTTGCTGCAGCACCGACTCCTCTTTGGTAGAGGAAGCCGTCAGGCGTGGCTCGTAAACCTCACGGCGGTAGAGTACTTCGCGGCCTCGATCCTCTTTCCGGATTTCCATGTGCAGAATGGCCAGCTGTGCCGCTTCGTCATCCGTCGCCGTCGACGGTGGCTCGGGAATGTCATCGTCGTCCTCGTCTTGGTACAACTCTGGATTCGCCCGCGAGACGGCGGAAAAGATGTTGAACGTGTCCTCCACGGGTTGGGGAAGGTGACTCGTGCGATGGCCGTAGCAGTACCATTCTGCGTCCGCGAAGCTCAACTCATCGTGCAAGACGATCTCCTCACGGGAGAACACGAACCTTTGGCATTGATGGCTCAGAGCATGTTCGTCTGCCATCACGAGGCGCCCCGTTTGCGCGTCGACGATCGCGGACAAGGTGAGCACAGCGCGTGGCTCCCCCTGAGCGTCGGCCGCTGAGAGCGAGTACTTGCGTTCGTCGTCGAGCATGCGGCATTTGCCGCCGACGTTCGTTGTGGATAGCCGCTCCCGGGCTTGAAGCGCCATCGCCGTCGCCAAGAATTCGGAAAGAGACTTCACGGAGGCGTCCGGTTCGAGCGGGCATGCCACGTGACAGCGGATGACGAGGTCCCACTCCGCATCTTCGGTGATCAGCGCCGGGGGAAATGCGGGAGGCACGACGGCGGCCTTAAAGTCCTGGCGTCTAACGAATCCGTAAGAGAGGGCATCGTCTTTGCATCGCGTTTGAGGTGAGTCCACGGCGACAATCGCACCGCCGGGAAACGTGACGGACCCCGCGTCGCCCCCTGGCAGCAGAGATAAGCATGGCACTGCGACTCGCCGAGTGAACGGAGGAAACCATCTAGGAATGGAACTGGCTGCCGCCGAGGTCACGCAGGGACGATCTTGTGACCGGCGGCACTTCAGCAGCGAGCGATCCGCAGCGAATCGCGCCCAGTCGCTGGAAAGCACCGATCCGAAGCTGCGAGACACTTGCGCCTCGAATCGCAGGCGGTCGATAGGGGCGCGGAAACGCACCAGTGCGAACTCCTTCATGCCACCCACGATGTCGATGCGGAGGTCGAGGTTCGTCTTGGCATGGAACAGCGGTCCTTGTGCGAACACGATGGCGAGGCTGGGCGGCGTCGTCCCCAGCTGTTCCGCACGTTGGGACAGCATCTGTGCCGTTGTGCGACTGGGAGGGGCAAGCAAGAAGCCTTCGGGTCGATTCGCGGCCCGGACCCCACTTCGCTCAACGTCAGCAAAAGCCACGGTCGGCAGCACCCCTCCATCGCCTTCCACGCGGCAAAAGAGAGAACGGCCTTCGGGGTCGCCGGCAGAGGGGCCACCGCAATACGGCGGAGACAGCAATGCCTTCGAGAGATTGGTCACAAGCTCGTTGCTGAGGTCGATGAACGCGCCGAGCGGCAACGCCGACCACAGTACGAGGGCGACGGCGACCAGTGATGCGAGGGGGCCCGCGCCGAGGGAGTCGCTCACAGTCACGAATACACGGGGCGGCGTCGATCGCGTGGACGAGATGCGTGCGACAACCGGGTCCAAGAATCGATCCGCGGTGACGTCGCTGGTCGCCTGGAACGCCGGGCATGACATGGTCAGTACGGCCAATGCGGCTCGAACCACCCGTTCATCGACACCCGGGCCGTTGAGTGCGATCTCCATCGGGACTTGAATGCTAGAAGCAATCGGCGGCGCGTCTGACACTGGCGCATCGACGCCAAACGAGAGCATCCTATCAAGCTCGAATAACCGAGATGGCGATGCCTCAACGAGATACAGCGCGGTCGCACGCGCGGTCGCGTGTCCCTTGGGCGGCACGATCGTGTGGATCGGCAGAAACCTGGCACCGCAAAGGATCGCGCCTCGTCGGTGTTTCTGACTCGTCGCCCAACCGGACAGGATAAGGACCAAGGTGTCGGTTAGTACGCCGTAGCACATATGCGATCCCGTCGGTGACACGGTGTCGCACGATGGCAAGAAGCGATTCAGTCTCCGAGCATCGACGTGCCCCAATTCCAGCAGAGGGGCGATAGACTGCAGCCCCCCTCGCAGCGAAAAGCGTACGGTCAGCGAGGCCTGTGCGGCGACGTCGAACGCCCGCATGGCCGCCCAGGGAAGGAGTGTCGCCCGGCGAACGGTCAAATCGGCCGAGTCCGAAACGAGAACGCGCGGATCCATTGAGGTGGTGTCCGCGGACGCTCTCGAGGAAAACCCTGCCCGTAACGCGTCGGCCATTCGTGGTGCCCCTTGAGGTGATGAACACAGAAGACTCACGGCACCCAGCTGCGGTGCCTCTGTCTGGGTTGCAGGGACCGTTGCTGCAGAAGCCGCCATCGGTTCGTGCAACGATAGGTTCCGTGGAGAAATAAAACTCGTGGGAACTGCAGGGGAGCATGACATCCGATGCTCGGGCATTGCGCGCACACTTCCATGCTTCGGTCACCTAGATCACGGTGTCGCTTAATGCGACTCCACAAATTCATTGGACCACGCAAGCCACACGCACAGCAGCACGAAGCAAATGACAGTCACATGGTGAGCCAGCCAGCGCGTCGAAAGGCTATGGAGCATTCGCAACAAGTGATCTATAGTGGCGGATCAAGTGTGGCTGATGATCCGGACCCCAACTAGAGCTTCCCATAAGTGACGGAATCATGAGGCCCTTCGAGACCATTAGAAAAGTTTCGGAAGCATCCACCGCAAGCCTTGCGTCCCTCTTGGCACGTCAAAAACTCGGTCCTCACGAAAACAGGCTGAGAGGTCCCCAACGGTGTTTGGATCTCGATCGGGCCGGCGGGAGCACCCATGCTTCATAGCCACAGTGCGCAACCGTCGACCAGCGACTCATGTCTTCGCACGACCTTTTTTTCGGAAGAACCGCCGCCAAATCCTGGGTGGGGATATCGACATACAGTCTGGCACATCCTCTGGCTTGTGGGGGGACGGTGGCTTGTGGGGGTATT
>ERZ1292633.2718-Hain-H41-02um-R1-2718-length-17814-cov-6_pt1 | contig 17814 bp, 11 predicted proteins | sample MGYA00564406_ERZ1292633 | MGnify/ENA primary metagenome ERZ1292633 (study PRJEB36523, sample SAMEA6512639) | groundwater metagenome | collected 2019-01-08 | study: AquaDiva: Metagenomics assemblies of 32 groundwater samples | reverse complement strand
TTTCACATATTCCAGCAAATAATCAGCATGCTTTCCTTTTGATTCCTTGTCCAACCATTCACTCGGCACATGACATTCCGGCCAACGAGGCGCTTTTTGACCGACAACGAGCATCACACCCACTCCCCTTTTTTCCGCTTCCGTCATCATAAAATCCACGGCGGAAAAATCAAATTTCCCTTTTTGCGATTCCACTTCACTCCACATCGCCGCCACCCGAATATATTTCGGCTTGAGCTCGTCCAGCATTTCCAAATACATTTTTTTCCAGTCAAACCCCAAGTACGATGCGTACTGATGATTAAAACTGATGCCAAATTCCAGCGGATAAGTTTTTCGGCTCTTAAACCATAGGAAAATATAAAAAATCAGAAAGATGATGATGAAGATCGCGAAAAACTTTAGATATTTCATAGACAAAAAACGAATTCTAAATTATTATCCCCAGGCCACGAGAGCGGTGCCGAGGAGCATGAGAGCGACCGCGATCGTTTCGGAAACAATTTCTCGCCTGGTAAAATATTCCTTAAAAAATTTAGGCGCGATTTTAGTCAGGGCGAAAACGAGAATAAACAAAAACGCGTATTGCAAACCGGCGAGAGCGTTCACGAGCGCGACCGATCCCAAGGCAATAGCGTATTGTACCATTACCGTGCCGATGATGGAAAGCGCTTTGTCCCCCAATACCAAAACCAAAAAATTTTTCTTTTTATCGGCGGAGGAACGGGGTTTTTTATTTGATCTCAAAGCGGAACGAACGACGGGAAGCGACAGCAAAAATATACCGACCAAACCCACCGACCCTTTTGTCCAGACCAAGGTCGTGAAAAATGGATAGATACCGTATATATACTTGGCCGTGGTATGGGAAACAGCGAAAAAAATCCCAGACAAAATCGCCCAGGCGAAACCGACATGAAATCCCGAATGCTCACGGCTCTTTTCCGCCGAGAATAGCGCGGTGGCGACGATTAAAATCGCCAACCCCAGCAATTGCCGACCGGTTAAATTTTCATTCAAAAAAGAAGAGGAAATAATATAAACGACCAAAGCCACGACCGCCCCGATAAAGGGATTGATGTGGCTTGATTCCCCTTTTTGAAGGGCGATATACATGGTCCAAAGTCCGAAACCGAACGCCAAGCCCGAACCGATGCCGATAACCCAATCTCGGCCGGCCAAATTATCCACCCCGAAAAAAATCGCCAAGAGAAGCGGCAATAAAAAAATGGTGGAATAAAAAGCGTAGACCGCCGGATTAGCCACCTTTTTGCTCAAAATTATTTTATCCAGTATGCCGACTACCGCGAGCAGAAGATACCCGATAGCGGCGACGAAAAACCACAACATAGTAATTTTCAATTATACTCAACAATTTTGTTAATCTAATCAATGTTTTACTGAAATCTCTAGTTCTTCCCTCCAAATTATACTCCATACAATAACTTCATTGTAAATTGTTTGAAAATTATAAATTGAAAATTGAAAATTACAACAGGTGCATGTCTTCAATTTCACTTCTGTTTCCGCGCAAAACCACTTCTTCAATATGATACGCGCCATTGTGCGGGGCGTCCAGAAATCCTTTCATGGCCGCTTCCGCCAGCCAGCCCGATTCCAGCCAATCAAAAAGCCACTCATGAGCGTAGCGCGGGTCTCCCTGCGGCACGCCGGCGCCGATTGATTCCAGCCAGGCGCGGTTGAATACTTCCTGCGAACCGACGGTCGGCGCCATGATTATCGGCAAACCCAGTCCGGCGTAAAAAGACAATTCGCTCGGTTTTGTCCAAAGCACATCGGTCGTGAGCAGAGTTTTATTGAAAAGACTGAAATAATCATTTTTGTTTTCCGCGTAAATTATATTGACATGCCCGTTTTGTTTTTTTCTCGCTTTCAAGCGCAGAATGGCGTTTTCGTAATAGCGATAAACATCATTCCGAACGCCGGCGACCAGATTCAGTCTTACTTCGCCCTTCATAATTTTATCCCGGAGGCTTTCCAAAATCGTCACTCCCAAATCTCGTTGCGCGCCCGCCCCGCCGACGGCGAAAGTAATGGTGAGCGGATGGCGCGCCACGCACCGTTTGGCCGCGCAATACTCTTCCTCCAAAAATTGCAAAATTGTTTTCCGGTATTTATGCCGATACCGGCCGTTCGGATCAAGATGAATTATTCTTTCCATCACGGTTTTTTTCAAAATGGCGATGGATTGGCCGCCGATATTTTCCGGAGGCAGAGGAAAGCCGGTAACAAAAATTTTGTCAGGCCGAACGCCATACAGTTTCAGCCGTTCGCGTACTCTTTTGTTCGGCACCAGATATTTAATCCGACTTTTCTCGGGCGCGAGCGGCGCCCAGGCGCGAGAAACATCGGTGTCGCAACAAATCAGGTAAATTTCGCCTTTGTATTTATGCTCTTCCGCGAAATAAGCCGGTGAAAAAAAAGATGAAATCAGCGGCAATGGATTCCGATTTAATTTATCAATCAAATCCCGCCCCCAGCCCTTCCCGATCAAACGGTAAATTTGGCGCAATTGCCAGGACGGCGCGGACAAATCCCGTTTGGGATAAAAAGGATCGATTTTTTGAAAATAATCCATCGCCCGAAACAAATAATCGCCGACGATCGGCAGATATTTCAACCGGGAAATTGACTCGTAGAGCTTCCGGCCACCCTCCCATTTCTTTTTATCGCGCAAAGGAATGCCCGGATAATTGTTGGCATTGATAATTCCCCCTTCGGCCAAATGACGGAGGGGATGCGCCGCCCGCTGATGACCATAACCCATGTCCACCGTGACGACATAAGCTTTTTCCGGATGTTGCTTGACGGCTGGCATACGGCGATTGTTCAAAAACGAAACTCAAACTCCTAAAAAAATATTCAACTCACATCGGATTTTCCTAGACTGTCATTCCCGCGAAGGCGGGAATCCAGAAAAACTGGCTAAGTTGCGCTGTTGCTGGATTCCCGCCTTCGCGGGAATGACAGAAAAATGACATTCGGCGACAGCCCCGTTATTTGCCATTATACCATAAAAACGGTTTTATATCTAAAAAATATCGCGGGTAATCCGGATATTTTTATAATTCAGACGAAATCCTCATAATTTACCCCCTCTCGCGAGTGCCATTCTCTCGCCCAACCGTTTTTTTCAGAGAGATGCCGATAATCAATTTAATCAACAATCCGATCAGAAGCGGTGTCGCCACAATCATCCCGATTTGGGCGAGCGTGATCGGCACCAAATGAAAAACTATGCGTAAATAATCACTATAAATCAGTAAGAACGCGGAGACAACGGTTACAAACGAAATGATCAGCAATAATTTATTGGCCGCCACCTGCTGCCACTCCCGACTGAAAAGAATGCTGAATACCTGGGCAAAAATCAAAGAGCAAAAAGCCATTGTCCGTCCCAAATCCAAATCCCGCAAATAGTAAACGCCAAACCAATACAAACCGAAACTGCCGATAGTCATGCCGAGGCCTTGCGCGCCAATCCTCCACCACAAACTGCTTTTGATAAGCGGTTCACCGACCGGACGGGGTCGTTCATTCATGAGGCCGCGGCGAGCGCGTTCGCGATCAAATCCGAGCACGGCCACCGGATCGCAAAAAAGTTCCAAAAAAATGATATTGACCGGAAAAAAAATAAACGGTTGGCCGAGCAATAGGGGCAACAAGGCCAAGCCGACAATTGGCAAATGAAAAGAAAATAAAAACACAAACGCCTGACGCAAATTATCGTAAATCCGCCGGCCTTCCTTGACCGTGGCCGCGATGGTAGCGAAATTATCGTCCAAGAGCACCATGCCGGCGGCCGCCCGCGCCACCTCCGTGCCGCGATTCCCCATGGCGATGCCGATATTGGCGCGGCGTAAGGCGGGCGCGTCATTGACGCCATCGCCGGTCATGGCGACAATCTCGCCCGCTTCCTGCAAGGCTTGAACCAAATCATATTTTTGCTCCGGCTCCACGCGCGCGAACACACTATGCCTTTTGACCGCTTCCGCCAAGGCCGGCGGCGACATTTTTTTCAATTCCTCGCCATCCAAAATATCGCCGTCATGATTCAATCCGATTTGGTCGGCAATGTTGCGCGCGGTTAATTTATTGTCGCCGGTAATCATAATCACTTTGATACCGGCATTTTGGACCAGGCTGATGGCTTCCTTTACGCCGGGGCGAGGGAGATCTTCCATCACGAGGAATCCGATGAATTTCAATTTTTCCAATTTTATTTCGCAAATTACACCGCAATCTCTTTCCGCCACTCCGATCACCCGATAACCTTGATTGAAAGATCGGCTAAGCTCGCTCTCAATCTGATTTTTTTTCGCGAGAGAAAGAAAAGCGTGCTTCAAAATTGATTCCGGCGCGCCGGCCGTGTACTGCCGCGCCACCCCCAACGCGTCTTTCCAGACATGGCTCACCAATTTCGTTTTGGCGTTGAAGGCGCTGTCCATCGCCATTTCACGCTTTTGATAAAACATATCCGGATCAATTCCGATTCGGCGCGCGTATTCTTGGACTTCCAGTTCAATCGGATCCACCGCCACTCGTTCCAAGGCAAGCAATGCCGATTCAATTATACCGGCAACTTTTTTTTTGTGGTCGGAGATTTCGTCGGCCGCAAAAAATTTTCCTTTGTGATAGATACTTTTCAAAGTCATTTTTCCCCGCGTCAATGTGCCGGTTTTATCAGTGCAAATCACCGTCACCGTGCCGAGCAGTTCCACCGTCGCCATTTCTCTGATCAAGGCTTTTTCCTTTGTCATGCGCCAAACGCCCATAATCAAAAAAACGCTGAACACCACCGGAAATTCCTCGGGGATTATGGCCATCGCGACCGTAATCGCGCCAAGGAGGCCGGCGGTCATTCCGTTTCGAATGGCGATAATGAAAAAAACCAAAAACGCGGTGGCGAAAGCGGCTAATCCGACCACTTTGACCAAATCATGAATTTTTTGCTGAAGTGGGGTTTTTATTTTGGTGATTTTGTTCAGAAGACTGCCCAGATGTCCGTACTTGGTATTCACGCCGGTCGTGTCTACAAGCATCACCGCTTCGCCCTGAATGACCAATGTTCCTTGATACAGAATATGTTCCGTTGGGATTTCTTTTTTAATTTCCGGCAACTGGCTTTTGACGACCGCCATGGCCTCGCCGGTCAAAATTGATTCATCCACAAGTACGCCCGATGATCGGAATACGATACCATCAGCCGGCACTTTGTCGCCGGCGGTGATGTACACCAAATCCCCGGGAACGACATTACTCATCTCCATTTTGATTGCTTGCCCGTCGCGGTAAACCATGCAAAATTCAGTGAGCATTTTGTCCAGAACATTGATCGCCTGATTGGTTTTTTGTTCCTGAAAAAACTGGATCAAGATCACGGGACCGATGGAAAGAATCAAAATAATCGCTTCCAAATTGTCGCCGATAAAAAAATACACCACGGCGGCGAGGAGCAGGAGCACAATCATCGGTTCAAAAACAATGCGGAGAAATCGGCCGATCACGCCCGGACCCTTGATCGGCGGACGGCGATTGGCGCCGAATTTCTTCAGCCGCGCCTCGGCTTCGGCCGCGGTGAGACCCTGATAATCCGACCGATTACTTATCAATTCAGTGAGATTATCCAACATAAAATTATTGATGATTTCCAGGTTTTAACCATTTTGTAATACCGATGCTTGTCACGAGAAACAAAAATCCCACCGCGTATCCGGCCAAAACATCGCTCAAATAATGCACGCCGAGATAAAGCCGGCTGAAGCCAATCGCCAAAATCATCACCGTAGCCGAAATTAAAACAATAATTTTACGACCGCGAGTTTTTTGCCGACAATAAAAATAATATGCCAAAAAACCATAAAACGCCACGGCCGCGGTGGCGTGTCCGCTCGGGAAAGAATAGGAATTTTCCAAATAATAAGCCAAAACGGGACGCGGACGGGCGAACCGGTGTTTGGCCAGATAAGTTAAGGCCTCGCTTCCGATCACGGCGATGTATAATCCGACAATAGACATGAATTCGCGCCGTTTCCAAAATACGATGCCGGCGAGCGTCAAAAACAAGACTATTACTTCGGAACTGCCGAACAGGGTGGCGATGGAAAAAAATTTTATGAACGCTAAATCGCGCGCTCCGAACAAATAATCAGCGATAGTTTGATCAATCAGCATACAATTTCACTATAACAAAAAATAAGGCCGTTATCAACCTTATTTTAAGATAATAATTAACGATTAATTATCGGCCGGCCGAACGGCGCTTGGGATAATTAAATCTTCCGTTTACAACATTGTTCTTGTCCCCTCTTGGCCGCGCGAATCCGGAAGAAGCGGCGCGTGGCGCGCGAGCGAATGGATTGGACGAACGATTGAATGAATGATAATTTTTTTCCGGCGCTTGATGGGTGAATTGACGGCGCGGCGGCAGAACCGGCAGAGCGATTACCGGCAAAGTTTTCTTGATCATCCGTTCAATTTGCTTGACATCGTGGCGTTGATCCGGACCGACAAACGAAATCGCTTTGCCGGATTTTCCGGCTCGTCCGGTCCGGCCGATTCGATGAATATAATCGTCCAAATTATCCGGCAGATCGTAATTGATGACGAGCGAGATGTTACTTACATCAATGCCACGAGCGGCGATGTCCGTGGCTACCAAGATCCGATAGAAACCTTTTTTGAATCCATCCAAAGCCGCTTTGCGTTGAGCGAGCGATCGATTGGAATGAATTTCCGAAGCGGTGTGACCCATGGCGCGCAAGTCCGCGGTGATTTTTTTGGCGCCATGTTTGGTTCTGGAAAAAATCAAAATTGTTTTTTCTTCGCCGGAGAGAACACTCTCCAATAATTGCATTTTCACATCCTTGCCGACAATAAAAATTTCTTGCTCCACTCGCTCGGCCGGAGTGCCGGCCGGAGCGACTTCAATCCGCAAAGGCAATCTCATGTAACGCGCGGCCAGCTCGGCGATGGCGGTCGGCATGGTAGCCGAAAACAGCATCGTTTGTCTCTCTTTGGGCGCCAAACTCATAATCTGTTTGATTTGCGGGGCGAAGCCGATGTCCAGCATGCGATCGGCCTCGTCCAAAACGATGACTTTAATCTGATTCAAATTAAAAGTTTTTTGTTTCAGGTGATCCGCCAAGCGTCCGGGAGTGGCGATTACAATATGCGGATGGCGGCCGAGACTCTGATTTTGCTGATTCATGGACGCTCCACCAATCAAAACCGTGCTACGCACGCCGAGTTTGCCGGCAATTTTTCGGATCACCTCATCCACTTGCAAGGCCAGTTCGCGGGTAGGCAAAATCACCAGCCCCTGCCCCTTAATTTGGGCCAAACGTTGGATCATCGGGATGCCAAAAGCCAGAGTCTTTCCGGTTCCGGTTTGGGCGATTCCAACCACATCTTTGCCGGTCAAAGCCACCGGAATCACCTGATGCTGAATCGGCGTCGGGCGCACGAAATTCTGCTCGCGAATCATGGCGAGCAGATTGGTGGCAATACCTAAATTGTCAAAACCGGACACGACCGGTAGTGGTGTGGCAGTCATATTTTTTTAGTGACCCGAGATCCATTGAGCCACTAAATATGACGGCAATTGGGTTCGAGTCTGTCGGCCCTTCGCACCGGACCTGAATTAAGACACCCGAGTATAACACATAACCGAATTATTGTCAAACCGAGGGGGTCGGAGGGAGCCGGATGTCAACGGAAGAACGAAAATCATTTCTTATTAATCTTATCCACCAAGACCGCCAGCAACTTCTTCACTTCTCCCTGCGCCGCCGTTTCGTCCGGGCTTTCCACAAATCGGTTCCATTGATTCAAAATGTCCGGATCATTCAACCCCCGCACCGCGTTTTCCAATTCCAACCTCTCCTCAAAAGACACTTGTTTTTTATTGATAAGCACGCGATCAATAAACATCTTATTGAATTTGGCGATTTCGTTGATCCGATTGGATTCTTGCAACAGAGCGACATTTCTGGCCAGATTACTTTGCGATTCCCGATATTTCACGAAAAATACGCCGGCCGAACCGATTGACACCACGAGCAAGCCTATGACCAAAACCGAATATGACTTAGACATAGTTTGATAAAACTTTTAGTAAATATTTAATGGATGCCGCTCTTAAAACAAAAATACCAAGACCGCTGCGCGCTGTATTTTCAATATTATTCACATTATACCATACCGAGATACTCTTAATATATTGGCGGTGGATAACTGGATTGCCTGCGGACAAAATTAGTCGAGGCCGATTCCCCATGGCGCTACTAAAAAAATTACTCGTATTTTACTTTATTGCCCTCCGCCCGATTTTGGTATATCATTCTCAATAACAATACCAAAATAACCTTCCCTCTTTAACTCCACCCATATGCCCGAATCCCCCGAACACGAACACCTCCCCCTCTTCGACCGCTGGCTCGAAGTGGATGGTTCAGGCATAGAGGTTATACTACATTGACAAAAAATGGGGTGCGATATTTCCGGTCGTAACGCACTTGAATCGAGCTTTCGGGTAGGCGGCGGTGAATGTAGTCGGAGCGACGGCTGTTTCTTTCCATTTACATTCGTATGCGGAAATTTCAATGCCATTTTTTTCGATTATATCAATCTCAACGCCGGAGCGCGTTCTCCAAAACATAATTTCCGGTGGAAAAATCGACAGAGCTCCCTTTTTCATCAGTTCAGTCGCAAAAAAGTTTTCAAAAATCGCGCCCCGATCCGCTCGCGTCGCCATCGGGGAAGCGATATCAACCAAAGCATTGCGAACCCCGATATCCAGAAAAAAAACTTTGAAAGCTTTTTTCAGTTCTTTCCGCGGATTATTTGAAAATGAATAAATCCGTTTAATAATAAAAGACTGTTCCAATAGCCTAAGATAGCGATTCACCGTTGTTCTCGTGACACCCAGCCCCTGCGATAATTCATTTACCGACACCATTGACCCGACTTGCAACGCCAGCATTTTCAATAAATCTTCAAATACTTTCGGATTACGAATAGCTTCAAAAACAAAAACATCTTTATATAAATAATTGGTGGCGATATTTTTAATTGCGAATAATTTTTCATCAAGCGTGCCGGCAGCCACCACCGCCGGATAGGAACCGAATTGCATCAAGGAAAAAAGATCCGGTTCATTCATATCGGGGTACGCCAAGACAACCTCAGACAGGGAAAGCGGCAAAAGTAAAAATTCAAATGCCCGACCGGTCATCGGTTCCTTGATTTTATTAGCCAAATCAAATGACGATGAACCGGTTGCGATGATCTGCACTCCGGGATAGGTATCGTGGAATACTTTTAAGATACTGCCAATATTTTGAATCGTCTGCGCTTCGTCAAACACAACAATTTTTTTATTATCGGTCAAAGGAATCAAATCATCCGGTTTGCCAAGCGCAAAATGAGCACGGATATCCGCCAATTGACAATCATAATATGCCCCTTGTTCGCCGTAAGCGGTGATAATTTTTTTAGCCAAAGTGGTTTTTCCGGATTGTCTTGGACCCAAAATAACGACCATTTTGTCTTTGAAAAGCACCTTTTTAATGTACGGTTCAATATCGCGATTAAATATCTTCATACTGGCCTTTGTTATTTCAATTTTCGGTATTATAACAAATTGCTACTAAACAAGCAAATTGTGGCATTAGGCTAAAAACACCAACCCTCCCACCCCCACCGCGGAGCGAAGGCCGTAAACGGAGCCGCGACGCCCCCGGGCCATTCCCGCCCAAGTTAGCCTGCCGGCCGCCGCGAAACCAGCAGGCGACATTGGCTTCCAGTTGTTTCCTCCCGTTTATCAGTTTACCCTTGCCTTCTCTCGGTATATTGGGGTTTGGTTCCATCTAATACCCATTTCACCGCATTCAGGGAGTATTTCTAAAATACCAACCCGGGTGAATATCTCTACTTGGGATTTATATGATTCTTTGAATTCCACTTCGAGCCAGCGGTCGAAGAGGGGGAATTTTTCGTATTCGGGGGTGGGTTCGGGCATAAAAGCGATGCGTATGGTAAAACAATGCTTATTGTTAATACAATACGCCGAAACAAGACAAAAGACAAGACCGATTTTCGTAGCGCCATGGGGAATCGGCCTCGACTAATTTTGTCTGCGGACAAAATTGTCTGGCCACCGCCTCGGCCGACTGCGGTCGGCCTCCGGCGTTCGATTCCCTCAAAGGCGGGTCAAAAACAATTAATTAATTGTAATTTATACAAAAATAAGAATCGTAATGAGAAATAATAAGGAGAATGTCTGGGCAACGATATGATAATGCTTGTGGCGAACATGAATAGCAATGTTCAGGAGAAGAACTCCGCTAAAAAGCGCGAAGGCAAAAAAATAAATCCCCTGTGAGATATGAAAAATTTGGGTGAGCGGATACTCTGAGTTCCGTGCCCAAATATACTTATTGAAGCTCGATAGACGCGATACGGTCGGAGGTTGCGCTAGCGTCTCTTTTGGTATGTTTTCCGTTTGAATTGCGCTTGCAGTACCAAGGGGCGTTCCGAAATGGAGAGCCGCGTACGCTATCGGTTGCCCTTCAAAAATTCCACCCTGCACATCAAAACCGGCTTCGGTATATTCCAAGTCTACCAGATTGGCGTAATGGGTTGGACTTCGTTCCCAGGCAAGCATGATATTTTCAGCCAGAAGTGGTCCCATGTATAGATTTTCACCCGCAATGCCATATTGGTAATTTGCCTGCTCCAAAAAATAAGCAAGCGGGCGATGATGCGGGCCAAAGTGATCAACATATTGATTCACCGCCATATCAGCGGCGCGTAGGTGCGCTGATGCGTTGAGTTCTGAATTTTCCTTTAGGTAAGCAATGCCTTTTGCGATTCGAAATGCATTTGTGAGCCGAAGCAATTTTTCCTGCTCTGCCGCCAGAACTTCGGGCGTCAAAAAAAATCCGGATGGCAACAAAATGCTAAAAACAATCAAAAACGCTTTCATCGTGAGAAAAAAAGATCCATAAAAAATTGTCCGCCGTCTATGCAAAAGATGCGGCTGATAGATATTATCGGGGTGAGCGAGGAAAAAGAGTTTAAGATTTTTTTTCATATGGGATTATTTTATCATGATTTTCTTTTATCCACAATGCGTTATGTTGAATAAATGAAATAGTGCTATAATTGAATTAGTAATTAATAATTGTGTCCGTTGTCCATACCAATCGTTAATTTTAATTAGTAATTCCCATTTCTATGATACGATCCAATCGTTTCAAGATTGTGATGGCCGTATTTGGCTTCATTATCTTTTGCAGTGTGGCGGTGTCCGGGCTTGTATTTGCCGAGACGACATCAACCGATAGCAGTTCCATGACATCATGTTGGGACGGCTCACGCGTCCCGACAGGCACCATGTGTCCGGTCCAATCAGAGCAATCCCAATGTACGACGGGCAACGGAAAATGGTGCAACAGTGCTTCCGGTTCTGGTGGCAATGGCTGGTGTTCTTACTCAACGAGCGCGTGCCCGGCCTATGACACCGCCAGCTGTACCGCGCAAAATGGGATGTGGTGTAATTCCACAGGCGGCGGGATTGGCTGGTGCGCGACGAACGGTGCCACTTGTCCGGTAGATAACGAGGCAGCTTGTACATCACAAGCAAGAAAATGGTGTACTTCGTCAAGCAGTAGTGGTGGTGGCTGGTGCGCTACCAGCGGATCGTCTTGTCCGGCTACGGATCTAAATTCATGCACGGCTAATGGCGGCGAATGGTGCGTTTCCTCATATGGCGGTTCAAACTGGTGCGCTTCCACTCCCGGTTCGTGTCCGGTAAATGATCAGGCGACCTGCACCTCAAAGGGACGCCAGTGGTGTCCAAGCACATCTCCAAATGGCTATGGCTGGTGCGCGTCGTCAGGCGGCAGTTGTCCTAGTACAACAACACCAACCACTGATTCGAATATGTACACCTGCGCTGACGGTACCAAGGTGAGCAACAGTTCACAGTGTCCGACCACACCAACAACCTATACAAGTTGGCCATCAACTCAGACAGATTGTGAAAAGTATAAAGGGGTTTGGTGCTCTTCTTCCGGTTCAGGGTATTCAAGTTACGGCATGTCCACCTATACCGGATCATGTATGATGGCCGGTCAAGCTTGCACGACATCAACGCCCACGAATATGATCAGATGTTGGGATGATAGCACTGTGCCTATGTCTTCGAGTTGTCCGACTACTCCTTCCAATCAGTCCGATTGTACCGTGAAGAGCGGCGTTTGGTGTCCAAGTACCTATGGCAACGGATATTGCACCTCCAAATCCAATTCATGTCCAAAAAATCCGCCATCAGGGCAAATGGTTTGTCCTGATAACCTTACATTCGCCACCAAATTGACTGACTGTCCTGTCTTAGAAACCAAAGTACCAGAGCCGGTTATTCAACAAAAAACTTGTCCCGATGGTTCAATCGTTAATAAGAACGCTTTGTGTCCAGCAGTGATAGAAAAAATAACCATCTGTCCTGATGGCCAAAAAGTTGTTGAAGGACAAACCTGTACCGAACGAAAACCTATCGTTGATGATCCTATATCCACCTGTTTGAAACAGAGTGGTTCCTGGTGCAAGGCTACCGAAAGCGTAGTGGCGTATTGCGCGTCTAAAGGATCCATATGCGTGGTTGATAAAAAAATAGATCCGGTAGTTTTACCACCGTTGACTGCAAATGAGATAAAACTGATTGAGCGTCAGAAAAAAACTATGCTTACCCGCATTGACGGACTTGAAAAGGTGTTTACCCGTATGGACGATAAAGGATCACTCGTCAAAACTGGCGCCTTGCGTGAAAAATTAGTCAATCTTGTCATCGATGGTACCGCCATGGAAGTGATGGAAGGTATCAAAGATGAAGTTGCTCTTTTGCAAGAAGTAAAAAATGATCTTCTGAATAATGGTGAAGTGGCGCCGCCCAGTGAGCGCGATCAGCAAATGCAGGAACGGGCACTCAAGGATCTGCAACGAAATGTTCCGATATATCGCAGACATATTCTGGTAATGGAAAAGCGCGTGGCTACACTCGAAAAATCGGGGTTTGTTCTTCCCCAGGAATTAAAAGATGCTTTGAAAAAGGGTAAGAACATCGTCGCTGCCATTAAGGTGGCCAAGACATACGACGAAGCCAGGGATTCCATTGAGGCATTTGGAGAACTCGCCTATGAATTAAATGATTGGGCATTAAAATTGAGCGACTTGCAACGTTTGAACGGAATGCTCAAACTCATGAATCGGGAAATCAGCAACCGAGAAAAAGAATTTAAACGGATCAAATTACTCGTCCAGAAGCTCAAAGTTGATGTGACAACTGAGCTTGTCGTAGCGCAAACCAGTCTGACGGATATTCGATCAACCTGGAATGAATTAAAAAAGATGGATTACTCCCAAATTGATCCAACGGATATGGTTCAGATCCGGATTATTGATCAATTGGAAAATGTCGACAACATTCTGTTAAATATTCAAGCTCTTGCCAACCTAAAAAATTCATATAATCGGCTTTTGGCGAATGTGAAGAATTATGAAAAGCGAATTGTTCGAATGGAAGCAAAAAAACAAGATACGACCGAACTTCGACCGTTATTGAACGAGGCGAAGGATCATTTGGCGGAACTCAAGGGGTATGCCGGGAGAAAATTGGTGGCTGAGGAAATCCCGTTTATCTTCGAAGAATTTCAGGCGTTGGATAGCGTGATGGATCAATTGGCTGATCTTCTGCAAATCAGTACACTGTCCAAGCTACAGAAAGAACTGCTTAAAAAAGGCCGACCGGACGAGATAATCGAGGAAATAAAAATACCAACGATTGAGAACGAACTGACCCAGGCCGAAAAGATATCCACATTCTATCGTCGATCGGCGACAGAGTATGGTCCGACGAGAGTATCAGGAATTAAAATTAAGAGACCCAGCCGATAAGCAGGTTAGAATCGCCTGTTCGAAAAAAACATCCCGACTAAGTCGGGATGTTTTTTGTTGGTTCGCCATGGGGAATCGGCCTCGACTAATTTTGTCTGCGGACAAAATTGTCTGGCCACCGCCTCGGCCGACTGCGGTCGGCCTCCGGCGTTCGATTCCCTCAAGGCGGCTCAAAAAAAATTCCCCTTAACGGGAAATTTTTTTAGTAGCGCCATGGGGAATCGAACCCCAGTTTCTGCCTTGAGAAGGCAAAGTCCTAGCCGCTAGACGATGGCGCCGTTTGTGAATTACGAATTATCAATTACGAATTATGGATGTAATTTTTAGGTAAATTATGCGTTATTTAGACACAAAAGTCAATACCCTCCACACACTACAATTTGTAATTCGTAATTGATAATTCGTAATTATTTGTCATCAACCGGTCTCTCCGGAGGCACTTGAAAATACTCCAAAATAAATTTCGCCATTTTGCCGAAAACCGGCGCGGCCGTGCTTTCGGCATAGGCCGCCAGCGGTTTTTCGTATTTCACGAACATCACAAATTTGGGATCATCTATCGGAGCGAAACCGATGAAGGAATGATTGTAGGTTTTGGTGTAACCGCCCCGGCCGGCGATTTCCGCGGTGCCGGATTTTCCGGCCACGAAATAGCCCGGAACCCGCGCCCGGCCGCTGTATCCTTTGTCCACGGTTTTGACGAGCATGCCGGCAAGCAATCCCGCCGCTTTTTTGTCGAGAACTTCATTTATAACCTGCGGTTTGGTTTTATTTACTTTGCCGTCGGAATAGCGGATCTCCTTCACAATGTACGGTCTCATCAGCGCGCCGCCATTCGCGATGGCCGCGAAGGCGTTGGTAATCTGCAAAGGCGTGACCGTAATTCCCTGACCGAAGGCCGCGGTAGCCGTGTAGCAATCGAATTTCCCGCTTTTGTTGATGTTCAACGAATCAATCACGCCGGTGGTTTCCGTATCCAATTCAATGCCGGTCTTGACGCCAAAACCGAATTTTTTCAGATATTCTTTGAACTTATCCTTGCCCAGACTTTCCGCGACATAGACCATGCCGGTATTGATAGAGTTTTGCAGAACGCCGGTCATAGTTTGATCGCCGAAAGATTTGTTGCCGGCGTTTTGAATCGGCTGATCGCAGATGCCATCGCGACGGCCGTTATCGCGGAACGGACTGGCGGGCCCGACCACATTTTCGTTCAAGGCGCCCGCCATGACAATCGGTTTGAAAATTGAACCGGGTTCATACGGCGTAAAAATGGCGGAATTGTTGAACATTTCCGGATTATTCACTTGATTGTAAGAATTCAAATCAAAATCCGGCGCTGAACACATCGCCAAAACCGCTCCGGTTTTCGGATCCATAATCACCATTGACGCGCTCGCCGCTCCGTATTCCTCCATTCCGCTTTTTAATTTTTCACAACCTTCAAACTGCAAGGTGCGATCAATGGTTAGAATAATATCGGCGCCATCGGTTGCCGGACGCAGAGTGCCATCATCCCCGGCAATCCAACTGCCACCGGCGCTCTGCGCGCCTTCCTGAAATCCGCCCGATCCGCCCAATTCATTTTGCCAATAACCCTCTACGCCGTAGCGTCCGCTTTCCGTGCCGATATCGTCTTTTCCCAAAAACCCGATCACTTGCGCCGCGAACGAAGCTTCCGGATAAAATCGCTCCGAATGACGGCTGAAATACAGCCCGGGCAATTTCAGTTTTTTTATTTCCGCGGCCGTAATCTCATCAACTTTTTTTTCAATCGGCTCGTAGGGATCGGATCGCTTGTTTAATTTCGCGTACAATCCCGCCACATATTCTTCGTCATAAGAAAAAAAGGACGAGAGCGCGACGGCGGTGGAACTGGCCATGGCGTCGGTCGTGATTTGGCGAGTGTCGGCATACATCAGGAAAACATCGCGGTTGATCGCCGCCGGATATTCTTGACCGTTCCGAGCATCAATCACGCGGGTCTGGCCGCGACGCGGAAATAATTGCGCGTACATTTCCTGCGCGCCCGAAGCCACGACGGCGTAAAAATCATGCTGCAGGATCATGAGGACGAAAAGCCGGGCAACGAGCGCCAAAGAAACAAATAAAACAATAAAATAACCAGCGGTAATTCGGGAATGGTTCAATTCTTTATTCTTGAAATGGCGATAGCCGGTTTGAATCATGACAAATGTTAATACTTTTTTCGCTTGCCGGAACGGCGCGCGGCGATATTTTCATCAATAATGTCCGATTCCAACAATTTCTTAATAGAGGTTTCCATAGTGATCATGCCGTCCTTGGCTCCGGTTTGGATGGCGTTCGGAATCTGCGCCATGTTATTTTCTTTGATCAAATTGGCGATGGCCGAATTTTTGATTAAAATTTCCCGAGCCGCCACCAGCTTGCCATTTTTGGCCGGTAATAATTGCTGGGCGACGACCGCCCGCAACACCGAACTTAATTGGATCAAAATCTGTTTTTGTTTACTGCCCTCAAAAACATCCACCATTCGCTCAATCGCTTCGGCCGCTGAGCCGGTATGTAAAGTCGAAAAAACCAAATGACCGGTTTCGGCCGCGGTCAAAACCGTGGCAATGGTTTCCGGATCGCGCATCTCTCCGACGAAAATTATGTTCGGATCCTGACGGAGAACATGTTTCAAGGCTTCGGCGAATGATTTGGTATCTATTCCCACTTCTCTTTGTTCAATCAGACTTTTTTTATCAATAAATTCAAATTCAATCGGGTCTTCAATTGTGACGATATGCGCCCGGCGGGTTTTGTTGATTTCTTCAATTATGCTCGCGATCACCGTAGATTTTCCTTGTCCGGTCGGCCCGACAATCAGCACAAGACCATTCATTAGACCACCGAGTCCAAGCAAGGCTTCTTCAAATCGGAGGTCTGTGGGCGTTGGAATATCCTTGGGAATCAGCCGCGCCGAGAGACCGATTCTGCCTTCCTGCCAATGCAAGTTGATTCTAAAACGGATATTATTGGCCACATGCCCGAAATCCAATTCCAATTCTTCTTTAATTTTCTTTTTTTGTTCAGTGGTAAGTAAGTCAAAAATGGCATCTGCCAATTCCTTTTCATTTAATTTTTTATCATCAAGCGCCTTCAATTCCCCTTCCACCCGAATCATCGGCGCTTCTCCGCCGACCAAATGCAGATCCGAAGCAGAATTATCCGCGGCGATTTGAAAGTAGGAAGCGAGGGATTTCATAGTAATTACGAATTAGGGTTGTGAATTACGAATTAAAAATTACTCAGCTTCGCTCCACTACGCCGAGCAGGCGAATTACGAATTAACGATTACGAAGCGCGACGACATATTCGTAATTGCTGTAAGTGTATCATACGAAAGGGCTGGCCTTCAATCCTTGATATTTTGCGTAGAATGAGTTATAATCCAGCGGAGTGGTAAATCGGTTATCTCCACGCCGACATAGCCCTTATTCGCTCGGTGTAAGGAAAATAAATTCTCCTTACACTCTCACTCAATCGGGCTATAGCGCAGTTGGTAGCGCGCATCGTTCGGGACGATGAGGTCGGGAGTTCGAGTCTCCCTAGCCCGACCATGAAATTAGGAGGGATAGAGCAAGCAAATAGTTTTGCTTGCGTGGAGACGAGAACGCCGGAGCCATGTCTGAGGAGCAATTGGCGACGAAGACGGCGAGGCGGTGGCCAGCCCGAGGAGGCGGAAGCCGACGAGAGGCGAGGCCGAGTCTCCCTAGCCCGACAATTCATAATAAATCCTCATGCGCCCATCCAACCTCAAAACCAAAATTTTTCTGGATGGCGGGGATCCGCGCGAGACCGAGGAGATTA
>ERZ1292633.1563-Hain-H41-02um-R1-1563-length-24566-cov-5_pt3 | contig 17814 bp, 12 predicted proteins | sample MGYA00564406_ERZ1292633 | MGnify/ENA primary metagenome ERZ1292633 (study PRJEB36523, sample SAMEA6512639) | groundwater metagenome | collected 2019-01-08 | study: AquaDiva: Metagenomics assemblies of 32 groundwater samples | reverse complement strand
AACCTAGCCGATGACAAATTGTGTTGGAGTTAACAGAGGGGCTATTTGGAGGGTAGTTAACGCAATTGAGCATATTGATTTGAGAGAGGTTTAGTAATGTCGTACAATGTATCTTGTACGACATATATTGATTCTTTTAACTTAAGAATTGTTGGTTCGAAATATTTGTTGTAACCTGTTATATAAGCAAAATAGTACACAAGAGGTGCATAACTATGGATGAGCGTAGTTGGAAGGACCTCTCCCCTGCAGAAATTGACAGGACTTACGCACTTTCTCTTTAACCCCAGGGGTTAAAACGCCTGGAAACCCCTGGGGTTTTCCCAAAAGTGAGTAAGTCCTGATTGAGACAGTCCTGCCTGCCGACAGGCAGAAACGAAGCGATAAGCTAATTACTACACCTGTTATTACCGCTTATTGGCCCTTGGAACGGCCTGAATTAAGATCATGATAAATGATACCTGTGAGTCGGTAAAATGAGGTCTTATTTAGTCTAAGACGGTCGGGTGGACGTTTTAGCGACGGCGCGTTGCCGCATTTTGCCAAACAACCAATAAGGGTGTGGCATTAAAGATCGATGAGTAGGTGCCAATGGTGACACCGAGCAAAAGGGCTAAGACAAAGGGTTTGATACTTTCACCGCCCAAAAGGAATAGAGATAAGAGGACAAAGACAACCGTTAGAGAGGTGGCGAGTGATCGGCCCAGGGTTTGGGTAATCGCCAAATCAGCAATTTCCGAAAAAGTTCGGGAAGGGGATTTACGGAGATTTTCACGGAGACGATCGAAGACGACGATCGTATCATGAACAGAAAAGCCCATCACGGTTAAGAGAGCGGTAATAAAGAGACTATCAACCTCATAATGGAAGAAATGACCAAGGATGGCAAAGGCCCCGACGACAAAGAGCAAATCGTGGGCTAAAGCCGCCACGGCCGAGATGCCAAAACGCCAACTTGAGGCTGGTTTTGGGACGCCGCGAAAGGCAAAGGCGATGTAAAAGATGATGACGATTGAGGCGAAAATGACGGCGATGATGGCTTTTTTGGTGAGATCTTGGGAAACTGTCGGGCCGACGCTTTCAAAGCGAGCTTCAAGGTATTCCCCTAATTTGTTTTTTATATTTTCTCCGATTTGGGTATGTTTCTCGGTGTCGATGGGGCCGGTGCGCAGAAAGACACTCCCCTGCCCCGCTGGCTGAACGATAAGGTTTTCTAACTGGACATCGGCTAGGGCCGTTCGAATCTGTTCGGTTTGAATGTCAGCCTGGCTAAATTTGAGTTCAATCAGTGTTCCCCCGCGAAAATCGATGCCAAATCGAAGGCCCCAGGTGACGAGAGCGATAATTCCGGGGATGATGAGGAGGGCGGAAATACTGAACCACAGTTTTGTATATTTCATGAAAAGCATTTTAACCCCTAAATCCTAAATCCGAATATCGAAAATCGAAACAAATCTAAAATATAAAAATCATAAATCTGAAAACCAGTTTGAAGTTTCTGTCATTCTAATTTGTTTCGGATTTGATGCTTCGGATTTCGGATTTTTCATTTATTGTCCTGTAGGGCTAAGCGGAGAAATGTTCGCGTCACAGTGATCGCCGTAAACATCGAGATCAAAATGCCGATAAATAGTGTCAAGGCGAAGCCACGCACAAGACCAGTGCCAAAATAGAAGAGAATGGTGGCGGTGATCAAACTTGAGACGTTCGAGTCCCGAACGGATGACCAAGCGCGACGGAAGCCTTCTTCGATCGCGGCTTTCAAGGCGCGTCCAGCGCGACGCTCTTCCCGAAAACGTTCAAAGATTAAAATGTTGGCGTCGACCGCCATGCCGATCGACAGAATAAAGCCGGCGATACCAGCCAGGGTTAAGGTGACCGGAATGAGCTTGAAGACAGCCAGCGTCAGGAGGGTGTAGATAATCAGAGCAAGGATTGCTAAGAGACCAGCCAGGCGGTAGAGAGACAGCATAAAAATCGCAATAATGATGAAACCAATCACCCCGGCAATCAGGGATCGACGAACAGAATCATTGCCGAGAGTGGCACCGACCGTGCGCTCTTCGATAACGTTGATTGGGACCGGTAGAGCACCGGCATTTAATTGGATCTTTAGCGTGTTGGCTTCGCTGATGGTGCCGACCCCGCTAATAATCGCTTTACCGCCGCTGATTTTTTCTTGAACGGTCGGGGCGGAAATAACTTGATTATCTAGGACGATGGCCACGGGTTTACTGACATTACGAGCGGTAATTGCTTCAAAAAGTTGGCCGCCCTCTGGAGTAAACTCGATATTAATGATGGGCTGGGAGCCTTTGGTGGTTGAATTACTTGTGCTCGAACTGGCACCTCCTTGGATATCGACATCGGCCCTCTGTAAGTGCGCACCAGTCAGTTCGGTTTGTTTCCAGCCCGGGCCCAGCGGACTGCTTGGGTCGTTGGCCTCGGGATTTCCTTCCCAAAAGGTTAATTGGGCGGTTTTGCCAATCAAATTTTTAGCCTGTTCGACGTCGGAAACACCAGGTAATTCGACAATCACCGTGCGAGTGTTGCCGATTTGGCTGCGTTGAATAATAGGTTCAGAAACACCGAGGGCGTTGATCCGCCGATTGATGACTTCGACGACGCCGCGTTGGGCTTGGTCGTGCTGGGCAGGGTCAAGTTGACTGGTGTCCAGTGCGTAGACTAAGTGTGTACCGCCCTGAAGGTCGAGACCCTCATGAACGGTGATCGTCCGTGAACCAAGCTTAAAACTCTCTGGCCGATCAAGCCAACCGGCGAGTCCGGCCAGAGCTAGGATAAAAATTAAGGTAATCCAAAGACGTATACGCATATTAGAGATACTCCTCTTGGTGCTGCTCGGCCAGGGTGGTTACAATCTTTTTGACATCTTGGGCGCGACCTTTGGGACAAATCAGAAGGGCGTCAGGTGTATCGACGACAACGAGGTCCGAGACACCGATCGTGGCAATAACTTTCTTGGGCTGACCGTAAATGATACTAGAGGAAGTGTCAATCCCCACCCAATCCCCTTTGGTGAGATTTCCCTGCTCGTCGGTTTGGTTACCAAGCTGTTCATAGAGCTGATCCCAGCTACCGACATCTGACCAACCAAACTCGCCCTTAATGACTAAAACTTGGGCGGGATTGATTTTTTCGGCGACGGCATAGTCGATGGAAATTTTGGGTAGCTCTTGATAGGCGGCCAGGAGCTTGGCTTGGTCGCCTGTTTTCCAGATGGCGGCGACATTTTCGATTTTTTCGCCAATCTCGGGGGCGTATTTTTTGTAGGCTGTGAGAAGTTGGCGCGGGGTCCACATAAAAATACCGGCATTCCACAGATATTCGCCACTCTCGGTGTATTGTTTGGCCAGTGGATAGGCCGGTTTTTCGGTAAAACCCACCAGTTCGTGAAAATGAATCGATTCATCAAGCTCGGACGTTTCACTGATCTTGATATGGCCCATCTGGACGTTAGGAAAAGTTGGCACAATGCCAATAATCACCATCTTGCCCGTACGGCGGATGATCCGCTCGGCGGCTCGCATTGTTTGGCGATAAAGCAAGGTGTCGCGAACGTAAGCGTCGGAGGGTAAAAGCGCCATCGGTTCGTTTGGCGCATGTTGGGCCAGGATCGCGGCAATAAAGGCCATGGCCGGGCCACTGTCGCGCTTTTCGGGATCGATTAAGATATGGTCATCGGCCATCGCTGGCAAGGTAACGTGCAGCAAATCGATAAACCGAGGTCCGCTTGAAATATAGAGATTCGAGTTGTCGTCACTAACGGGAAGACGTTTGACGGTCTCTTCGAGCATGGTCAAGCTCGAAATAATCCGTCCAAATTGTTTGGGTCGGGCATTGCGACTCATGGGCCAGAGACGTGTGCCTGTTCCACCAGCTAAAATCACATAATTCATAGCTACTTACTCCCCTCTCTCAAATCACTGTTGATCCTACAAAGAATGAATTTTTTTGGCAATGGTCTGAATAACTTCGCCGACATGGCCATTGGGGTTTTCTAAGACCAGGTCATACCAGCGCTGCTCGGGTAGTTCGGCATGACGCGCAATTTGGATGCGTTTGGCTGCTTCCTGCTCGCTCTGGCCGCGGGCAATATAGCGACGGCGCAAGTCATCGATTGGGGCCGTCAAAAAGACGAGATAAGCCTGGGTTCCATAGTGACGGCGCGTGGCCCGCGCGCCATTGACGTCGATCACGAGGATCGGGCTCTTGCCTTGGGTAAGAGCCAGGTCTACTGGGCTCTTGGGCACGCCATAGTAGTTGTTATTAAAAATATTGAATTCCAACAGTTCGTGAGCAGCTAGGCGCTGCTTGAATTCTTTGGGGCTAAGAAAGTTAAATTCGTTGCCCTCGGTCTCGCCGTGTCGAATCGCTCGCGTCGTTAATTTTGTGACCGACACAAACTCGCGCGGATAGGTCTGAATTAAGCCGTCGGCCACGGTATTTTTGCCAACACCGCCTGGGCCAGAAATAACGATCACATGTGGTTGCATGGCGACGCGTGCTCCTTGAAGTCTCTCACTCTTTCGCCTATTCTAACCATATTATGGAACAACATTCCAGTCCAATTCCGGCTCACGTGGCGATTATTCCTGATGGCAATCGTCGCTGGGCACGAAGTCGTAATTTGCCGACCCTGCTTGGTCATAAGGCTGGTTTTGATGCCGCGATTAAGCTGTTTGAGACCGCGCTCGAACTGGGTATAAATGTGGTGACGATTTGGGGTTTTTCAACCGAAAATTGGCAACGTTCAGCTGATGAAGTTAGTTATTTGATGAAACTCTATGAAGAGTATGCGCTGGCGCAATGGCGGAAGCTGGGTGACCGTGGTGTGCAGGTTCGTTTGGCGGGTGAGATAGACCGTCTACCAGCAAGTTTACAAAAAGCGCTCCACGAAACAGTCGATCGAACAAAAGACAATCAGCAGCTCGTTTTGAATATCTGCCTGTCCTATGGTGGCCGAAACGAACTCCTTCGGGCAATTAACAAGGCGCTTGGGGATCACCTCGGAAGTGGTCGCCGAGGGGACTTCTTGCGAGGTGGAGAAGAAGCGTTGCTGACCGAAGAGGAGTTCTCACGGTATCTAGATACGGCTGGTTTACCGGATGTTGATTTGATTATTCGCACCTCGGGCGAACAGCGTACCAGTGGCTATCTCCCCTGGCAGGCAGCCTATGCGGAACTCTATTTTACGGATGTCCTTTTTCCAGATTTTTCGCCGGTCGAATTCAAAAAAGCTGTCACCTGGTATGCCGAGCGCCAGCGTCGGTTTGGTAAATAGTGCCTTTTTAACCAATAGACCTCTTTCAAAACCCCATATCCGACTGCAACACTTTCTCTCGGCAGATTGTAATAGTTTTCCTCGTCAACGTACCTACCAGTATGTCTCCTTAGAAGAACTGTTACACTCTACTCGAGAGAAAGTGTTTCGTGACGAAAGAGGGTTTTGAAAGAGGTCTAATGATTTAGGGGCTAATTATCAGATTTAATTATCATCTAAATACGATCGTATTTAGATGATAATGATGATCTGTAAATCGAACGACACAAGCGTGGTTACTATCTCAGGACTTACGCACTTTCTCCTTAACCCCAGGGGTTAAGACGTTCGGAAACCCCTGGGGTTTTCCCAAAAGTGCGTAAGTCCTGTATCATTTCAGTTTGAGCGAAGCGAGAATTAAATTAAAATCAGCGGGTAGCGGAGCATTGAGAACTATCTCTTGGTGATTCGTTGGATGAGTAAAAGCAAGTTTTTGAGCGTGAAGCATTAGGCGCGGCACTTCCAGAAAATCTGTCAGCCTTCGGCTGATTTTTGTTTGATACCAGGGATCGCCGAGAATCGGGAGATCTTCGAGGCCGAGGTGGACACGAATCTGGTGAGTTCGACCGGTTAGCGGTTTTGCCTCGATGAGTGTTGTTTCTGATTTCTGATTTCTGATTTCTGATTTCGGCGACATGAAGCGTTTTATAACATGGAACTCTGTTTCCGCGTCTTTCGCCTGTGTGTCTAATTTAAGGTAGCCAGCCTGTCGCCGCGTCCCCTCTCCCCTACTGACCGCAGCAATTACGGTCTTTTCATTCCAGCTAGGCGAACCGGCGACGAGGGCCAGATAGGTTTTGCGGACTATTCGCTTAGCAAATTCTTGCTGGAGGATTGCTAAGACTTCTGGTGTTTTGGCTAAAAGCATTACCCCCGAGGTATCACGATCAAGTCGGTGGACGATTCCCGGCCGAGTTCTATCAGGCCAGGCCAGCCCTTTAGTTTTGGGATAACGCTCGTTAAACCAGTCAACCAATGTTGGCGAATGGCGAATGGCGAATGGCGAATTCGTGTTTTCTGCCCCTTTTTCTGTTCGTTTCGCTAGTTCATGGACTAAAAGTCCGGCCGGTTTATTAATGGCCAACAGCGATTCATCTTCAAAAAGAATTTGGATAGTATCCATATCATATATCCTGACTGACTTTCTACGTCATTGCGAGGTCGCTTAGGCGACCGCGGCAATCTAAATCGTTTAGGACTGACGCACATTCATCACTTCGGAAAATACACTTGCGAAGTGATTAATGTGCGTCAGTCCAGTATGGTTAGCAAAAGAAAATGGGAGGCAAGCGTCCCTATGAGTGGTTGTAAATCACTCAAAGTTTCGTAAGCCTCCCGGGGTGGCCTTCTCCGCGCTGTTAAGGTTTACCATCTTCCTAGCCGCGTGGCGGCGGACTCGTCTGTGGTGGCCTCGAAATCGAGTGCTCTAAACACAGTACGGCTTTCGGAAGTTGCTTATTCCTTACCAGCGGAGACCGGACCGCGTCAAACCGATAAACATCGGTTTGTTCATCCAGTGCCCTCCAAAAACTTGCACTGGAGGCCTCGTTGCCCTACGTGCTAAACCCACGTGAGGCGAGGGAGGCACCCCCTCTCGGTCTGTTACATGCAGATTACGAGAGGCCACGCGGACGTGGCGAGCGGTTTTACGTCCCTAAGCTCTATAGGACGTTCCTTGCGTAAAATCACGGCCTACCAGCCACTGGCCACAAAAAGTAGGGTTTGATTCGTGGCACTGGGCCGGCGAGCCGTGATGTGAGGCGCGCGCGGGCGCCTTTTGGCGCGTACCCCAGCCAGACCTGGGGCTTGCGGCCGTGGGGCCGCAAGTAAAATATTTGCCCGAAACCGGGTCTCCAGAGGTAACTTTCCCCTGGCGATTTCGGACTCTGCAATTCAATGTACGCCCATCGGGGCGATTTGTCAAGCGGTAGCAGCCTCGGTTGGCTGCGGGGCCGGCATGAGGCTGGCCGTGACCGAGCCTTCGTAGAAGGTTTGTCCGGGTTTCTGACCAGCCATCGGAAAGTGCGAGTAGATTCGCACCTTGCCAGTTCCCTGTCGGCGGCCACGGATAGCACACGCCGAGACATCGACGAGAATCTCGGCCTCGAGAGCGTTTCCGACTAAGGGCAGGTTGGCTTCGAAAACGCCTTCGAGCCTGGTGAGAACCGGAATTTGGTTGGCAACCCCGGAAAACGCCAGGGCCTTTATCATTACCAGGGCGGCTACCTGATTGGCTCCCTCGAGGAGAGCTTCTTGAGCCCAAACCATGGCCCGCTCGTGGGGGGCGGTCTCGTGGGCCCAGTCGGGGCAAACGACCAACCGGCCCGTCGTGGTCTGTTGATGGTTGTTGACCAGCAGATCGCGGACGAGACGGAAGGTGCCTGTCATGGGCAGAAGCGCCTGGACTTGCTTCTCGGTGACTGCTGGTGTCTGGGTGGAGACTGTTCCAGGCCACGGTGTCAGCTCCTTGCGGGAGAGACTGCCATAACAGTTGGCAACCAGATTGTCGTCGGCCATGACCCGAGCATCAACCTGGGTATGCGGCGAAGTCGAGTTGAAACAGAGCTGGGCTCGATCGCCAGGTTTTAGGGCTCGGCGGAATGTAGCCGCCAGATTTTCCCAGTAGCCTCCCAGGCCACTGGCCTCGCGAATTGCCTTGATGAGGAGGACACCTGGCATGAGCGGCAGGTCCGGGAAATGACACTCCTCCCAGAATGCGCCAACAGGAATCACGAAAGAAGTCGTTTTCGCTTGCATTTACCCCTCCATCTTTTCCATCTTTGTTTTTGTCAAGGCCCGCAGACACGAAAATTATCCGCAGAAACTGAAGAGACTATAGCAAATTACCCATCATTTGTCTATTCCAGACAGCTAATATCGGTGACTCATTATCAGCACTTACCAAAATCTGGGAAAACCTCCGAGGTTTTAACCGTTAACCTCGGAGGTTAAAGAGGATTTTGGTAAGTGCTGACTGTTTTGCCAGCAGCTGATCTGGTATTCTGAATCTATGTCTCCCCTACTCTGGATTTTGGTAGGCGTGATTGTTTTACTGCTCGCCGCAGTTGTTTTTTTGATTTATCGTTTTGCCCAGCTCGAAGGCCATCTGCGTGACCGCGGTGTGGACCAAACCCTACCGACGCTCCTTGGCCAACTCTCGGAGCGTCTCGATCGTGGTCTGGCCCAGCAGATGAATATGGCCCAAACCCAAGGTAATCAAGCCCAAACCATTATTAAAGATGTCACCGAAAAACTGGCCAAGCTCGAAAACACTAACCAACGCGTTCAGGAGTTTGCTGGTCAACTTCAATCGTTGGAAAACATTCTCCGTAACCCCAAACACCGCGGCATTCTTGGTGAGTATTTTTTAGAAACGCTTCTCGGACAAGTTTTTCAACCAAACCAATATCAAATGCAGTACAAATTTGGGAACGGCGAGATTGTGGACGCCGTGATTTTTTATCTCGACCAAGTTATTCCGATTGATGCCAAGTTTTCCCTGGAGAAATATAACCAGCTCGTGCAAGAGCAAGACGTGGTGCGGCGCGAGCAGCTGGAAAAAGAGTTCAAAAACGATATCAAAAACCGTATTGATGAGACAGCTAAATATATCCGCCCCGAAGAAAAAACGACCAACTTTGCCTTTATGTACATTCCGGCCGAGGGCATTTACTATAACCTCTTGATTTCGAAAGTGGGTACGCTCGATGTCAACTCGATACATTTGCTCGAATATGCCGCCAAAAAGAAAGTAACGATTGTCTCGCCGGTGACGATGATTGCGGTTTTACAAACAGTGATTCAAGGTTTGAAGGCCAACCAGATTGAGAAGTCCGTCCAAGAAATTCTCGAGCGCGTCCACACGTTAGGGCGACATATCAATGCCTACGAGGATTACTTGAAAAAGCTTGGCGGCCATTTAGGAACAACCATCAACACTTATAACACGGCCTACAAAGAGTTCGGCAAAATTGATAAAGACGTCTATAAGTTGACTGGTGGCGCCACTGGCGGTACGGCCGAAGTTCTCCAGCTCGATAAACCGACGACAGACGAAGGTTAGGTTGTAGGTGGTAGGTTCTTAGCTTCTTAGGGGTTTACGTATCTACTCTCCTACGAACCTACTACCTACAACCTACGAACCTCTACGCATAATCTTTAAACGGATTATTAGGATTGGGGTCGAAGTCCCCCGCCCGGATATGACGGGCCGTTTCTTTGATAAGCTCTTCGGTTTGGTTAATCAGCTCATGACTGGGAACAAGACTGCTTTTGAGGCCAGCTTCGATAAAATCGAGCGTGACTAATTTGGGGATGGTGCCATAGCGCCGGAGGTAGGCCAGGGTATAAATGCGGAGTGGCAAGTTTTCTTTCACTTTCAGATCAGCATTTTTTTGCGAATCGACCTGGCTGGTTTTGAAGTCGCGAATCTCGCCGGTTTTTTCAAAAACAGCATCGATACGACCGCGAATACGGACGCCGGGCACGGTCAGCGTAAACTCTTCTTCAACCGTAGATGGTAAAGGTTCGGTGTTGGCCCGCGCCATAAAATTCGCCAGGACCTCATGCCCATGGGCGCGTTGGCGCTCCTCATCGGTTTTATTGTCAAAACCTTCACTGTGCCAGCCGGTTTCGTAACGATCGATAAGTTCGCGAAGCGTGGGGACTTTGCCGGCGAGACGCAGGCGGTAGTAAGCTTCAATGGCGGCGTGAATGGCCGTACCGTAGTGGACATAGCGGTTGGGGGCCATAGGCGCTTTTAAAACGTAGCGCCAATAGAAGTTATAGGGGTCTTGGAGGTAGGTTTCGATCATTGCTGGGGATAAAAATAGCACCCCGTCATACTCGGGAAACTTAACGGTTTTGGGGGCTGGCTCACGTGGGGCAAAACTGTGGACGCGCATAGTTGAACTGACCCGACTGATGGCGGGCGGAATGTCGGTTAGGCCGAGGGCCTCGATGGCAAAAGGGCTGGGTTTTTTTAGGCGCACACCTTCGCCGGTTTTAGCCGCGCCTGAAAGAAAGAGTTGTTTTTTGGCGCGGGTGACGGCGACATAGGCCAGGCGCCGTTCTTCTTCAAGGTGTTCGTCACCAGTGGGCAAAACCTCGGCAATAAGTTGACTTGGCAAGCCAAGTGGTTCGTGCCGATGGCGCGCGGGAAAGCGGTCGGCCATTAAACTAGGCAGAAAAACCACTTCAAATTCGAGGCCTTTGGCGGCATGGATCGTAAAGATTTGGACAGCTTTGGCTTCGGGACCGAGATCGACACTCGGTGGGACAATTTTGGCCAGCAGCTCATCGAGCTGATCGACAAAAGCCAGGGTAAATTGGTCACGACCTGCATCGGTGTAGCGTTTAATGGCATCGAAAACAGCCGCGATATTTTGAATCATGGAAAGTTGCTGTTCCTCGGGTTTGGCGGCAAATAAACTTAATTGGTCAACCGCTCCGGTTGGTTTAGAGAGAATGCCGCGGTCTTTTAAAAACTGATAGAGAATCTCGCCCGGATTTTTTGAACCGATTAAGTCGCGATAATCAGCGAGTTGATCGCGAAACTCTGCAAGGGCGGTGACACCTTCAGTCGGTAGGCGTTGCCAGAGCACGGATTCCTCTGCTCCGAGAACATCATGAAAATCGCGATTGGTTTTGCGGGCGATATCGTTGACAGCCAAAACCCAGCTGGGCTCTAAATGATAGTAAGGTGAGAAGGACAATTTCATATAAGCGAGAGAGTCGGCCGGATGGGCCAAAACTTTAAGAAAGGCAATAATCCCTCGCACTTCGGGCAGGCTGGGAAAATTGTAGTCAGAACTAGTGGCAAAAGGAATTGAGGCTTGGGTGAGGGCGGTGGCGAGACCACTGATATAAGTATTAGAGCGGACAAGAATTGCCACTTGGTTGGCAGGCGTTGTTTCAAGAACCGTTTTTAACTGATGAACAAGGCCGTCGAGTTCGTCGGCCTCGTGGGCGTACCAAAAAAAGACGGGTGGGCTACCTTCGCTTTGCCCAGTTAAGCGTTTGTTGATGCCAAGTTTTTCTTCTAGCCGATCAGGATTATTATGTTTGATAAGGCGGTAGGCAGCATCAAGAATCATTTGGGTTGAACGGTAGTTCTGTGATAAAACAACGGTTGTCGCTTTAGGAAAATCGGTTAAAAAGCCTAAAATATTGCTGACGGCTGCTCCGCGAAACTTGTAAATAGCTTGGTCGTCATCCCCCACCACTGTTAAGTTTTGTTCGGCGCTCAAAATAGTTTTGACCAGTCGGTATTGGGCAACGTTGGTGTCTTGGAACTCATCGACCAAAATATAGCGATAGGTTGCGCGGAGACGCTCGGCGATTTTCGGCTCACGGCCTAAAAATTCATAGAGTAATTTAATCTGATCGCCAAAGTCGAGGACGCCTTCGCTGTCTTTGAAGTCTTCGTAAGCGGCGTAGACTTTAGCGATGTCGAGCTGTCGCCGGGCGTCGCGACGGGTTTCGTCATCGTTTGCCTCGACTAGCAGCTTTTCGGCCGCTGCTTGGTACTCGGTGGGAGTAACCAGTTCGTCTTTAGCTCGACTAATTACCTTGAGGATAGCGCCGAGGTACTTGCGGGGACCGTTCGTTGGCCGAAGCTCTTCGAGGTTGTCGATGTCATCGAAGCGAGCAGAGAGAAAAAGTTCTTGTTCGTCGCTGCCCAAAATGCGAAATTCGGGCGGTAAACCGAGGTCGAGAGCGTGGCTGCGAATCAAGCGGTCGCCAAAGGAGTGAAAGGTGGCAATGGTTGTGTCGGTATAGCCATAGGGCAAAAGAACATCGACCCGGCTTTCCATCTCGCCAGCCGCTTTTTCGGTAAAGGTGAGGGCAAGAATTTCGTTTGGTTTAGCGAGCCCTTGCTCAACGAGCCAGGCGATGCGTCGCGTGATAACAGTCGTTTTACCTGTTCCCGCGCCGGCGACAACTAAGAGTGGTCCGCTGATATGGGTAACAGCTTGTTTTTGCTCGGGATTGATATCTTGGAGGAGGTTAGCTTTCTCCATTGTATCTTGTGTTTATTTGAGATGTTCTTCGATTTTAGCAACTAAATGATCCTTGGGAACCGCTCCCACAATTTGGTCAACGATTTTGTCGCCTTTTTTGAAAAACATGGTCGGGATCGAACGGACGTTCATTTTATCACCCAATTCAGGCTGTTCATCGACGTTAATTTTGGTGAAAATCACCTTGCCTTCGTAGGTTTTTTCGAGCTCTTCGATAATCGGTTTCATGGCATGGCACGGCCCGCACCATTCGGCCCAAAAATCCATGATTTCAAGTTTGGATGTATTTTCTGACATAAATACCTCTTTTATTCGTTGCTCAATTATTTCAATTTTCTGTAGGACTTACGCAGTTCGGAATCAAACCAGGTTTGTGGTCGCCGAGTTCAAACCTGGTTTGGGGGAGAGAGTGCGTAAGTCCTGTTCTGATCTTGCAAATGACGAATTTCGAATTTCTAATGAAGAATCAATGTTTTAATTAACAATTGGTAATTGGAATTTTAATCGGAATTCGTCATTTTACTTCGGAATTTATTAGGAACAGCCAGTCGTGTTGCCGCAGCCTAAGCATTTGTAGCACGTACCCGAGCGCACCATGATGCCGTTGCAGGTGTCGCAAATTGGTGAATCGCCCTGGATGTCAAAGGCGACTTTCGCCTGATGAGATGGATCGAAAGTCATTGTTAGCTGGCGATTTTCATCGACTGGATGAGGAGTGATGAGGTTAGCAGTTTCAGCTGGCGGTGGCAATTGATCGTCGAGCGTTTTTTCGAGGGCGTTCTCTTCAAAGTGAATACCGATCTTTTGCCACTCTTCTCGAGGTAGGAATTTAATCGCCATCCAGCGGAAAATATAGTCGATAATCGATTTGGCAATCGGGATTTGTGGGTTTTTGGTAAAGCCTGACGGTTCAAAGCGCACGTGGCTAAACTTATTGACTAGGAAGGAAAGCGGCACGCCATATTGGAGGGCGTAGGAGACGGAAATGGCAAACGAGTCCATCAGACCGGCCAAGATACTCCCCTGTTTATTAATCTTGATAAATATCTCGCCTGGCGCGCCATCGTCGTAGAGGCCAATCGTCACATAACCTTCGTTACCCGCAATCGAAAATTTATGGGTGAGAGCCTGGCGATCGTCCGGGAGTTTGCGCCGCAGCGGTCGGTATTCGATTTTTGTTTCGACCACTTTTTCAGTTTTTTTGCCACCTTCTGATTCTTGGACAGCCGTGGAGAGCGGTTGCGAACCCTTGGAGCCGTCGCGATAGAGAGCGACACTTTTAAGGGCGAGATGCCAACCTTGGTCGTAGGCCGCCAGAACTTGTTCAACCGTCGCTTCGCCAGGCATATTGACGGTTTTAGAAATCGAACCGGAGAGGAAGGGTTGAACCGCTCCCATCATTTCCAGGTGCGCACCATAGCGAAGGTAGCGGGTGCCGTAGCGACCACAGCGGTTGGCGCAGTCAAAAATCGACAGATGCTCTTCTTTCAAGTGTGGGGCGCCTTCGATGGTCATGGTGCCACAGATCACGCGATTGGCCTGTTCGATTTCTGTATCTGTAAAGCCAAACGTTTTTAAGAAATCAAAGTTCGGATCTTTGGCTTTTTCGGCGAAGCCTAAACGTCGGTAGGTTTCCTCGCCGACGGTGGCTGGATTAAGAGCGTAGCGAATATCAAAGACGCCAGGTAAAGTCTTGTTGACTCGGTCAATCTCCAGATCTGTTAAGCCCTTAGCGCGGAGCGTTTCGCGGTTAATAGCCGGGGCACTGTCGAGGGTACCGGTACCGACAGCATATTCAATAATTTCGTGCATTTCCGTTTCAGTGTAGCCGAGTTTTTTGAGGGCTTTGGGAACAGCGAGATTCACAATTTTGAAGTTGCCACCGCCGGCCAGTTTTTTGAATTTTACCATGGCAAAATCGGGCTCAACCCCAGTCGTGTCACAGTCCATTTGGAGGCCGATCGTACCCGTTGGCGCAATTAAGGTGGTTTGGGCGTTGCGATAGCCGTATACTTCGCCCCAGGCAACGGCTTCATCCCAGGTTTCGTGCACCGCGGCCAAGAGATCGGCTGGGCAGGTGGCTTGATTGATTTTAGGTGGAATGATATGGAGGTTTTCGAAATCACTATCCGCGGCGGCGTAGGCAATTCGACGGTGATTGCGCATCACCCGACCCATCACTTCTTTGTTTTTAAGATATCCCGGGAATGGCCCTTGACCCTTAGCGATCTCGGCCGAGGTGGCATAGCTTTGGCCGGTCATAATGGCGGTGAGGGCCGCGGCAAAGGTTCGGCCTTCGTCAGAATCGTAAGGAATACCCATCACCATCAGGAGAGTGCCAAGGTTGGCGTAACCCAGGCCAAGGGTGCGGAACTCCCAGGAGCGTCTGGCGATCTCTTCGGAGGGAAATTGGGCCATGGCGACGGAAATTTCGAGAACGATTGTCCAGAGGCGGGAGGCGTGTCGAAAAGCGTTGATATTAAAGGTCTCCGTCTCTTCGTTATAGTATTTCATGAGGTTTAGCGAGCAGAGGTTACAGGCTGTATCATCGAGAAACATATATTCCGAGCAGGGGTTGGAGCCGTTGATTCGGCCCGAGTTAGGGCAAGTGTGCCAGTCGTTAATCGTGGTGTCGTACTGTACGCCCGGATCAGCGCAACGCCAGGCCGATTGGCCAACCAGCTGCCAGAGATTGTGGGCTTTAACGGTTTTGGCGATATGATTCATATCTGTTCGCCAACGCAGATCCCAATCCCCTTTTGTTTCGACAGCTTTCATAAAGTCGTCGGTGACACGGACGGAGTTGTTGGAGTTTTGGCCAGAGATAGTTTGATAGGCTTCGCTGTTAAAGTCGGAGGGGTAGCCTTCGCGAATCAGAGCGAGAGCTTTATCTTCTTCGCGGGCTTTCCACCCAATAAAGGTTTCGATATCAGGGTGATCCATGTTTAAGATAACCATTTTGGCGGCGCGGCGGGTGGTGCCACCGGATTTAACGGCGCCAGCAGCCGTGTCGAATATTTTGAGCCAGCTCATTAAGCCCGAGGAGGTGCCGCCGCCAGAGAGCGGTTCGCCGTTGCCGCGCAGTGAGGAGAAGTTGGTACCCGTGCCACTGCCGTACTTGAAGATGCGGGCTTCACGGGTAATCAAATCCATAATTCCGCCGGGATTTACGAGATCGTCACGCACCGATTGGATAAAACAGGCGTGTGGTTGAGGTCGAGTATAAGCATCAGCGGAATAGTGAAATTCACCAGTCGCTTGCTCGACAAAGCTGTGGCCTTGGGCGGGGCCCGTGATACCATACGCCCAGTTGAGACCGGTGTTAAACCATTGCGGTGAGTTGGGCGAGCCCATTTGATGAATAAGAATATAGACCATTTCAGTTTCAAAGTTGGTGGCGTCTTCTTCTCTTGCAAAGTAGCCATAGTGTTCACCCCAGTGGCGCCAGGCACCAGCCAGGCGGTTAGCGGTTTGTTTGACGGATCGTTCGGGTCCAAGCACCGGGGTACCGTCGCTATTCAGTTGTGGCGTGCCATCAGCGTCGATTTGGGGCACGCCGGCTTTGCGGAAGTATTTGGAGACGACAATATCGGTGGCCAGTTGTGACCAGTCGCTGGGCACTTCGACATCCACCATTTCAAAAATGATTTTGCCTTTTTCGTTACTAATGCGGGAGGTGCGTTTGTCCCAGGTAACGGTTTCAAAGGGGTGAAGGCCGGGGGTAGTAAAGAGACGGTCGACTTTAAGGCCGGTTTTGGGATTATAGTGGCGATCGGTGTTGATTTCTGGTTCGGTTTTCTTAGAAGAATTAACTGCTTTAGAAACAACGTTTTCAGAAATTATTGTTCGAGTGGTAGTCCGCTCTTGATACTCACTGGTAGCGGTTTCGGGGATGATGGCCCGAAACAGGTCGAAAGCCGGATCGTCGTTAGTTCGATCGGACGCTTCGGTGCGGGTTGGGGCCTCAACTGGGCCGTCGTCCTGGGTATGGGGCATTGTTCCTCCTTTTAATTAGCTTTATTAGCTTCATTAGCTGCTTAGCTTTTTAGCTTCTTAGGGGTGGTTATACATCCCTAGTAAGCTAGCAAGCTAAAAAGCTAATCAGCTCGTTTAATTTTAGCCAGTTCTTTTTCAAAGGCTTCGAGATTATCAAAACCACGGTAAACGGAGGCAAAACGCAGATAGGCCACGTGGTCAAGCGCTTTCAGCTCACGGACGACCGCTTCGCCGATTTGTTTGGTTGTCACCCGGTCGCAGCCATCGCTAAAAAACTTAAGCTCAAGTTTATCGCAAATTGCTTCTAGCTGTTCGAGGTTGACATTGCGCTTTTCAACCGCCCGGCGAAGGCCTTCCATAATTTTTTCCCGGCGGAAGGGCTCGAGACTGCCATTTCGTTTTTCGACTAGGAGTTTTTGGGGTTCGATTCGTTCGTAGGTGGTAAAGCGAAACTGGCAGCCGTCGCAGACGCGGCGGCGGCGTATCGAGTCGCTATCGGCCTCGCGTGAATCGATGACTGACAGGTCAGCCTTATGACAACGAGGGCAGTCCATTTACGGTTTCCTCCTTATCCAGGTGATTTGGCTGTAAACCGCCTTCGGCGGACTTTCGCAGTATAAACCAAGTCATAGTTTGTGAATGTCTGAATACTGCTTCAGCCACAATCAGTTGGTGTCGCTTATCCAACATACCCCCATATTTTGTGGTGTCAACTATTTATCCTGTGGATAAAAGCTTATTAGCTTTTTAGCTACTTAGCTTGTTAGAAAAGGCTAACGAATTCGGTCAAAAAATATGCCTGGAAGTCGTGATTTTTTTAGTTTGTGTCTATTTTTCTTGTCAATCCCGTACAGCAAGGTCGCAGTGGCGTCCGCTTCGCTATTGGGACCCAGAAATATCCGGACAAGGCCTGGATTCCCGCTGTCGAATTACATTCGGCGCGGGAATGACAAGTAACGAGGCTAGGACGGACGTAAACGCTCGTTAACTTCAGAGGTTAACAGTTCCTCCGAAGTTTTCCCTGATTTGCGAACGTTCTCTATATGTTAATGGAGACCTAGTAAAACAGACCTGGTCTGTAAGGCTAAGTCTGTTCTCTTTTTCTCTAAGAAGCTAAATAGATAATCATCTAAAAAGCTATAGTAAAACATACCTGGTCTGTAAAGCTAAGAATAATGTCGTTTTTCCCTAAGAAGCTAAAAAGCTGGTTTCCTAATAAGCTAATTAAAAACAGGACGAGCCCGCTCGCATAAACGCGAACGGGCCCATCGGGGTAGGAACGGGGCGCGGCCCCGGGGATTAGGGCGGGGGTGCGGCGGCAGCCGGGCGGCGCGAACGTCGCAGGTAGATGCCGGCTGCCGCCAGGCAGGGTCCGGAGACCACTGCCACGATGGCCAGCAGCAGCCCCATGACAACCAGGCCCGCCACGAGACCATGGACGATGCCGTAACCCAG
>ERZ1292633.2715-Hain-H41-02um-R1-2715-length-17829-cov-9_pt1 | contig 17829 bp, 17 predicted proteins | sample MGYA00564406_ERZ1292633 | MGnify/ENA primary metagenome ERZ1292633 (study PRJEB36523, sample SAMEA6512639) | groundwater metagenome | collected 2019-01-08 | study: AquaDiva: Metagenomics assemblies of 32 groundwater samples | reverse complement strand
AGCGTAAGGGATTCGAACCCTTGATATTCACCCTGAAAAGGTGATGTCCTAGGCCGCTAGACGAACGCTCCTGCCCCAATTTTACCACACAAACAACACCATTTCTATTTTAAGACGCTCTAACCCTGTTAAACGCTTGAAGAACGCTTAACAGGGTATTATTTCTTATTTCAACTTACTCTTTAACTCATCCAATAATTCCTTAGCCATTTCTTTGCCGCCTAGACCAAAAGCTAAACCTCCGGCAAGGGATAACATTATCACTATTCCGGTGAAAAGAATTCTAATCAAATCTTGAGCCACACCCAATTGATTTAGAACCACTAAAACTGTAAAAAATACTATTGTTCCACGAGTAAAAACAGCTAAACTATTGCTCGCTGTTGACCCCATTGTCTTAACGCTATGACGAACTAGATCAGCCGTCAAATTAGAAGCCAAGATACCAACAAACGCTATCACGACTGCAACGACTACGTTTGGTAAATAGAAAAGAATTTGGTTAACGACGGTCGTCGCACGGGATAATCCCCATACTTCAAGTGCCGGGACCAAGAAAACGATGACTAGCATCCATTTTAATATCTCGGAAAGTACTTCTGTCCAAATATTTACTTCTTCTTTTTTAATTAATTTTGTTTTGTGAAACAAAAGATCTATTTTTGAAAAAGTAACTACAGTCACAATCAGGTGCTTAACAATACCACCGATCAAAAGTCCTACGATAAGAATTAATAACCCTCCAAACAAATTAGGCATAAAACTACCTAGGTTTTTTAAAAAATCAAATAGAATCACATTTATTAATTCAATCATTTATATATCACCTCCAAATCATATTAACTTATAATTTGATAGTTTGTCATCCCCGTGAAAACGGGGATCCAAAAAAGTCTGGATTCCCGCCTACGCGGGAATGACAACTCAGTCTATATTATCCCAAAATTTAACATCAACTTTTCCATTCTCAATCAATATTGAAAAAACCGCTACCTTCAGTTTATAGGCTTCGAATTTATTTTTCAACAAGTAATATTGAGCTGCTTTTTTTATATGGTAAATTTTTCTTTTATTAACAGCTTCGTAAGGAGCACCGTGATTTAAATTTGATCTGGTTTTGACTTCAATAAAATATAAACTGTGATTTTTTTCGGCAATAATATCAATTTCTCCGAATTTAGAACGAAAGTTTTTTTCAAGGACAGAGTAACTGTGAGACTTTAAAAAGTCTAAGGCAAGATCTTCACCGGTTTTACCGAGATTTTTTTGGTAAAGGCTCATTGGTTTTTTTTGGAGTGGCAACCGCAACCTTTTTGTGTTTAACTACATTTTTCTTTTTTACTTGATATAATCTTGTCCTCACTTCTTGTTCTGTTAAATCACGGATAAAATAAAGCTTGGCTTTTTGATAAGAAGATTTTTTGACTAACTCCATCTTGGCAATATAAGGAGATAATAAAGGAATGATTTTCTCAACCCCGGTTCCAGTTTTTGAAATTTTCCTAACCGTAAACATGCGATTAGCTTCACTATCACCCTTGACTTTAACTATAATTCCTTTAAAAATCTGGATTCTGGTCTTATCACCTTCTTTAAGTTTATAGTCAATTGATACGGTATCACCGACTTTATATTGTGTTTCTTTGTAGAAAAATGAGTTTGCCATAGATTTAGAATTATAACAGCAGGTTCACCTTTTTACAAGCCTGCCTGCCGGCAGGCAGGCCTTCAAAAACGCCACAAAGATTGGGTGCGGCCTTAATGGTCGACTTTTATATTCGGGGTGTCCTTGCGTACCAAAATAAAATGGATGAACTGATTTAGGCAACTCCATAATTTCGGCTAAATTTTCTACAACTGATCGTGCGCTGATTACTAAACCTTTTTTTTCAAAGTCCCTAATAAATTCGTCGTTAAATTCATAACGATGTCGATGACGTTCACTGGTATTTTCTGTTCCATAAATCTCAAACGCACGGGTACTTTTTTTTACTTTAGCATCCCAACTTCCCAATCTCATTGTCCCACCATAAGCTCTCTTATCCATATATTTTTTTTGGGCTGGCATTAAATGAATTACGGAATGTTTTGTTTTTGAATTATTCTCATTAGTATTGGCGTCCGTCCAACCTAAAATATCCCGGGCAAAAGCAATGACAGCCAACTGCATGCCATAACATAAACCAAGATATGGAATATTATTAATCCTCGCATATGATGCGGCGGAAATCATTCCCTCGGCTCCTCGCTCTCCCCAACCAATTGGAACAATCAGTCCATCTGGTTCACCAATAATTTCTACTCCCTGTTTCTCAACTTTTTCGGCATCTATCCAATGCGTTTTTATTTCCGCTCCAACCTCAAACGCTCCATGATCAAGCGCATCAAACAAAGCCGCATAAGAATCCTTAAGTTGATAATCCCCTGTTCCAAAATACTTTCCAACAATGGCAATATTAATTACTTTCCCAGATTTTTTAGCGTAAACTTTTTCTATTAATTTTTTCCAGTCAGTAAGGTCCGGTTTGATTACCTTAAGTTTCAACGATTTCAAGATTTTTTCTGAAAGTTGTTGGTTTTCTAAAATTAGAGGTACTTCGTAAGGGTGGGAAACGTCAGGATTGGAAATAATATTTTCTGGTTGAACATTACAAAATAAAGCAAACCTTTCGATGCGTCTTTTGTCTAAAAGTTTTTCCGATCTTGCCACAATAAAATCCGGTTGTATCCCCATCGAATTTAATGTTCTGACGGAAAGTTGTGTTGGCTTGGTTTTTGGTTCACCCAAATGATTGGGGGTCGGAACGTATGAAACGTGGACATGAATGACGTCCCCTGGATTTTTTAATGTCAAAATTCGAGATGCTTCATAATAAAAAATATTTTGATATTCGCCCGCTGTTCCCCCTAATTCAATGACGACGATATCAGCTTTTTTCTTTTTTCCAAGTAGATTAATTCTGTCTATAATTTCATTGGTAATATGGGGAATGGCCTCTACATCTTCGCCCTTATATTCAAATCTCCGTTCCCGATCAATGACGGTTTTATAAATTTCTCCAATCGTCACAAAGTTATCTTTGCCCATGTCTTCATTCAAAAACTTTTCGTAAGTACCGATATCCATATCAGCTTCGGTGCCATCTTCACACAAAAATACATCTCCATGTTCTATTGGATTAATCGTTCCTGCATCAAGATTTAAATAATTTTCAAATTTTAAGGGAGCGACTTTATATCCGGCTTGTTTTAAAAGAAGAGAGATTGACGCAGCGGTAATCCCTTTACCAATTCCTGAAATCACGCCACCGGAGATAAATATATATTTCATAGTTTAAATCTTAGCTACTGCTAAACTCCACGTACTCCATTTGCACTTTGGATAATTTCCACAACCATAAAATCTTTTTTTGCTCTTGGTAAATTTTACCACAACATCTCCCCCGCAAGTCGGACATTTTCGATTTTTAACTACTTTTACGATTGACTTGGTGTATTTACATTTAGGATAATTTGCACAGGCAATGAATTTTCCAAAACGGGAAAAGCGTGAAATTAAATTCCCGCCATCTTCCGGGCAAATCCCTTTGACATCGTCCTCAATCTTTAGTATCGAGCTATCTTCTTTTCTTACCTCTAACTCTTTTTTAAATGGCGTATAAAAATCTTTTAATAATTTAATGTAATCTTCCTGCTTATTTGCAATTCTGTCTAAGCCATCTTCAAGATTTGCCGTATAAGAAAGATCAAAAATTGTTGGAAAGCTGCTTGAAAGATAATCGCAGATGGAAGTTCCAATTGAAGTCGGGATAAAATAACGGCCATCTTTTTCCGTATAATTTTTCATTTGAATGAGCGAAATAATCATTGCATAAGTTGAAGGTCGGCCAATCCCTTTTTCTTCCAGAGTTCTAATCAATGAAGCCTCGTTATATCTTGGCGGCGCCTTACTGAGCAAGGCTTTTTCTTCAAGTGTCTTTATTCCAATTTTTACACCTTTCTCCAGCTTTATTACTGTTTGGTGATTGGTAACATAATATGGATCAAAAATTTTTAAAAATCCATCAAAAACTACCTGTTGTTGTTCACTTTCAAAAAGATAGTTTTTATCAGAAATAATTTCAGTTTTAACGGTTTTGATAGAGGCTTCTTTCATCTGAGTTGCAATCGCCCGATTAAAAATCAACGTATAAAGCCTTTGATGATTGAGAGTTAATTTTGATTCTTTTTTTCCTTTAAAGGCGGCTTTCATTTCGAGTAACTTAGTTGGACGAATTGCCTCGTGAGCTTCCTGAGCCGACCTTGATCGGGTGCGAAAACCTCGAGGGCGCTCCAATGCGTATTCCTTTCCGTATTTTTTTTCAATATATTCTTTGGCTGGAAAAACAAAGCGGGCGGATAAATTAAATGAGTCGGTGCGATGATAGGTAATAAGCCCTCGTTCATATAAATCCTGGGCCAGTCGCATTGTTTGTTTTGAAGAAAAACCATTTTTATAATAAGCGTCCTGTTGCAAAAGAGATGTTGTGTATGGAGGCATGGGGTAACGGGGAGCGGTTGATTCTTCAACGTCGAGGACTTTAAATTTATCGTTTAAACAATCTTGTTTAATCAACTCTATGTTATCTTTATTAATAGATGTTTTAGTAAAAACATAATCACCCGCAAATAATTTAATAGTTGTTTTTTGCTCATACACAACTTTGTCTTTAGAAATTAACTTTGCTTTTATTTCTGAATCAAATAAACCAAACACTTGATAATACTCTTCTGTCTTAAATAATTTAATTTCTTTTTCTCTCTCAACAATTAGTCTTAAAGCGACTGTTTGGACGCGACCGGCTGAAAGCCAATTTTTGCCTGTTTTTTTCCAAAGAAGTGGTGACAGTTCATAACCAACAATACGATCTAAAATTCGCCTGGCCATTTGAGCCTTGACTAAATCAAGCCTTAAGGTTTCAGGATTAGCTAATGCTTCAGTCAATGCTTTAGAGGTTATCTCATGAAAAACAATTCTTTTGAGTGAGACACCCTCTTTAAAACCGATATTTGGCCAGTCTTCGTTTATGTAGCCTAAGATATAGGCGATGTGATAAGAAATAGCTTCACCCTCGCGGTCCTGGTCGGTTGCTAAAATAATTTCCTGATTTTCTGTAGCAAGTTTTTTTAATTGCGTGATGACTTTTTCTTTATTTAAGATCGGTTCCAAATCAGGCTTAAAATCATGTTCGTAGTCGATGGCTATTTTACTTTTTGGCAGATCCCGTATATGACCCATCGATGCAAAAACAAAGTAGTTATTTTCTTTGTCCGCCGTAGCCTTGGCGGAGGCGGATGATTTTAAAATGTAATTAAAAGTTCTTGCTTTTGTTGGTGACTCAACAATGATTAGCGCCATAATATTCTTAAAATATCAGACCAGCTTCGATTAATCAACAGAAGCCTTGTTAGGGTCAGACCCTCCGCGAGGGTCTGACCCTATATAATCATAGCCATTACTCGTCTGATTATCTTAGACGTTTTCTCCAAATCCCCTTTTATCTCCAAAACAACTTTTCCCTTAATCCTTGTTTGAATGATTTTTATTTCGATCTCAGGAAATTTTTCCTTAATTTTTTTAGTTAGTTTTTCCGTAGTTTCTTTGTCAATATATTTTCCAACACTTTTGATTTGATATAGATATTCTCTGACAGCGCCTTCCGTTTGTTTAACGGTGTAATTTTCCTTTAGAATTTTTTCATAAAGATCAATCATCTGTTTTTTATCGTTGAGACGGGAGAGAATATAGATATGACTCGAACTTATAGATTTGGAATAGTATCCATCGATGACAACATCTGGAATTTTCTTAAGACGCAAGAGATGACAGATATAGGAAGGTTTGAACCCAATTTTGCCAGCCAGATCAATAATGCGATAATTTTTTTCATTGATTATATACTCTAGTAAGCGGGATTTTTGAAAAATATCCTTATCTTCTTTAATTTGATTTAGTAACGAAGTAATATCCTGAATCATGAAATAATATTACACTACTCGAACACAAGATTGTCCAAGTTTTTTATAAAATTCTACTTTCCCTTTAATTTTGGCTGATATTGTAAAATCTCTACCTAAAATAGTTCCGACCCCATTATGTACTTTTGTGCCTCTTTGGCGAATAATGATATTACCAGGGAAGACTTCTTGACTCCCAAAAATCTTAACTCCCATCCTTTTGCTTCGGGAGTCACGATTTCCTTTAACTGTTTTCTGCGCCTTAGTGTGTGCCATTAAACTTTAATAATTTTTAACTTCGTTAATTTCGACCTAAATCCTCTTACCTTTCTTTCTCTTGATTTTGCCTTAAATCTTGCGATTCTAATTTTTTCTCCGAGAACATTATCAATTACTTCGGCCGTCACTTTATCTTTTAAAAAGGGAGTGCCTAATTCAAAAGTTTTTCCTTCGTCATCAAATTTCAATAAAGCTTCTAATTCTACTTTTTTACCTTTTTCACTATCCATTAAGTCAACTGTTATTTCCATTCCATCTTTTACGAGGTATTGTTTTCCGCCTGTTTTGACTACTGTATACATGACCATAGATATAAATTATACATTAAAATATTTATGGAACAAGGGCAAAACCTATCAATAATGCAATTAGCGATGATCCTCCGTAAGAAATAAAAGGCAAAGTAATTCCGGCTATAGGCATAATTCCCATATTCATACCGAGATTGATAATTGTCTGAGAAATAAAATAAGTTAACATACCTAAGCAATAAAGAAATTTTTTTTGATCATCTTGCGATTTTTGGTAGTAAAAATAAATTGTTCTTTTAACCAAATAAATAGTAATTGCAGTAAAAAAAATCAAAACAAAAAAACCACCAAAAAAACCAAACTGTTCAATCAGTGAAGCGAAAGCAAAGTCTGTGGTATTTTCCGGTAAAAAAAATAGACGCGATTGAGTCCCTAGACCTAAACCTCGGCCAAAAAACATGCCCGATCCAATTGTTATTACTGATTGAATCATGTTATAGGCTGCACCTTGAACATCTAAATGCGGGCTTATAAAACTTAAAATTCTTAAACGTTGATAATCCTTCATTAAAAGCCAACCAACTGGTGTAAAAATAATCAATAAACCGATTAAATAGCTAAGATATTTTTTTGAAAAACTTGAAAATATCAAAAGAACAAAAAATATAAAAAAATAAACCATGGCATTTCCTAAATCCGGCTGTTTAAAAATGATAATAAATGGAATTAAAAAATACAAAAAAATCTTTACAAAATTAAAAAAAGTATTACTTAATATATTTTTAACTGTTAGGATCTCTGCTAAAAATAATATAAAAAAAACTTTAAAAAATTCCGAACCTTGAAAGTTAAAAAAAAAGAAGTTTAACCAACGTTTTGATCCTTTAACTTCAAGACCAATGATAAATGTAATTATTAAAACAACAATAAAAAACCAATAAAAAAACTTGCTATTTATTCTAAAAAAGTGTGAACCAATTGACTTTAAAATAAAATAAACAAAGAAGCCAATAATTAAAAAAATGAGCTGACGAACAAAAAGATCCTGACTTAATCCAAATAAATTAAAAAGTCCAAAAACCGAAAGAAAGATTAGTGAAAATATGTTCATAATCTATTTTGTTTTTGTGTTTGTCATCCCCGATCTAGTCGGGGATCCAGTGCTTGAAGTCCTGGATTCCCGCCTTCGCGGGAATGACACGAGGTTTATTTTATCTCAATTTTTGGTCCGAATTCAATCTTATTTGCTAATACCCTTTTACCGATTGATTCGGTTTCACTTTCAAATTCTTTAGGAATCGTTAAATCTATTTTTTCATCTGTTTTTAGACCTTTTAATTTTCTCTGTGATTGGATTTCACGAATTAATTCTCTCAATCTTCCCTCTTTTTGTAATTGCTCTTCAGTTACTTTTACCTCTTTTTCCGGATAATGAAAATCATTATTTATGGTTATATTTTTAATATTTAATTCCTTCAAAACAACGTCCCAAACCGTGTCGGATACAGACTTAAGGTTAGCTATTATTTCACTTTTTACACTTAAATTAGCCAATGGAATTCTTACCTTAATTCCGGTTAATTTTCTCTCCGCCTGACCTGCTTCAACAACCTTCCTCGCCGTTTCCATTTCTAATTCTAAATCCTGAATCCTGAATTCTGAATTTATTTTTGGCCAGTTCTCAAGATTGACTGATTCCCCGCCAGTTAAATTAGTGTAAATCTCTTCAGCAACAAAAGGGATAAAAGGAGAAATAATGATCGACAGATTAACTAAGATATAGTAAAGCGTTACATAAAAATTATTTTTATCTTCAACGTTCTCCGAATTAACCCAAACCCGATCGCGACTTCTCCGAATAAACCAAGTTGATAGGTCCGAGACAAACTTTTCAATTTCTAAAGCTGCATCCTTAGCACTAAATTCTTTCAGATTTTTTTCAACCGATTTAACAGTTGAGACAAATCTTGATAGAATCCATTTGTCCAAAACATTTGGCGAAGACAAAAGCGAAGATATTGAATTTTTTTCGGTTTGTTGTTTTCCGATAAAAAATTTGATATCGAGCTTTTCTAAATTTGCATATTCCACAAAAAATTTATACACGTTCCACAACATCAAATAAAATTGACGCCTTACTTCATCAGCCTTTTTATACCCAAAAAGCATATTATCAGCCGGATTATGACGAGCAAACATCCATCTCATTACGTCAACGCCTATTTTGTCAGCGCCTTCATTAAATTCGATCGCATTCCCCCAACTTTTATGCATTGGGCGGCCATCTTCTCCTAACTGAGTTCCAAATCCTAAAACTCTTTCGAAAGGTGGTTCGTTTTCAAGAACAGTAGACTCGGCAATCATTGCATAAAACCAGTTTTTAAATTGACCCGGAAATGATTCTGTAATAAAATTTACAGGAAACCATTTTCGCCATTCATTTTTATCTGTATTATAAAGCGGCTCTCCCTGATTATTTTCAGTTATGGTTGAATAAGGAACGATACCAGCATCCAGCCAAGGATTACCCACATCTGCTGTTCGTGATACAACTTTTCCGCATTTTTGACATTTAATTTTGACTTCATCAATAAATGGCTTGTGAGGTGTGTGTCCGTCAAATTCGCCCCATCCGGAAACGACACGTTTCTTTAGTTCTTCTTTAGAGCCTATGACTTCAAATTCACCACATTCACATTCATAAATTGGCAATGCTAATCCCCAATAACGATTTTTTTTAGAAATTAACCAATCATGCATATTTTTTAACCAATCAAGTTCCCGATCAAGTCCAAATTCCGGCATCCACTTTATTTTTTTCGCCACCTCAATCATCCTTTGTCTTAATGTTTGAGATTTAGAATTTTGAATTTTGGATTTATTTGGAACTTTATCCATGGCTATATACCATTCGTCTTCTACCTTCCATACTAATTCTGTCTTACATCTCCAACAGGCGGGATATCTGTGTTTATAGGCAACGACTGCAAAAGCCCAACACTCTCCGTTTTGATTTTTATTTTCTTTAAGATAATCTAAAATAATTTCCGGATGTTTTTTAGCATTTTTTCCTGATAAAAATCCTAAGTCTTTCATGTAGTCGGCATTATCTTCTATCACTGGAATCATTGGAAGACCCAATTTTTTACCCATTTTAAAGTCCTCGACTCCGGCCGAAACGGCCGTATGGACCATTCCTGTCCCCTCAGTAGTTGTGATTGGTAAAATCATTTTGTCTGTAGCAAAAACTGTATGGAACTTATCAGAATTTTCTTCAGCAACTTTTTTAACTTTTGGTAGATCATCAAATGGTCCATGATATTTTAGCCCAACCAATTCAACACCTTTAACGGTCTTTATAACTTTATGAACTTTAAAAACTTGTTTTACTAGTTCTTTTGCGACCCAAAATTTTTGCTTGGTTGTTCCTTCGACCAACGAGTAGTCAAAAGTTGCATTTACCGCAACGGCAATATTTGCAGGAATTGTCCAAGGGGTGGTTGTCCAGACTAACAAATTCTCATTTTTTCTACCAATTATAGGTAATTCAAAATATACTGACTGATGGACTAACTCTTTGTAATCCTCGGTAAGCATCTCATGCTGGGAAATAGCCGTTTCGCATCGGGGACACCAAGGGACTGATTCATGTCCTTTGTAAATCCAACCGTTTTCATAACATTTTTTCAAAAAATTCCAGATCATGTAGTTATTTTCGTCACTCATCGTAAAGTAAGAGTGCTCCCAATCGGCGAAATACCCTAATCTTTTTGACTGCTCGGTTTGGATTGTTGAATATTTTTTTACTCGATCTTTACAAAGTTGAACAAACTTGGCAATGGAGGCTTTAGAATTGCCGGGGACTAAATTCTCGATATCTTTTTTTGAGTGAAGTCCTAACTCCTTTTCCACCTCAACTTCGACCCAAAGACCCTGACAGTCAAAGCCGTTTTGAAATCTTTGTTTATATCCTAAAAGATTATAAAATCTTGGCCAAAGATCTTTGTAAGTACGTCCCCAAGCATGATGAACTCCCATCGGGTTATTGGCGGTAATTGGACCGTCTTGAAAAGAAAAATATTTTTTTGAATCCTTGTTTTTTTCACGATACTTTTTATCAATCCCTTTTTCATACCAATGTTTTAGCCATTTCTTCTCCATTTCTGGAAAATTTTCATTAAGATTTACTTGCTTGAACATAGGCAATTATTATAATATAAAAATTATAATAATTATAAAGATTATAACGATTATTTCTTACGTAGAAATGCGGGAATGTCAAATTCGGCAGAGTCATCATCTATAAATTCATCATCATTATTTATTTCTTCCTCGCCCGCCGAAGTTTTAACGGAGGCGGGCTTATCAGGTTCAGATATTGCTTCATCGGTCTTTTTAAACCTGAATAATTTTAAACGATTATCATCAAATTTTGTAGCAATAATTGTTACTTTGATTTGATCCATCATCTTTTCATCAATAACTGCACCAAAAATAATATCAGCATCAGGATCAACCGATTTAGCTATGATTGAAGCAGCTTCATCAACTTCAGCCATTGTCATATCCGGACCACCAACTACATTAAATAAAACGCCCTTAGCACCTTCTATTGAGATATCCAAAAGTGGAGAAGAAATTGCTTGTTTAATGGCCGCTATCGCTCTTTTATCACCGCTACCTACTCCTACTCCCATCAAAGCCGTTCCCGATCCTTGCATAATGGTGCGAATGTCAGCAAAGTCTACATTAATCAATCCAGGCGTTGTGATTAATTCTGCAATTCCTTTTACTCCTTGGTGAAGGACTGCGTCTATTTTTTTAAATGCATCCAGAATCGGTGTTTTTTTATCAATAACATTCAAGATTCTTTGATTAGGAACAACTATTAAAGTATCAACTTTTTCTTTAAGATGCATTATTCCTTCATCAGCCGAAAATTTTCGTTTACTACCTTCAAATTCAAATGGTTTTGTGACAACGGCAATCGTCAAAGCTCCGCTCTCTTTAGCTATTTCTGCAATTACCGGCGTTGCCCCTGACCCAGTTCCTCCACCTTCTCCACAAGCAAGAAAAATCATATCAGCGCCTGATAAATCTTCTTTCAACCTCTCCTTTGATTCTTCTGCCGCCTGTCTCCCTACTTCAGGATCGCCTCCCGATCCTAGTCCTTTGGTCAGATTTTCACCTATTTGAATTTTTACCGTGGCTTTATTATTAAGAAGAGCTTGTGCATCAGTATTAACGGCTATAAATTCAACTCCATTAATTCCTCCTTCAGATACCATAAAGGACAGGGCATTTCCGCCACCACCACCAATTCCAACTACTTTTATCCTAGCCGCTTGCCCAGCTCGGGGTTTGATTAACATATTATGGAATGAATTGCTTAAAAAAATTCTTTAAATTTCCTATAGAATTACCTAATTTAAAGTCCTTTAATATTTTACCAAAATTTTTAAAGTTGTCCTGATCTATAAAGCTGCTATTCTTTCCATACAAAAGTAAACCAACTGTTGTCGAGTATTGAGGATCAAGAATTTCATCTACTAAGCCGGAAATTTTTTCAGGAAAACCAATCCTAATTGGCAGGCCGACCACTCTTTTTCCTGTTTCCAACATTCCAATTGTTAAAGCTCCACCCCCAGTAATTACTAATCCCGATGGAATTTGCTGGCCGAATCCGCTCTTTTCAATTTCTTCAAATATTAATTTAAAAATCTCTTCAAGTCGAGGAGCAACAATACCATCAACTAAAGTTTTCAAGGAAACTTCCGTTAGATTTTCCGGTAAATCAAGTTCTTTTAAATTTATTTGTGAAGTTTTTTTCTTTCCATCAAAACTTTTGCTTAAAAAAATCTTTATCTTTTCAGCTGAGTCAAGAGAAACTCGGAGTCCAACTGCTATGTCGTTCGAAATATGACGGGCTCCAATTGGAATTGATGAAGAATATGATAAGGCTCCATCAACATAAATTGACAAGTCGATTTTTCCGGCACCAATATCAACTAAGACTATTCCCAATTCTTTTTCTGTATTGGTGAGTACCGCTTCGGATGATGCCATTCCGGAAAAAACAAAACCTTTGTTTTCGATTCCTAAATCACTTAAAATTCTTTCCTGATTTTTTAAATTAGTTGAAGATGCGGTGATAATATGAGTCTCAACTTCTAGTCGAACTCCGCTCATTCCAACCGGATTTTTTATTCCAGATTGACCATCAACAATATAATCGCGGGGAATAACCTCAATTATCCTACGTGTTGAAGAAAGAGAGATTGCTTTGGCCGCTTCAACAACTCTTTGGACATCCTCTTCATTAATTTCTCCCTGAGGATTGGAAACTGCCACAATTCCATGAGAATTTAAAGAAGAAATATGAGGTCCGCCGACGGCAACAAAAGCTTTATTAATTTTATGACCAGCCATTCTCTCTGCTTTTTCAACACTGTCTTCCACTGCTTCAGTTGCTTCTTTTATATCTACAACTAAACCTTTCCTTACTCCTTTTGCCAAAGTTGTATTAAAGCCGATTATTTTCAATTCATCCGTCTCAACTGAGTTCATTCCCACAACAGTCGCTATTTTAGAACTACCTATGTCAATTCCACAAATTAGATTGTCTGTCATATTAAAACTGAATAATCGGTTTATTAAATCTTAAATCAATCTTTTTAAACTCTTTTCCCTCAATTTTAAATTGTCTAATAATTAATTCCAATTGATAATCTTGGACGTCCTTATCCTTGCTGTTACTAAATACTATTACTTTGCTATCGTTCAAATTAAATACTAACATATCTTGTCCTTTGATATCAATAGTTAATGGTATTAAATTTATTTGTTTTAACTTATCGATAAAAAATAAAGTTTGTTTAATATCTTTGTAGTCAATCCAATCACCTGTTTGAAAAGAATTGCTATTTAATTTTTGATAATAATTTATTATTGGCAAAAATAGTTGACTATTTTTTAATTTTTGTAAAATTCTTCCATCACATGACAAATTAAAAAAACCATTACTTACGATTAATGAAACACAAGGTTCATAAAAAGTTACTGATATTTTTAGAGTATTTGGCCAAACTTTGTCTACAGCAACTGTTTTTAATAAAAAATTTTCATTAATTATTTTTTTGGTAATTTGATCTTTGCTTGCAAATAATAAGCTTTTGTTTATTAATTCGTCCTTATTAGCTAGTAAGAATTTTTTGTCAGAAACGAGTTGAATATTTTTTATTAAAAAAAATTGATAAACAAAAAATATGATTGAAAAAGATATTAAGTAAAGAAGGATAAAAATCAAAAATAATTTAATCTTGTTTAAAAATTTCATCAATAAGATATTCTGAAACATTTTTTTTATAAAATTTTGATAAATTTTTAAAATTATTTTTATAATAATCAATTCTATCTATCATCTGATTAATCAGTCGCAATAATTTTTCGCTTGGAGTAATTTGGTGAAAAATTTCTCCGCAACCATTCTTAGCAAAAATTTCAGCATGATGTTGTTGTTCCCGGCCCGATGACCACGGTAACGGTATAAACAAGGCTGGTTTTTTTAGGGCTAAAAGCTCGAAAAAAGTATTTGCTCCAGATCTTCCTATAACTAAGTCAGCTTTGTCATAAATATAACCTATTTGGTCATCAAAAAAATGTTTTGCTAAAAAATATCGAGATTGTAATTCGTTTGGCAATTGATTTCTTAAATTTATCAAATCTTCATAATCATGATACTCTTTCGTATCACCTACTTGATGTATAACAATATAACAATTTAACAATTCAACAATGATTTTTTTAATATGTATATTGATGCTATGCGAACCCAACGAACCTCCAGTAATATAAATGACTGGTAGGTTTTTTTTTATTTCAAATGGTTTTTTCTCGATCTTGAAGATAGATTGCTTAATTGGATTACCGGAAACATATGTTTTATTAGCTGGAAAATTACTTTTTACTTCATCAAAAGAAACAAATATTTTTTTTGAAAAAAAACCAATAAACTTATTTGCTAAACCAGGTTTAATTGTCTGTTCATGAGTAAAAACTGGAATTCGAAATATATAAGCCCAAAATACAATAGGTAGCGCAAGATAACCGCCAAACGACATAATATAATTTGGTCGATATCTATTAATTATAAAAAAAGCTTTAAAAAATCCTATTGGAATCTTGAATATTCCGATTAATGAAGATAATGTTATTACTCGAGTCAATCTGCCAGATTCTAAAGAAATAAAGTCCAAATTTTTCTTACTAATTTCTTTATATTCCAAAGATAGGGTTCGCTCTCGATCAGTTGGATATTTACGTCCGACAAAAATTACATCGACTCCAAATTTTTTTATTTTTTCAATTTCTTCAATTAAGGCCAAAGCTGGGGCTAAGTGACCACCGGTTATTAAGAGCTTCATAAATTAAGTAAAAATTTAAAAGGCAAAAATAGTGTCATTCCCGCGAAGGCGGGAATCCAGACTAAAATCACCATATAAATTATTATAATGTAATTATAGACTGGATCCCCTCCTACGAGGGGATGACAAAATAAAAACCTAATTTTAAACTTTAACTCGCCTTTCAATATTCAACATAATTCCTATTAATGCAAATGATATTAGCAAATTACTTCCTCCATAAGATAAAAATGGAATTGGTACTCCAACAATAGGGAAAAGACCTGTCATTCCTGCCAAGTTAATAATAAACTGTAAATTAAAAAAAGCAAAAATACCTATTACTATCAATCTAGAAAGCCTATCCGGGACTAGTCTTATTAAATGATATATTTTATAAACAAAAATAAAATATAAACTAATTAAAATTAGACCACCAATAAAACCGTACTCCTCGCCAATGATCGCATAAATTGAGTCTGTGTGTGCTTCCGGTAAAAATAAATATTTTTGACGTGATGCTCCAAATCCCCTTCCAAAAAATCCGCCAGAAGATAAAGAAATAAAAATTTGATTGATATGATATGAAATTCCTAAAGGATCTATAGAGGGATTAAGAAAAGCCAGTAAACGATTAAATCGATATGGAGATAATTTTATTAAAAAATAAATGCTGATAACCGAACCGCCAAAAATATAAACAAAATCCATAAAATTAGCTCCAGAAAAATAATAAATTATTAGGCTAATCAAAAAAATTATTATGGCTGTCCCCATATCAGGTTGTAAAATAATTAAAAAAACTAAAAAACTAATTAAGGTAATAAAAGGTAAGAATCGTTTTTTTTCTTTGACTGAAAACCATGAGGATAAATAAATTATTACAGAAAATTTTGCCAGTTCTGTAGGTTGCAAACTAAAAAAACCAAAATCAATCCATCGTCTTGCCCCGCCTATTTTTGAACCAACGCCAGGAATGAGGACTACTACGAGTAAAACGATTGTGAAAATTAATGAAATAAAAGAAAGAAAATAAAGTTTTTTATAATCAAGGAAGGAAAAAATAGTCATTATGATAAGTCCTAGAAAAATCCAAACTGCCTGTGACTTTAAATAATGCAGGCTGTCACTAAACTGCCTAGCGCTATTGACAGCCGATGCTTCAAAAATAAATACTAAACCAACTAAAGATAGAATTAAAGGAATAGTTATTAAGGGCAGAAAGAATTTATTACGGATAAATAATTTTTTAAACATTGTAAATTAATTATAACACTCATTGTGTCATCCCCGTGAAGACGGGGATCCAGTCTATAATTACATTTTTTCAGCGCCCCTTGACAAGTAGTAATAGTAGTAGTAGAATCCTATTCATGCCGTTACAAGAAGAATATGAAAAAATTATATTCCAGGGCCGTGGTGGTTGTTTAGATGCTTTAGTCACTTTTATGAGTTTTGGTAGTTTAGGAATTCGAACTACTGTTTTTCAAACAACTTTAAAACAGCTTGTGGAAGATGAACGTGGATTTGCTTCTCTAGAAGGAACTTCAACTGAAGTTATGTTAAGAGAAATGAAGCCTAGATCAACATATTTTGGTCCAAGAACTGAAAGAAAAATTATTAAAACCCCAAAAAATAAACTCACTTCATAAACGCGATCATCAGACCGAAGATGACGAAAATAATTGAGATCAGCCATAAGCGCATGACTATCTTTGGCTCTTCCCAGCCTTTGTGTTGAAGATACAAATGAAATGGAGCAACCGGTAAAAGTTTTCTATGAAAATATCTCCTACCCACAATTTGAATTAAGGACGATCCTATTTCGATAATAAAGACTCCTCCAATAATTGGAAGGGCAAAAGCTTTTCCTAAAATTAGACCAATGACGGCAAAAGTGGCCCCGAAAGATAAAGATCCTGTGTCCCCTAAGAAAATTCTGGCCGGATAAATATTAAAATACAAAAAAGCCATTAGTCCTCCAAGCCAAGCTGCAATAAACAATGAAGTCGGGACATCAAGAATTGATCGGGAAATCACCCAAAAACCGACTAAAGCAAAAAGCAAAATTCCGCTTGCTAATCCGTCTAATCCATCTGCAATATTAACTGCATTTGCAAAGGAAACGATTACAAATGATGAAAATAAAATATAGAAATAAGAAATATTAAAAACGCCAAAAAAAGGAATATGAATAATACCTATTTTAAGATTAAAAAATAACATGTAAGAAATTATTAAAGACAAAATTAATTGGATAATCAACTTATGTCTAAACCTCAAACCAAAAAAATTACTTGTTTTCCAAGAAAATATTTTTTTAAAATCGTCCATAAAACCCAAAATTCCAAACGATAAAAAAGTAAATATAATAACAATTATTTCTGAGGAGGCAGAAGGATAATTACTAAAAATGTTCTTTTTAAAGATCGAGTACATAAAAATAAAAAAGAAAAAAACAAAGATCGTTGTTAAAAGAATTAAAACACCTCCGCCTATTGGCGTTCCATGTTTGTGCTTATTAAAACGGTCAAAAATTGGAGTTGGTTTGTTTAAAAAATCTTTAGTTTTTTGTTGCTGCCTTTGAAATTTCAATTGGTAAAGAAAATTAATGAATGGAACAATTAGTATAAAATTTAAAAGAAAAGAGGCAAATACTGCAAATAAATATGTTGACATAGTTTTTTTGTCATCCCCGCGTAGGCGGGGATCCAGACTACAATTTCATTATCTTCGGCACAAATATTATTAACGCGATCAGTGTTGCTCCTATTGCATAAATCAACATAGCGGCAGCTGCAACATCTTTAGCAATTTTAATATCTTCTCTTATTTTAGTATCGATAGCATCGGTGGCTTCTTCAATTGCAGTATTAATTGTTTCGATAGCTAATCCCACT
>ERZ1292633.2713-Hain-H41-02um-R1-2713-length-17830-cov-9_pt1 | contig 17830 bp, 13 predicted proteins | sample MGYA00564406_ERZ1292633 | MGnify/ENA primary metagenome ERZ1292633 (study PRJEB36523, sample SAMEA6512639) | groundwater metagenome | collected 2019-01-08 | study: AquaDiva: Metagenomics assemblies of 32 groundwater samples | reverse complement strand
CAGCACGGTGCGCGTGCCGAGGTTGATTTCGGCGTTGAGTTGCATGCCCGGTGACAGCCGGTAGCGCTTTCCCTGGGCCTGGATGAACGGCTCCGGCAATTCAATCAGGGCGCGAAAGCTCGAAGCCGGCTGATCCTGGATGCCGGCATTCTTGGCGTTCCTCTGGTCCGCGGCTTCGCTCGCGTCGGGGCTGATGTGCTTGACGCGGGCGCTCATCATTCCGTATTGCTGGAACGGATACGCGGTGAGTTTCAACTTGACGGCCTGTCCGGGCTCGACCAGCCCGGCATCGAGATGCGTCACCCAGACTTCCGCCAGCAGCCCATCGCCGTCGGGCACCAGCGTCATGACGACCGTGCCGGGCGCAACCACGCTGCCGAGCGTGTGTGTCGCCAGGTCTTTCACTATCCCGTCCTGGGGCGCCTTCAGCTCCAGCAACGCATGGCGGTGCGCTTGCTTGTCCCAATCCTGCCGCAGTTTATGGTACTGCGCTTCGGCGTCTACCCTTTCGTTCTGCAATTGCTGGTGATAGCTCGAGGTAATCTGCACGATGCGCTTGCCCACCTGGCTGATCGTCGCCTTGAGGCTGGAAATGTTGAATTGCTGCGCCAGCAGGTCCTGCTCTTTCTCGATCCGGTCGCGCTGCTTTTCCAGATGCATCAGCTTGCCGGCAAAGCCGTCTTTGACGAGTTGATCGTAGGCTGCTTCGTGTTGAATGTACAAAGGGATGGTCTTCTGCAGTTTGGCTTCCACTTCCTGCGCGCTCTTGAGGTCCTGTTCGGACTTGATCAGGATCGCGCGTTCGATTTCGAGCGCGCCGAAGTGCGCCTGGCGACGCGCGTTGAGCTGCGCCTCGACCTGGGCAAATAGCTCCGACGGATCGTCCGCGAGCCGCCGCCATGGCGCCCCGCTGAGTTCGGCATCGATGCGCCTCAACTGCAGCCGCTTGAGTTTCAGTTCGTTCTGCAGTTGCCGGCTGTCGGCCTCCGAAACGCGCGCGTCCATGCGCGCCAGAATCTGCCTTGCCTTGACCTGCGCCCCCTCGGTCACCAGAATTTCCTTGATCACGCCGGATTCGGTCGGCTGAACGATCTGCAGGTAGCCTTGCGGGATGATCTTGCCGGTTGCGACCGCGATAATATCGAGCGGCGCAAAATAAGCCCAAAGCAACAGCGTACCCAGCAATGCCAGCGTGCCATACAGCACTGCGCGTGGCAGCGGCGAAGCCGCTTCGTCACGCAGTTGCAGGAAGTCCGAGGAAAAACCGGTCGATGGAGTCATGATTCAATCCAGGAGTTGCTGCCTAGAGGGCACCGAGCAGCGTGTATCCCTCCTTGATGCCGCGCAGGGGTTGCAGCGCATTGCCCGCGATTGCGGCCATTCCGGGGGTGTCGCCGAACTTCGGCATCGATATCAACCCGGCGTCGTTGGCGCAGCCCGTTCCGATGCAGGCGAATAGATTCCTCTCCGGCAGAGAACCGTTGGCGCCGGCAATACCCTGCTCTATCCCCGGATTGGCAGCCAGCCAGAGTCTGATGTCTTCGTAGCTTTGGCTAATTTGCTCCGGCGTAAGCAATTCCGCCGGCTGCGCTTCCGGAATATCGCTCTGCAAGTTCGATGGCGCGAGGTCTTGCGCGGACGATGGCTCGCCTGCTTCGACAGGCGATAGCGAGTCCGATGTCTCCGGCGCACCGCTGCTTGCTCTCGCGCTCGGCCCCAGCCAGTTGTCCAGCCAGGTCTGCAAATTGGGTTGAGCCGGTTGCAGCGCGGTGAAGAATGAAGCCGGGTTCGAGGCAGTCACCGACTGCGTGCCCGCGGACTGCGCATCGAACATGCCGACCGGCTTGGCCGTGTTGCGCGAAGGCACCGGCGCAGCCGTCGATTCGATGGCGGCCAGCATGCGCATTGCCGCGACAAGAGCCTCCTGCTGACTCTGGATCGTCGCCGCCTGTGGATTTTGCGGTTCGGTGGTGCCGCCACCCGCTCCGCCGCCATCGCCGGTCGGCATGCCGCCGTCATTGTCCGTGCCCGTCCCGGAATCGGCCTGCGGATCAGGCGTAGCCTGGCTCTCCAGCATGGCCCCATCCCAGATCGCGCCATCGGCAAACTGCACCTGCTCGATCGCATAGCCGTCCTGCGGTTGCCACTGGATGGCTAGCCTGTCATCGGTGCCGGCGACTGCAAGGGTCAATTTGTCGGCGCTGCTGAAAACCGAAATATTTTCCGCCGTAATTCCGTCGCCGAGCACGACCGTATCGGAATTGTTCGGTTGCCAATCCAGGTCAAGCACAACATCGTGCCCCGACCCCACCCCGAAATAATAGATGTCGTTGCCCGCACCGCCGACCAGGACGTTGTCGCCGGCACTTTCGTGGAATCGGTCCGCCAGGTTGCTGCCGAAGATTGCATCCGCGCCGCCGGTTCCATACAGATCGAACCCGCGGCTAAGCAGTTGCGCATGGGACAACACGGTTCCATCCGCAAACTCGAACTGCTCGATCGCAGCGGCGGTCATGGCGTCATTCGCATCGAAACCGTCGACGTACACGGCATCGCCGGAGTCGCCGATCCTGACGAGGAGCGAATCCGTCCCAAGGGACAAAGAGTCCGCAGTGATCCCGGCCCCGAATGCCAGGGTGTCGGTGCCTTGCGTGCCGCTATCGGAAATGACATCGACGCCGTCGCCCGGATTGAATACGTAACGGTCGCCGCCGTCGCCGCCGTCCAGCGTGTCATTCCCGGCGCCGCCGATCAGCGTGTCGCCGCCTGAGGCGCCAATGAGTAGGTCATTGCCCGCCTGGCCATCCAGCGTATTCGAGACACCATCGGTGGCGAGCAGCGCGTCGTCGTCCGTTGAGCCGCGGTAGGTCGCATCAAGGTCGGCGAGCGACACCGTCTCTGACGAATATTGGAAATAGGGGGTTGGTTCGTCCCACTCCGGATCGTCGTCTTCGAGAAAGTAATACCCAACCGTTATGTGAGTCAAACTGACGGTCTGGATCGTATCTCCGGCAGACGAACCCAAACTGACGCGATCGCCAGCGTCGCCATAGGCAAGCTCGTATTCCCCATCCTCAAATTCGAGATGGATGCTGTCTCTCGCGATCGAGGGGTATTCATTCATGTCCCAATATTCGGGGCTATCGGCAAACTCGTAGGAGTAAAGTTCAATGCGATTGCCACCCGCGTCATCGACTATTCTTGAATTTCCGGCGCCGCGCGTGAATACGTAAGTATCGTCCCCGGCGCCACCGTACAGCCGGTCTTCACCGAAGGCGCCGGCTCTGGTTCGGAATCCCGTGCCACCGTAGTCATCCTGGATAAAACCCGACCCGACGAGCGTATCGTTGCCATCGTCGCCATACAGCTTGTCCGCGCCCGGCGTGCCGATAACGATGTCATCGCCCGCTCCCCCGTGCGCATCGTTGCCTTGGACACGGTCGTTTCCATCTCCGCCGTCGATAAAGTCGTCTCCGCCGCAACCACGGATATCGTCATCACCGGAGCCTCCGAGCAGAATATCGTCACTGGCGCTGCCCCAAATGAAATCATTTCCATCGCCGCCATCGATGTAGTCGTCACCGGTATCCGGGGAGTTAATACCAACGAATTGACCGCCAAGAGAATCGTTGCCATCACCTCCGAAAATAACATCGGAACCGGTTTCCCCAGTTATCACGTCATTGCCATCGCCGCCGTCGACGTAATCGTCGCCGGGGCCCGCGTAAATAATATCGTCGCCACCACCGCCGTAGATCGAATCGGCGCTACTTGCTTCAAGGGCTACGTCCGGATAAGGTGTATCCGAACGGCCACCATCCCCCCAGATCTGGTCCGCGCCGCCTCCACCTATCAATACATCGCGCCCCTCCCATCCAGTCAGGAAATCCTTCCCTTCCGCCCCCACCAGGATGTCGTCGCCCTCGTCGCCGTAAAGCCGGCTGTCCCAGACGTCCACCCCTGCGTCGTTTCCCTCCGCAATTGCGTCGCCGATATCGGATTGTGTTGCGGCAAATATCGTGTCATCGCCCACGCCACCGTACAAAAAATTGAGGTCATCGCCAGGCGCGGCGTTGTCTTGCCCTTCGATGATATCGTCCCCGTCTTCTCCATAAATCCAATCGACACCGGCTCCACCTTGAAGATGATCTGCGCCGCCGCCTCCATGGATATAGTCCGTGCCTCCGAGACCCGCGATGAAATCGTTGCCGCTACTCCCGTGCAGCACTTCAGAAGTGTCTGGCGCGGGCGTCGATGAATCCGTAATGACATTACCTAAATCATCGAAGTACACCGTCCAGTAATATTCGCGCCCAAACTTGTCAAAGCGCGAATCAAAGTGCACCGGCTCGAGATCGCCGAGGATGATTCTGGATGTCGGCACGCTCGTCGAAACAGCTTTGAGCTGAATACCGAATTCCCCATCCTGGTACTCGTCGATTACGATCTGCGAACCGTCAGGCAAGGTCGCGGTCAAGGGAGAGTTTCGGGTAAACGTAACCGGTTCAGCCCCAGCAAGGTAGCCACGCCAGGTATTGAGCTCTCCCGCAATGGCGAGCGCGGGAACGCCAAGCACGATGCGCTTTCCGCTCGTATCTTCATAGATGATCGTGTTGCGCCCTTCGTGATCACGGATCGTATCCTGGCCATCGCCGGCGCGAATGATATAGGTGTCGTTGCCTGCGCCGCCCTGCAGAATGTCGTTGCCTTTGCCGCCGATCAATGTATCGTCACCGGCCTCGCCTCTGAGCGTATCGTCTTCGGCACCACCCTCCAGAAAATCGTTTCCGTCGCCTCCGGCGAGCGTATCTTTTCCCTTGCCGCCATACAGGTGATCGGCATAGTTCCCGCCCGACAAAGCATCGCCTTGATCGCTGGCGAAACTGATGCGGATGGGATCGCTTTGCTGCAACACGTTGCCGCCTACCACGCGGATGCTGTAGTCCTGGCCCTGGGAATTCTTGAGCGTCTTGTCGGTGTAGAGGTAACTCTCGACGCCGTTGTCCTTGCGCAGAATGGAAACGTCGTCGGCAATGTCGTTGATGTTTTTCTGGTTCTTCCAGCCCAGGAACCGGGCGCGGTCCTGCAGCCACTCATTTGTCAACGCGCCTTGCCCGGCGGCCGGATCGTACACAGCCAACTCGCCGTTGACATTGCATTGGTCATATAGCCCCGGCGCGCCTGTGATCGCAAACGGGTTTAATTCCTTGAGCGCATACCGATAGGACACATCGTTTTGCGCAAGCGATATCACTTCCTCGGCTGATCGGGTGGTCAAGCTGACTACGCTAAGCTGCCCGGCCCAGGCTTGAAACGCCGCGCTTTGCCGGAGTTCGCCTGCATTCTGGTAAAAGACCTCCCTTGTCGAATCGGTGTCTTCAGCACCGGATGGCTTCGTCGCTGCAATTTGCGGTCCCAGAAAGATCTTCCGCAATCCATCGAGGGAGGACTCGATGCTGTCGGCGTCCCGGTTCGCACTCGCGCGAACGATGTCGCGAACGTCGCCCGCCTTCAGATTCGGATCCAGTGCTCCGAGGACGGAATAGAGCGCAAGCGCGTCGACAACCGATTTCTGGCTGTGCGCATCGCTTTCCTCAAAGATACGCACAGTCTCTCCGCGCCGCCCAGGCACAGCTGAAACGATGTAATCGCCCACGAGGTTGGTTTGCCTGCCCGCGTCCAGAAAACCGCTGGGAGCGCGGCCAAGTAGCCCCGCGATATTGTCGAGCAGGCCGAATCCTCCATATGCCCCCGGAGCGTTGAAGGTAAATGCGGCAGCGACCTTGTCGTTGAAGGTTCGTCCGAATATCGTGGCAAGATAGCCGCCGAGCGAGTGCCCTGCGACAACCAGTTGGTTCAGGCTGAGCCCAGAACCAACACCAAAAACAATTCTCGACAGATCCCATTCCACGCCATCGGAGGGCAATATAGTAGATGCCTTGATCTGTCTGGCGACGTTTCCCGCACCGGCTTGCAGGCGCAAGACGTAGTTGCCCATGCTGATAATCTGAGAGCGCGCAGTAATGCCGATCGCCAATGCGCCATCGGCAAGAAAGTCGCCAGAATTCTCGGTGCCGCGGGTGATGAAGTAGAGCTGGCTGGTTTGCTTATTGCGAAAAACTGTCGCGGAAAAACCGTTCAGCAACAGGTTGGGGTCTGTGAATTGATCGACGACTTCAAATACCCTAGTGAAATCTTCTGCTCCACGAAGAGTAAAATCTTTGTCTTTGTTCTTTTCTGAGAGTCGTCGTTTTACCTCACTTTCGTCGTAGCTCCCATCTACTCGGCGCGAATTGGAAAAATCCGAATACGCTGCCAGCGCGAGTTGAGCCATGTCGAAGTAGGCAATGCGCATGTCGCTCGACATCTGAGGTTCCCCTTATCTATGCTCGAATGCCGCGTTGACAGAAGAAGCTGGACCGTCTCCTTGGTGCATTGCTGCACCGCAAGTCACGCCATCTATCATTCCGCGAACGTAGGATAAATAATCTACTTGCGAGAACAGCGGACGAAATATTATTAGCCACCATCCTCCACCCTGTGTCAAATAATCCACTTCGTAACTTATTAGTCTTTGTTCTTTCGTATCCAAGACTCCAGAGAAGCGCTTCTCGGATTTGGTCAAAGGAAAAACACCTTCCTGGAGATTGCCGGATTGACGTTGATAACGGTCATTTACCAGTGTGCGCCCCGAGAACCATCCTTCTGGTTCTTTGAATCGTCCTAGATTGTCGTAATACTGAGACGGCAATCTAACGTGGTCATAGATATGCAATCCCACTTCACTGCGCGCGCAAAGTACGTTCTTGTGATACCAACGATTTGCGATCGTGTCCCATGTTGGTAGAAGCAGGAAAGAAATCACGGCCACGAAAGCGCCTCGCATCGCGAATCGACCATAAGCCCAGCGCGTACCCTTTACTACAGCCCACAAATAAAGCCCGCCCACCAGAACTCCCAGCGGAATAAGGACAATACCCATCTAAACCTCTTTCGCCCCAAGCGTGACGATCTCGTCCACCTCCAGCTCCTTCGGCAACTGATGCGTGATGTACAGCATCGTCACCTTCCCCTTGAGTTGGTTTATGGTGCGCGCGAATTGCTCCGCGGTGGGACGGTCCAGATTGCTGGCCGCTTCGTCGAATATGAGGATCTTCGGCCGCTTGAGCAGCGCCCGCGCGATCGCGAGGCGCTGTTTTTGCCCGCCGGACAAACCGGCGCCGTGTTCGCCGATCAGTTGCTGATATCCTTGCGGGAGTTGATCGATGGTGTCGTGAATTTCCGCCCATCTGCAGGCCTGGATCACCTGGTCGAAAGTGGCGTTCGGGTTGGCGATGATGAGGTTTTCGTAAATCGATCCGGAGAACAGAACGGTCTCCTGCGGCACGACGCCGAAGTAGTTGCGCAACTCGTTCGCCGGAAGATGCCGGATGTCGCGCCCGTCGATCTTGATCTGCCCCGCGGTGGGCAGATAAAAACCCTGCAGCAGCTTGGCCAGCGTGCTCTTGCCGCTGCCCGAGGGGCCCATGAGTGCGACGCAGCCACCGGGGCGCAGCGCAAGGTTGAAGTGCCGGTATAGATAAGGCCGGTTGTCGTCGTAACGGAAACTCACGTCGACGATCTCTATCGCTCCACGCCCGGCATTGTCGCGCGCCGGAACGATGGAATACGGTTCGATGGGCGCGTTCATGATGTCGCCCAGACGCTTGACCGCAATCGCCGACTGCTGGAACTCCTGCCACAGACCCACCAGCCGCAGCAAGGGCTGCGACATGCGTCCGGCAAACATCTGGAACGCGACCAGCATGCCGATGGTGAAGCCCTCGTTTTTCATTACGATCCAGGCGCCTGTGACCAGGATCAGAAGGGTCAGGAGTTGCTCCAGCGCGTTGGCCGCTGCGCCGTAGCTATTGCTGAGCTGTCGCGTGTTGAAGCCGGCACGCAGGTAGCTCGACAGGTATTCGGTATAACGGGCCTTGAGCTGCGGCTCCATTTGCAATGACTTCACCGTCTCCATGCCCGCGATGTATTCGGTGACGAAGGCCTGGTTGCGCGCGCCTTGCAGGAATTGCTCGTTCACGCGCTCGCGGATCAACGGCACGACGGCAAGACTCAGCAGCACGATGGCAGCAAGGATCGCGAGCGTAATGAGCGACAAGAACCAGCTGTAGTAGAACATCACCGCCAGAAAAATCAGCAGGAACGGCAGATCGAGGAGCAGCGTGACGGCAGCCCCGGAGACAAACTCGCGTATGGTCTCAACGCCGTGCAGACGCGCCACCACCACGCCCGTGGGCCGCGATTCGTAATAGCGCGGCGGCAGCTTGAGCAGATGATCGAACACTTGTGTGCCGAGCACCGCATCGACACGGGTCCCCGTGTGCAGCACCAGGTACTGCCGCACCCAGCTCATGCCGGCGTTGAACACGAGACACACCGCGAGCGCGACGCCGATTACGATCAAGGTATTCAAGGTCTGATGCGCAATCACCCTGTCTATGACAATTTGAGTCAAAAGCGGCGTAAACAATGCAATGATCTGGATTCCCAAAGACGCCAGCAGCACCTCGCGCCAGATGCTCTTGTGCCGGAGCAACTCCGGAATGAACCAGGAAAAGCCGAAGGATTTCTTCTTCTCCGAGGCCGCGTCCGCATCGGAAGGCGGCTTGGTCTGCTGCGAAAAAAGTATCAGATCACCCGCATAACGCAGCTTGAAATCCTCCGTGCTCAACGTGGCGCCGGATGCATCGCCCGGCTCGAATATCACGATGCGCTCGGCGTCGGCCTCGACCACCAAGGCGAATACATGCGGAGGTTTCTTTTCGGTTTGGTTCGAATCCGCCTGCGTTTCGGCTTCGCCGGCGCCCTCGAAGCTATGTGCCGGCGACCTGAGCAGCGCGAGACAGGGCAAGGGAACGCGCTGGATTTCGTTTGCGGCACTCGCATGCCGCCGCGCCTTCAGTCCCAACGCCTCAGCCGCCTGAAGCAAAGTCGCCGAGGAATGCGGCGGCGGAAATTGCTGCGCTACGAGTTCCGCGGCAAAAGGGATGCGCTTGAGCTGGCTGATGGCGCCGAGAGCCCAGATGACATGCACGCTAGCCAATGGCACATCGGGCGACATCCACACCCCCGTACAAGTTTGTGGCCAGAACTCGTATGGGTCAGATTAACAAGAAATTTTTTCTATTTCAAATCGTCGCCGGTTGGAATTCGTTTATCTTTGAGGAATTTGTTTAAAACAAAGCGGAAAGCTTCGGATTCTTCGGCAGGTTTACAGTTGGACTCAGTCTATCGTCTGGAAAACGACTACGTATCGGATCATTGCCGTTTGTACATTTTCAACTCGAGGCATTCGGTATCGACTTCTGTAATAGGCGTGTAACGTCATGCTCACCGGCGCGCTTCAGCGCTTCCGGTGCGGCTAGAGTTATACCCGACGCCGCCAAATGGCGGGATTGCGGCGACCATGAAATACCGCAAGGACAACCATCGAATCCAGGCGAACCCTGAAGTACACAGAAAACGGAAAGCGGCGCGCGACTGTGCGTCGAATATCGCCGAATACAATTGGATAGCGTTCCGGCGCGGCCGCAGCTCTGGCGAGGGCCTGCTCGATTTCGATGGTAAATTCCTCGCCAAGGCCGGGGCGCTGTTCATCATAGCGGACTGCTGCATTCTCGAACTCGCGTTTCGCAGCACGCCGGAAGACGATCCGAAGCGTCATCGCCCCAAACGCGATCGAACTGAAGCCTTGACCTCATCCCATGGCACCACGTCATCCGGGAACGCATCGTCGTCCGCAACGCGGCGATCCAACTCGGCGCGTTGGCCGTCGGTAAGAGGAAAAGCTTTGGCGTCGGCGCAGATGCTCGCCCATATCTCCTCGACGAGTGCAAGTCTCTCGTCGACGTTGAGTCGATCTATGCCCAAAGTCTTAACGGATACGCCCATGGTTACCTCCACCGAAAACATCAATTTAGCACGTGCGCGCGGCCGATGCCCAGACGGGTATTACGTTTGCGTTAACCGGCGCACAGCAGCAGAGCGCAGCGCCGCTGCTGCGCGTTCCGTGTTGAACGAGGTCGCACCCCCAAAGGGGCCGTATAAGACCCCAAATGCGGGGTCTAGCACGGTCAGGCTACGCTCAAGCCATTATTTCCTCAATCAGGGTGAACGGGATAGGCACCTGCACACTCGCACGATATAGGCACCATTGGGGTAACCTTCACTCTTGAATGTGTCGCAGACCAACGTTGCAAAACACGAGGAGTATTCGCATGAAAGTCCTGGTCAAGAAATGGGGGAACAGCGCGGCAGTCCGGATTCCGGCTTCGGTCATGGAAGCTGCCCATGTGAATCTCGACCAGCCAGTAGAGATCAAGGAAGAGAACGGCAGGATCGTGATCGAACGCGAACGGTCCGGAGACTATTCGCTGGAAAATCTCCTGCGTGGAATCACTTCCGCGAATCTGCATCAGCCAGTCGAGACAGGGCGGGCGGTGGGCCGCGAGATATGGTGATGGCCCGCACCCATGTTCCCGAGGGCGGGCCTCCTACTAACCGCTCCTCATGCATTCTGCCAGGCTGGCTTTCCAATCCGGCATCACCACACCGAAAGCGCGTTGCAGTTTGGCATTCGCGAGCACCGAATAATGCGGCCGGCGGGCAGGCAGCGGGTATTGCTCGCTCGGGATGGGCTTGAGCACGGGCGCCCGATCAAGCGCCCAAGCGGTCTGGCCGGGCTGCTGACTGGCAGCATGGCCAAGTATCGCCGCCGCAAATCCATGCCACGACGTTTGTCCGGCCGCGCTCAAATTGTAAATGCCGCTTTGCTCGGCACATGCATCGATGAAGCCCGGCTTGCCGTAGCCCAGCCGCGTCAGGATGCCGCTGGTGGCCTCGGCAAGCGCTCGGCTCCAGGTGGGCGCTCCGATCTGATCGTCCACTACGCGCAATTCATCGCGTTCCCGCGCCAGGCGCAGCATGGTAAGCAGAAAATTCTTGCCGCGCATGCCGTAAATCCAACTGCTGCGCAGGATCAGGTGCGGCGTGTCCACGGCCTGGATCGCCCGCTCGCCCTCGAGCTTGGTCCTGCCATAGACATTGATCGGCCGCGGCTCGTCATCCTCGGTGTAAGGCGCGCCCTTGGTCCCGTCGAACACGTAGTCGGTGGAGTAATGGATCAGCGCCGCGCCGAGACGTTTCGCCTCCTCGGCGAGAATGCCCGGGGCGATGCCATTGACGGCCATGGCCAGCTCGGGATCGGATTCAGCCTGGTCCACGGCGGTGTAGGCGGCCGCGTTGACGATCAGGTCGGGGCTGATTTCGCGCACCGTGCGGCGGATCGAATCGGGCTCGGACAGGTCCATCTGGTCCCTGCCCACCGCTATTACCTGCCCCTGCCCGGCCAGGCTGCCCAGCAACTCGAAACCGACTTGCCCGTCCTTGCCGGTGACCAGGATCCGGCTCAATCGAATACCTCGGCTTCGGATAAGCGCTTTCCGGACCGATCCTTGGCAGCGAGAATCGGCTCGCCCACAAGCGGCCATGCGATGGCGAGCTCCGGGTCGTTCCAGAGCAGGGTGCGCTCGTGCCGCGGCGCCCAGTAGTCGGTGGTTTTGTAGAGAAAGTCGGCGTAAGCGGAGAGCACGATGAAGCCGTGCGCCAACCCGGCTGGAATCCAGACCATGGTCTTGTTCTCAGCCGATAGATGATGGCCTACCCATTTGCCGAACGTGGGCGAACTGCGGCGCAGGTCCACGACCACGTCGAATATCTCGCCCGCCACCGCGCGCACGAGCTTGCCCTGGGGCTGTTGAATCTGGTAATGCAGGCCGCGCAGCGTGTTCCTTACCGAGCGCGAATGATTGTCCTGCACGAATTTCGCCGTGATTCCGGCCGCCTGCGCGAATGCGCGCTCGTTGAAGCTCTCGAAGAAGAAACCACGTTCGTCGGCGAACACCCTGGGTTCGATCACCAGCACGCCGGCAATCGTCGTTGGAGTCGCGCGCATCAGAACACCCGATCATGCAGCACGCTGAGCAGATACCGGCCATAGCCGTTGTTGCGCATCGGTGCGGCCAGACGCTCCACCTGCGCGGCGTCGATGTAACCGAGGCGGTAGGCGATTTCCTCCACGCAGGCGATTTTGAGCCCCTGGCGCTTCTCTATGATCTGGATGAAAGTGGACGCTTCGAGCAAGGACTCGTGCGTGCCGGTGTCGAGCCAGGCCGTGCCGCGGCCCATGACCTCGACGTGGAGTTGTCCCTGTTCCAGATAGCGCCGGTTCAAATCGGTGATTTCCAGCTCGCCCCGCGCCGATGGTTTGAGCGAGGACGCGATGTCAACCACTTGCTGGTCGTAAAAATACAGGCCGGTCACGGCGTAGCGCGACTTCGGCTGCTTCGGCTTTTCCTCTATGGAGAGCACCTTGCGCGACCGATCGAATTCGACCACGCCGTAGCGCTCGGGATCGTGCACCGCATAGGCGAACGCCGTGGCCCCGGTCGATCGGTCCACGGCGGCGCGCAGGTTGGCCACGAGGTCTGTGCCGTGAAAAATATTATCGCCGAGAATCAGCGCCGAGCGTTTGCCCGCGATGAAAGCCGCGCCGATGATGAAGGCCTGCGCAATGCCTTCAGGCGCCGGCTGCACCGCATACGAAATTGCCATCCCCCATTTCGACCCGTCGCCGAGCAATTGCTCGAAGCGGGGCGTGTCCTCGGGAGTGGAAATCACCAGGATGTCGCGCACCCCCGCCAGCATCAGCGTCGACAGCGGATAGTAGATCATCGGCTTGTCGTAGATCGGCAGCAGTTGCTTGGACACGGCGTGCGTCACCGGGTACAGCCGGGTTCCAGAACCGCCCGCGAGGATGATTCCCTTCATGCGACACCTCTTTCCTGATAATTCGCGCTCACCCATTTCTGATACTCGCCCGAGGTCACCGAACGCGTCCACTCCGCATTGGCGAGGTACCAGCCGACGGTCCTGCGTATGCCGCCGGCAAAATTCTCGGCAGGTTGCCAGCCGAGTTCGCGCCGGATCCTGCCGGCGTCGATGGCATAGCGCCGGTCATGGCCCGGACGGTCTTTGACATAGGTGACGAACGACGCATACGGCTTCGCCGCGGGACGCAATTCATCCAGCACGGCGCACAGCATCCGCACCACTTCGAGATTGTTTTTTTCGCTGCCGCCGCCGATGTTATAGACCTCTCCCGGCTGTCCCGCCTCCAGCACCTTGCGGATGCCGGCGCAATGATCGTCGACGTAGAGCCAGTCGCGCACATTGAGCCCGTCGCCGTAGACCGGAATCGCCTTGCCCGCAAGCGCGTTCAGGATCACCAGCGGAATAAGTTTTTCCGGAAACTGGAACGGGCCGTAATTATTGGAACAGTTGGTCGTGAGTGTCGGCAGACCGTAGGTGTGGTGATACGCCCGCACCATGTGATCGGCTGCGGCCTTGGAGGCGGCGTAGGGGCTGTTCGGCGCGTACGCCGTGGTTTCGCGAAACGGGGCATCGTCCGCGACCAGCGAACCGTAGACCTCGTCGGTGGAGACCTGCAGGAAGCGAAAGCGCCGCCGCGCCTCGTCCGCCAGCCCGCCCCAGTAAGCGCGCGCCGCTTCCAGCATAGTGAACGTGCCGTGGATATTGGTGCGCACGAACTCGGCCGGCCCGAGTATGGATCGATCCACATGGCTTTCGGCGGCGAAATTGAGCACCGCGCGGGGCTGGTGCGCTCGCAGCAGTTGCGCCACCAGCTCGGCGTCGTCGATATCGCCCTGGACGAAGACGTGCCGCGCATTGCCGCGCAGGCTGTCGAGGTTGCGCAGGTTGCCGGCATAGGTGAGCTGGTCGAGGTTGACCACGGGCTCGCCTTGCGCCGCCAGCCATTGCAGTACGAAATTGGAGCCGACGAACCCGGCCCCGCCGGTAACCAGGATCAAGTCAAGCTCCGCGCGGATGAACAGCCTGCATTATAGCTTTTGCCGAGAGGCGATTGCTTTCTGAATTGATTGTTCAGATCTATGCGTGGAAACTTAAATCGCGCCCCGTTGTTGCAGAGTTGCGATATTGTATAATCCCCCGCGCTGTGTTTGGTGTTAACCATAACCGTGTTTTCTGTGCGGATGCGCTTTTCATCCGCGCAGAAAACACGGTTGGCGCGCGCGAGCGCGCAAGTCCGCCGGTCGCATGCGACAGTATTTAAGACGCCGTATATAACTAGAGCCGCGTCAGATACCCGACCAGCCAGATCGAAGCGACGCCGAGCGCGATCAGTACCGACTGCGCTAGAGTCGCCTTGAGCTCGGGGCGCTTGTGCAGGCCCGGGATCAGATCGGCAACCGCGACGTAGATCATGCTGGCGGCGGCGAGCGCAATGATGGTCTGCACCCATTCCTGCAGCGTCTGCAGCGCGAAGTAGGCAATCAGCCCGCCGGCGAACATGGCGAGGCTGGACAAGAGGTTGAGCATGAACGCCCGCGTGCGGCTATAGCCGGAGTGCAGCAGGATCAGGAAATCGCCCACTTCCTGCGGAATCTCGTGCGCGATCACCGCCAGCGCGGTGACGATGCCGAGCTGGGTGTTTTCCATGAACGCCGCGGCGATCAGGATGCCATCGACGAAATTGTGGAAGCTGTCGCCGACGAGAATCAGCATGCCGCTGCGTCCGTGGTCGTGCGCGTCGGCGTGATGGTCGTGAACCTCGCAGTCTTCGACATGGCAGTGCCGCCACAGCACCAGTTTCTCCAAGATGAAAAAGATGAAAATCCCGGCGAGCACGGTGGCGGCGACGCTGCGCACGCTCTTGCCGCCCTCGAAGGCATGCGGCAGCATTTCGAGAAAGGCCGCGCCGAGCAAGGCGCCGATGGCGTAACTGACGAGCATCGGTACCCAGGCGGCGCGCGCAGTCAGCGCGAATAACGCGGCGCAGGCGACCGACAGCACCCCGCCCAACAGGCTCGCTGCGGCAATCCAGGCCAAAGTCGACATGTTCAAGTTTCCATCCAGATGAGGCTGGCCATGCGCCCGGTGGCGCCGTCGCGGCGATAAGAATAAAAGCGCTCGCGCTCGGTATAGGTGCAATAGCCGCCGCCGTAGATCCTGTGCACGCCGCTCCACGCAAGGCGCCGGCGCGCCAGCGCATACAGGTCGGCGTGGAACTTGCCCGGCCTGCCCGGCGTAAATGCGGACCCGGCCTCCGGCTCGCCCCCCTCGCCGGCCGCGATGAAAGCCGCGCGCACCTCGGCGCCGACTTCGTATGCCCCGGGTCCGATCGCCGGCCCGAGATAGGCGAGCAGCGCCGCAGGCGGCCTGTCCATGGCCCGCAGCGTCTGTTCGATCACGCCGGAACAAAGCCCGCGCCAGCCCGCATGCGCGGCTGCGACCACCGTCCCCTCCTCGTCGCACAAGAGCACGGGCAGGCAATCCGCGGTCAGCACGGCGCACACGGCCCCGGGGCGGCGCGCGAGCGCCGCATCGGCTTCGGGGCTGCCCTCCATGCCGCCGGCCTCGACCACCGTCGTTCCATGCACCTGCCGCAGCCACAGCGGGTTCTCCGGCAGCCATTGCCTCAGGCTGGCGCGGTTGCGCGCCACATCCTCGACATCGTCGCCGGAGCGCAGGCCCAGGTTGAGGCCGGCATAGGCGCCGCGGCTCACGCCGCCTGCGCGCGTGGTGACGAGCGCGCGCACGCCGCGCGGCGCCGGCCATTCCGGCACGATCCAGTCATGAGCGTTCATGCCGCGAGTTCCCGCAGCAGCATCGCCATGTCCGCGGGCACCGGTGCCTCCCACTGCATGTCCGCGCCGCTGGTCGGATGCGCGAGGCCGAGACGATAGGCGTGGAGCGCCTGGCGCTTGAAGCCAGCCAGCGGTCCGGCCGCGCTCCCGCGCCCGGCGCGATAGACAGGATCTCCCACCAGAGGATGGCCGAGCGACTGCATGTGCACGCGGATCTGGTGCGTGCGCCCGGTATCGAGCCTGCACTCGAGCAAGGTCGCTCGCGCGTAGCGCTCGAGCACGCGGTAATGGGTGCGCGCCGCCCTGCCATGCTCGGTCACCGCCATGCGCGTGCGCTGGGTCTGATGCCGGCCTATGGGCGCGTCCACCGTACCGTCCCGCGCGACCACGCCGTGCACCAGCGCGAGGTACTGGCGCGCCACCGTGCGCGCCTGCAGTTGCCGCACCAGGTCGGTCTGCGCCTCCAGCGTCTTGGCCACGACCAGCAGGCCGCTGGTGTCCTTGTCCAGGCGGTGCACGATGCCGGCGCGCGGGATGCCGGCGAGCGGCGGATGATGGTGCAACAGGCCGTTGAGCAGCGTGCCCTGCCAGTTGCCGCTGCCCGGATGCACCACCAGCCCGGCCGGCTTGTTCAGCACCAGCAAGGCGGCATCCTCGTGCACGATATCGAGTGCTATCGCTTCGGCCGCGGCGGCGGCGTCCCGGGCCTCGGGCTGCGGCGCGAGCGACACGCACTCCCCGCCCCAGACCTTGCGCTTGGCGTCGACCGCTGCATGATCGAGCTTCACCAAGCCATCTTTGACCCAGGCGGCGAGGCGGCTGCGCGAATGCTCGGGGAACATGCGCGCCAAGGCCTGGTCGAAGCGCATTCCGGCACAATCGGCGGGAACATGCCTCTCGCGGCCCTCGACTGCGTTATAATTTTGCGTTTCCCCGATAATTTCACCTGACATCATGAAACGTAGTTTAGCGGTAATTCTGGCCCTGCTGTTGTGCGCCTGCGGCTTGCTCCCCGAAGTAAAGGAAGAAACCGCGGGCTGGTCCGCCGACAAGCTCTACGCCGAAGCCAAGGATGAGATCGCCAAGGGCGGCTATGCCAACGCGATCAAGTATCTGGAGAAGCTCGAAGCCCGCTACCCCTACGGCCGTTACGCACAGCAGGCGCAAATCGAAATTGCCTACGTCTATTTCAAGGACGGCGACCACGCCTCGGCCGTCGCCGCCTGCGACCGCTTCATCAAGCTGCATCCGAATCATCCCAACGTCGACTACATCTACTACCTGAAAGGCCTGGTCAATTTCAACGAGGATCTCGGGCTGCTGGGCAAAGTCAGCAAGCAGGATCTGAGCGAACGCGACCCCAAGGCCGCACGCGATTCTTTCGATGCGTTCAAGGAGTTGGTAACCCGCTATCCCGACAGCAAATACACGCCGGACGGGATTGCGCGCATGAAGTACCTGGTGAACGCGCTCGCCTCGCACGAAGTCCACGTGGCGCGCTATTACATGAAGCGCGGCGCCTACGTCGCGGCTGCGAACCGGGCGCAGTACGCGCTGCTGAATTACGCGCAGGCGCCTGCCGTCGAGGAGGCGCTGTTCGTCATGGTGAAGGCCTACGATGCCATGGGCATGAGCGATTTGCGCGACGACGCCGACCGCGTAATGCGCAAGAACTTCCCCGACAGTGCCTATTTCAAGGGCGCGGCCGGCAAGAAAGACCCGTGGTGGATGCTGTGGGGGAATGCCTGGTAGGCGTGGACCGACCGTTTTCTAAACCTTGATCCCCTCATCGCGGATGTAATCGCGAATCACCGTTTCGACATCCCTGTCGGCAACGAATCCCAGCTTCAGCGCGCGCTCCGTGGTAAAGCGTGCCGGCCAGGTCTTGACGATAGCCTGGATGCGCGCATCCGGTTTCCATTCGACACGCGCCGCGACCGTGTCGCCGGCAACCGTGCGCAGCGCCTCGACCATCTGTGACACCGTCGCTGTTATACCGGGGAGGTTCACCACGCGATTGACGCCCCAGGCGGAGGACGGCAGATCGTGCGCTCGAATGAAGGCCTCGACCACCTTGCCGGGCG
>ERZ1292633.2712-Hain-H41-02um-R1-2712-length-17830-cov-12_pt1 | contig 17830 bp, 15 predicted proteins | sample MGYA00564406_ERZ1292633 | MGnify/ENA primary metagenome ERZ1292633 (study PRJEB36523, sample SAMEA6512639) | groundwater metagenome | collected 2019-01-08 | study: AquaDiva: Metagenomics assemblies of 32 groundwater samples | reverse complement strand
CTTTTGCGCCGTTTTTGTTCATAAATCTTCCACACTAATTATCGTAGAACCGGTTATGCAGAACAACGCATTCAATTATCTTTTCAAACTCCAATAACTTTAACCTTGGAAAAATCTTGAAAAATGCGCTCCTTCTTTTCTACGCGCTCACTCTTCGTGAATACGAATATTTCATCAAACCCAAGCTCATAGGCCTTGACGAGATCATCGCCATTTATTGGGCACAACGCTGAGCCGGCATAGAGAATTGGTAGTGCAACAACGACACCTTTGCCCACAAATTTATCCTGCAGTCTTTTCTCTTCTTTTTCCAAAACATCGCGCATTATCATCCTCTCTTCCCATGTTTTTGTAATTCTGCGACCAAGAGAATCAAACTCTATCGGGTAGCCGGCATTCTCCAGTGCTATACCTATTTTTGTCCCACCTCCGCAAATCACGACGACATAATTGCTTCGCGCTTTTTCAACGACAAAATCAAAAAACTGCTGGCTATCAGTGATATCCCCTGAACCTTTGATCAAAATGTTTTTAATTTTGTTTGTGTTCTCCTGCATAGTGATTTTAAGAAAGGGTTGCCTTAATTCGACGAACGCCAGCACTAACCGCCTCCTCTTTCTGAATCTTAAAATGTCCAAGCTCGCTCGTATTTTTCACATGGGGCCCGCCGCACATTTCGAGACTAAATTTACTGTCGCCTTCGCCCACCTGATACACGCGCACCACCTCTCCGTATTTCTCTCCAAAGACGCCGACGGCTCCGCGATTTTTCGCTTCTTCTATTGAAATGTCCTCGTAGGTGACCGGCAATGCTTCGACAATCTTCTGATTGACCAAGTCCTCGACTGCTTTCTTTTGTTCATCGGTCATTTTCGCATCATGCGCAAAGTCGAAGCGGAGTCGCTCGGCGGTGATGTTGGAACCCTTTTGGGAGATGTGGCCACCAAGTACAATGCGGAGTGCATGATTTAGCATATGCGTCGCGGTGTGATACTTGACCGACGACTCGCTCGTATCCGCGAGACCGCCTTTAAACTTTTGCTCCGCGCCGGCACGCGAAAGCTCTTGGTGCTTCTTGAACTCCGCGTCAAACCCCGCACGGTCCACGACAATCCCCTCCTCTTCTGCGAGCTCCTCGGTCATTTCGACGGGGAAACCGTAAGTCGAAAACAATTTGAATGCATCCTCTCCGGAAATCGCACCATTTTCAAAAAGATGGGTTAGCTCTTTCAGCCCACGCTCAAGCGTCTTTCTGAATTTATCCTCTTCTTCCCAAATCTCTTTGACTATTGTGCCCTCCATCATCGCGACATTGTCATACACGCCTTTGTACTTTAGGGCGACGATTGGCACAAGCTCGGAAAGCATATTTTTGTCGATTCCCAGCATATCCGCATAGCGCACCGCGCGACGGAGGAGGCGGCGCAAAATATATCCCTGGTCCGTATTTGAAGGACGCACGCCGTCGGCGATCATCATCACCGCCGTACGCACATGGTCGGCAATGATGCGCGCCGCGCGAATGCTATTTTTGTCTTCGTCCAAGACGCGAATCTGCTGATTCGCGAGATCTTTGATCTTCTCCATCAACGGCGCGAAAAGATCCGTATCAAACACATTATCTTTCCCCTGAATCGCCATCACCACGCGCTCGAGCCCGGAGCCCGTATCGACATTTTTCTTTGCGAGCTTGCCGATGACTTTCCCGTCTTTTTTCTCATATTCCATAAAGACATCGTTCCAGATTTCGACGACATCCTGCCTGTCGTCGGCCGCCATATATTCCTCCTTGGTCAGGTCTCCAAGTCCGCGCTCGGTAATATCGTAAAACATTTCCGTATCGGGACCGCATGGACCATTGTCCCCCGGACTCCACCAGTTCGACTTCGCCGGCATGAAATAAATACGATTCTCGGGCATATACTTTTTCCAGATCTCAAACGCCTCATTATCGCGCGGCGCATCGTCGTTGCCCTCGAACACCGTGACATATAAACGAGCAGGGTCGAGACCAAGCCCCTCCTCTTTTGAAGTCAGAAATTCGTAGCTCCATTTGATCGCATCCTCTTTGAAATAGTCCCCGAGAGACCAGTTGCCGAGCATCTCGAAAAAAGTGTCGTGTGTCTTGTCCCCGACCTCGTCGATGTCCTGCGTACGCACACATTTTTGCGCATTCACGAGACGAGCCCCGCTCGGATGCGGCGTCCCCATCAGGTACGGCACAAGCGGCTGCATCCCCGCAGTATTAAAAAGCACCGACGGGTCATTCTCCGGCACAAGCGGCGCCGAAGGAATAACCGCATGTCCGCGCCTCTCAAAAAAAGAAAGGAATCTCTGCCTGATTTCGCTTGAATTCATCCCGTTAGAAGTTCTGTCCATAAAATATATTTAAATATGGCCTAGCCCCCTCGTGCGCTTACTGTCTTCAGTAGAAAAAACAGCAAAACTTCTAACGGGATCCATATCCGCCTATCTTATACCAAATTGCCTTCCTCCGCCAACACATCCGCCAACCATCACAGACTTGTGGTTATAACCACAAGTCTGTGATGGTTGGCGTGTTATGCAAGCCAACTCATTCCATATTCCATATTCCATATTCAATATTCAATATTCCATATTCAATATTCAATATTCAATATTCAGCTACTAGTCTTCCTGCGAAAGGTGCGCGAGGGACTTCACTTTGTTTTCGACATACCAAAATCCGGTAAAAATAATAAGGACCAAAATGGTCGTCGCGACCGCGAGCGTATAGAGCCCGTATCCGACAGAAACGCCGACACCGGCGGAGACCCAGATACCGGCGGCCGTCGTAATACCGCTCACTTTCGAACCTCTGAAAATAATGAGTCCGGCGCCGATGAACCCGATTCCCGGCAATATCTGACCGGTAAAACGAAGGGACTCGAGCAGAGCATCCGCCGAAGCGTAGCCGCCCGCAGCAGCAACTGCAACGATAACAAAAAGCGCCGACCCCATCGTCACCAAGCCATAGGTGCGCATGCCGGCAGTCTTGCCCGCTATCGCGCGCTCCACTCCAAGCGACATCCCCAAAAAAAGCGCCGCGACCAGCTTGAGGAGCATGTCAATAGTATCGAGAGGAAAAATGTCTGTGATCATAGTAATTATATTGTATCAAATTATTGATAATTTCAAAAATTCTAGGAAGGACTCCCCTTCCTAGAAGTTAAAACTCCTTGCACACCTTGTCAATCTCATCCACGACATTTTTTATCTGCTCGTCCGAGAATCCTATTGATTTGAGCGGGGCGGGACTATTTTTGAGATCACGGCACATCACGATTCCCTGCTCGAGAAGACTATTTTTATCACTCTGGCTTAGCGTCGAAAGAAAGGTGAGCGGATGCACTCCCGTTTCCAAGATGAGGTCCTGCAAGTTGCCCTGTTCGGGATAGTCCCATCCGATGATAGTGAGCCCGGCGCACTGAGCGTACTGTATCGCGTCAAGTGTAAGCTTGGTATTGGTGATAAGCCATCCCTCGTGAATTTTCGGCACCGCGCCCTCTTTCACATCGTGCCCTTTTTGCAGATCGAGGAACCGCGCATGCACATAGAGCGCCACCTTCACATCAGTCTTGATACCCTGCTGATTGTGGAACTTGCACTCGGCAAAAATATGACGATTGTCTTTTTCCATGAGCACATCCACTTCATGCGATACGCAAAAGCCGGGAAGTATCACGCCCGTCTGCGCTCTGTACCCCTTGCGTCGCAAGACCTCTGCGACATATTTTTCAAATGGAAAACCGCTCGGCCCAAGCTCCATCACCGCCTTGCGGAGCGAGTAGCAGATAGCCACCGGGTATTTACTCTTCTTGAGGATCGAATACGCGTGCTTGTAGATCGCCGAAGTTTTCATCCCGTCATGAAGCTCAGGGATAATGTGCGACACGACCATCTCGATGGTCTCCTTGTCCGCGCCGGAGCGCTCCAGCGAACGCCGAAGCTTGGTCAGCGAAAACCGCTCCCTCTCCCCCGTACTCTTTATCACCCACGCGACGGCATTTCGTTCTTTTACCATATCCATCATATCATCGCATATTTGAATAGAATATGGAACAAAACACTTCAAATCAACTAGGATTACTTGCCAACATCACACTTTTCACTGTCCCCCTACCTCCCCAACACTTCCCCAAGCTTCGCGCGGGTGAGAGCTCCCACAAATCCCACAGCGGGAGTGATGCCGTACTTCTTTTGGAAGCGTATGACGGCTCTTTCTGTGGCGGGACCGAAGGTGCCGGTGACGGACTGCTCGGGGTAGAGTGTCTTGTCTTTGGAAAGCATAGTTTGAAGGAGTGTGACTTCGCTTGATGCTGAGCCCCTCTTGAGGTTCTGCGTGAGTGCGGATGAACTTGCTTGCGGTGCTGGGGTGCCAGAGAGCTTCCGGTACGCGGCGTTGATCTTTGCTCTCGTCTGGGGACCGGCGATGCCGACTTGCTCGAGACCGTTTGCTTTCTGGAATGCGGTGACGGCTGAGATAGTGTCTTTGTCGTACTTCGTGGTGGTATTGGAGACGGTGAAGCCAAGAGCATTCAAGACTTGCTTCAAGAGAGTGACTTCACTTGATACGGTAGTGAGAGAGAAGGGACCTTTGATGGCGGGGAGGGATGCCACACTTGTTGCTTTAGGAGCACTAGCGCTAGAAGCGAGTATTGTGAAATCGGTTATATCCTTGCTTCCGAAGTCGAGCCAGTCGCTGGTGGAGGGTGAGGAAAGGTCGGTGGTAGTAACCTGCTTTTTCGTTCTCGCTCTTACCTTGTAGGTGCCGTTGGCAATCCCGCTTTTCTTGAGCTGGAGCGTAGATCCGGTTGGAATGTAATCGCTTACAATGGTAGGAACCCCGGTGAATGACTCGTTGCCACCTCTTATCTCAATCTCCAACCTGACCTTGCTTCCGTCCGTATCAATGACGAGAGCTTCGAATATAGTGGCGGTGCTGGTGATGGTCTGACCTTCCTTGATAAAGACCTTGCTTTCATCAGCAATCTTGAGGTTTCTAATAGCTACAGGGAGGAGTGCTCCCGAAGAAGCGCCTGGGTTAGAGATAGTGAAAGGGGCGGTGACTGGAGGGGTAGAGAGAGTCGTGGTGGCAGTGACGGGAGGGGTGTTATCGACGGGAGGAACAACGACAGGGGGAGGAGTGTATGTTGAGGTGCCACCTCCACCGCCTCCACCACCAGAAGAGGACACAGGTGAAGTACAGCTTTGGGAAACAGCTGGTTTGAGGGTTGTTGTTCCGCAACTATTTGAGTCCGTACAAGTTTTGGTTTGAGAACTATTTGAACAAGCTGACCAGTCACTGCAGGCCCAATTTTCGGTGCAAGGAACAGCCGTTGTTTGGCAGGAAACTGAAACATTGGTCACATTCGCGCTCGAGACGGTTCCTGAACCGCTTGATACGGAGCATGTTTGATTTGATGGTTGAGTGAAGACGGTGACAGCATAACTGGCAGAGCTATTCAAAGCAGTGGAGAAGGTAAATGAACCTGAGGAAGAGAGCGTGAGATTGTTCCCACCGTTGTTTCGAAGAACTACTGTTCCGGAAAGACCACTGACCGATCCGCCGATGGTGTATGTTGATACGGGTAATGTTATTGTCACAGATCCGCTGACGCTTGCGGACACATTCCCCGCCGCGTCTTTCGCCCATGTATAGAGAGTTTTGGAACCTGCGGTCGCAAAAGTATATGTCGTTGGCGCGGTAGACGACCAGCCGGTGGCTCCGGATGAGGGAGCGGTTGATGACTCGTTTACCATGTAGCCGGTGACACCCGTTGCATCTGTGGCGGTGAAGCCGGAGATGTTTACGGTGAGGGATGAGGCCGTTGCGGGGACGGTGATGCCGGTGACGGTTGGTGGGGTGGAGTCTACAGCAGGAATCACTTTTGACTGCTGAGTTGAACATGTACTTTCATTACCAGTGGTGTCATATGCACTTACGGCAAAATAATAAGTTGCTCCGTCAGTTAAATTATTGAAAGTGTAGGTGGTGACATTGCCAACATTAATATTGCTGAGGTATCCTGCATTCGCGCACGGAAGCGTCCCTGTTCTTGAGGTCGTGTCATAATAAACCTTATAGCTCGCCAAATCCGGCTCGGTGTTTGCATCCCATGTAAGCGTAGCGGTGCCCGCAAACACTTCCGTGGAAAAGAAAAGAGCGGAAGCTAATATTAAAAACTTAGCGATTATTGATTTATTTTTCATCTTTTTATTATTAAGCTATTCTAATTATTCTAATATGGGAAACGACTTGCTCACCTCCTGCTGAAAACAGCTTTCATTGCCGGAAACATCATAGCTCGTTACCGAAAAATAATAAGTCTTGCCCGCCTCTAGTCCCTTTACTACAAAACTTGGCTTATCTTGTATTGCCATTTTCTCAATATCAATCTTTTCCGGATACCCACCGGCAGGACAGTCTCCTGTCCTCGGAGAAGTGCCATAATAGATTTTATATCCCGCCAAATCCGGCTCCGTATTGGCAATCCAAGAGAGGGTGGCCGTACCGGACGCCGTGCTCCCCTTCCCTGCAAAATCAGCGAGTACGGCCACCGCGACCAATATTAAAATCATCACCGCAAAAGCAATTATTTTTCTAAAATAATTTTTCCCGCTATCTTGCTTGTTTATATTATCTTGATTATACATATTTTTATTGTATCACTAATTCAGTTTACCACCAATCCCGCCCGCCTTCATCACATTACGGCGAGGCCCGTCGGCGCGGAGGGTGGGGTGGTGTCCATGCTTGTCGGCGCGACATAACCGATGACTTCGTTGCCTGTTATATAGGCGCCCATAACAGAAGAGTATGCGCCACCACGGCCGTCGGCGGGGTAGGATGTCCGTTTGTAGTCGGCGGCAGTGCTTCCTCCGGCGTTTACAAAGAGCGGATTGGCTGTAATTGAGTTAGTATCGAATCCTGTAACTGCTCTCCATGTTGCTATTGAACTGTAATTGGTGGCGTAGTCTAGATTCCAAGCTAAAGAACCTGAAGCTCTATAGAAATCGTTGTAATCGCTTATAGTTGGCATAGATTCCCCCATATAATATCTTAACTGACTACCCGAAGTATTCATGATAATATTATTGTATATTTCAGCATTTCTTGAATAATCATCACTTTCTATGCCTGCGTTTGAACCACTACCATATATTGTATTGTTATACACCTTCGCATTGACTATGGTAAAATTTCCATCTCCCCCATTCAAACCAATACCAGAACTACAATCTACTACAACATTTTGGGATATAGATACATCAGAATTAATTATAGGTGTCTGCGAAGCAAGTCGTATCCCTCGGCTGCAAGCATATACACCAGTTGTGCCACGGATAAAATTGTGGGATATAGTGGCAACATTGGGGCTATTTTTTGAGTAGATTGCCCCACGAATGCCTATAAAGTTATTATTCTTAATGGTGATGTTAGAACTAACAAACATCCATATTCCAGTCGTATTTACAGATGTGCCATCCCCTCCTAAATTCTGGAATATATTGTTTTCAATTGTGGAATAGCTGCTCTCCTGTGTTCTTACTAATGAATAATTAGTAGTTGACCCACTATGGTCTATGCCAGTTAATGTACTATTCTTTATAATGCAGTGGTCAGAGTACCAAAAACCTACAGTTTGGCCTTCCCCGGTTATTAAAGCTATCATAGTTGCAGAAAACCCATCCCATGTTATATAGTTTCTATGCCCACAACCGAACATTGCTGCTCTTGAACTGCTGTTAACTGACCCTGTTATAACAGGCACTTCATCAGGATAAGCAATGAACATAATCGGATGCCCTATTGATCCAGAATTGGCCGGATTCATATTGGGATACTCCCAATTTGCACCTAGAGTTCCTACATCGTAAACCCCACCACGAAAATACACAACATCATCAGCCACAGCATTATCATTTGCTGTCTGCCAATTTGTAGGCGTGTTAATATTCGTTGCCTGCGACCACACCGCACTGCCGGTAGGTGAAACATAATACTCCGCCGCTTTCGCAAACTTAGCTCCCCCAAAAAACCCAAAGAAAATAATTGCGAAATAAATTGTGATTTTTGTTTTGTGCATCCCGTTAGAAGTTTAGTTGTTAAAATTGCTTGCGATCATACTCCTCCCGTTTTCTGTTCGCCTGTCTTTGGTGAAGGTTACGGGGAAACTTCTAACGGGACAAGTGTTCGTACATTTAGTTTACCACCAACCCCGTCGGCGCGGAGGGCGGGGTGGCGTCGGAAGTCGGTGGCGCGCCGGTGTCATATTCAAATGCGCCGATGTCGAAGGTTGAACCTTGCGGGCGACTGACACCGAGGAAGTCTTTGGTGACGGTGGCGATGAGGTTGATGCCGGCGTCGATGGCAAGACTTAAGCTTTGCAATTTAAAATCCAAGAAGGAGGATGGGGCAGGAACAATGAACAATGGATTGCCAGTGGTTGAAGTTGAGTCCCATGTTGGTTTTGTCAAAGCATTTCCGTAGTATATGTTGTTGCTGGCGGTGCACCTTGTGCAATTTTCAACACCGCCTGATATTGAGTAGTATTGAGTAGAGTTATAAAGGATATTGTTTTTAATAACAACCGAAGTTGGGCCTGTGGTGGTATAGAAAATGCCAATTTCCTCTCCTATGTTTTGATACAGGGTGTTGTTGTAAATATGAAAGTTTCCACCCATGCCACCCCATGTCTGTCCACCATCAATGAATATTGCCGGATAGTTTGACGCCCCATTATCTGCTACGATATTATTATAAAACCAAAGATTTTTTACAAATTCATAGGCAACACCACTCGGCGCGCCACCAGCTCCAGTACCACCATCTCCACCACTGAACACGATTCCTGTCATAGAATTATCATGGATATAATTGTCATGAATATAAATATTATCTATCGTATCGGTCACCGTATGCCCAAACACCTGCATCCCCCTACCGTTGGTGTTGTAACACATTTCGTTCCAACCTACATATATGTAATTATGGCTACCATAACCACCGAAGTAGAGACTATATCCTCTCTGTGCTGCAATCTCTCCTCTGGTGTTTACTCCTGCGTCATGAATATAGTTCCCGTAAAAATATAAATTTGTTTCCCCACCCGTTCCACCATCGAAAGAAACAACGGTTTTCCCCGTGCCGGCAGTAGTCTGCATATCATTGCCTATAAACCTCAAATGGTCATCGGAGATAGGTGCGTTATTGGAGGCCCACCCGACAACATTCAGGTTTGCTCTCATTACGAGTTTTGAAAAAGTCCAATAATTAAGCGCGTCGCCGGCACTCCCATGATGCCCAAATGTGTATATTTGTCCGGCTACACTGGTGCTGTTGCCTAATTGAGCAATCTCTCCCGGATAAGCGGCAACGGTAATAGAATTATTTGCTGTGCCGTTAGCGTGATTATTGTTCCAGAAATCAATCGTAGCCCCCCAGTTGTCTACAGTAGTCCAAATGCCTGCCTTGAAATAGACGGCATCCCCCGCCATGACGCCATTTCTGGCTTTATTAGCACTCAGCCATGGCCCGTTGGAACCGCCTGTATTGGTTGAATAGAGTCCGTTATTGGAGTCACTCCCGGTCGGTGAGATAAAATAGATATGGTTGCTACCTAATGTCCGACAATAAAAAGGTATCGAATTACTCGTTCCGTCGCTCGTAGTTACCGTAATATTGCTTGCTCCAGCCGTCATGGATGAGTTGAGGTAGAAGGTGGTGCGTTGCATTCCCCGAGCTGTAGTTGGGTTAGTTGTTGCCCCCCCACTCAGCGAAGTCAGCGCCAGAGCTTAGGGTCACTCCGCAAACATTCAATGAAGACACTCCTCGGCTGGTGCCGAAGTTATTTCCCCAAATACTGACCGCGACCCCTTTTGTAGTTGATCCCTCCCAACCAGAAGTAGCTCCGTCGGTCATGTCGGAAAAATATACGACGGGAGTTGCCGCGCTCGCAACCCCAGCCAAACCAAAAAACCCGAAGAAAATAATTGCGAGATAGATTGTGATTTTTGTTTTGTGCATCCCGTTAGAAGTTTAGTTATTAAAATTGCTTACAACCATTAGACCTCCCATTATCTGCTCATCTGTCTTCGGTGAAGATTACAGAGAAACTTCTAACGGGACGAGTATCTTTAGTTTACCACCAACCCCGTCGGTGCAGAAGGTGGGGTGGTGTCGGGGGGTGGCAAAGATGATAGTAAGTACCCATTTGTATTTACATTGCCATTCGCATCAAAAACATACAAATATGCGTCATTAAAGTTAGCAAAAGAACCCTGCCACACGGTCGCTGTAACAGAAGTATCACCCCACGAAGTTACTGTGGCTATTGAAAGATTTTTACTGGTGGCATAGGTGGCCGCATCACCTATTTCTACCCTGGCCTGCGCACCCGGGCCAGTTGCTATATAGACATCATCAAATGTAGGCGCGCTTTCGGCACAGTCATTACACCAACGATTAAACCCGTTAATCATAACTCTATTAAACCCATTAAAATCAGTATTCCAGATTTGAGTTGTTCTATTTATCCTTGTAGCTGCGGCTATATTTGCTTCGCTTGAAGGACTTGCTACCCAAAGCTCTTCATGGTCAGTTGTATTTCCAACTCCGTGCAAGTAAACCCAGAATCTGTACCATTTTCCTTTAGCCATTGTAAGTGTTGGAGAGAATGGTGGCTCACCTCCTACGCAGTCATTACATGCCGGATAAAAATTGTTATTTGTTGCAGATTTACCGTTGGGTAAATTTGTTGGTATAGTTCTATCATCGTCACTAGTCCCTGAACCAGTTACCCATACAATTTTATTATTACAATTAGTGCCATTTAAACATGGCCAGTCTGATGTTGTTGGGAAATAATACCAATACGAAACAAAAATATCTGATGTAGTAAACCCATATTTGAATGCTGTAGTGCCAGAACCATTATTGTCTCCACTATTTGCAGTAGCATCCCCCCTGAACGCCAGATTTCCTGACAGACTATGCGCATTACTATACTTTGGAGGAGTATTGTTTATGAGGGTTACGCTTGTCCATTCCCCTATCGTTGCTGAGCCTGCACCTATTTTAATATTGTTGCCATTTGTCCCACTTTCAAAATCATCAAACACCACAAGGTTAGGACCGTTAGCCCCAAACCCTGTACCTGTAACCGTAATTGCAGAACCATTAGTTAAAGTGCCGGATACTTCCGTTACGGCAGGCGCCGCGCTCGCCATCCCGACTCCGCCAAAAAGTGCGAGGGAAATGAGGGCGAAATAAATTGTGGTTTTTGTTTTGTGCATCCCGTTAGAAGTTTAGTTGTTAAAATTGATTGCGATTATATTCCTCCGTTTTCTGTTCGCCTGTCTTTGGTGAAGGGTACAGGGAAACTTCTAACGGGACAAGTGTTCGTACCTTTAGTTTACCACCCCTCACTGTCATTTCAAATACGACACAAAGTTATTTTTATTTATAACTTCTATTTTTGTATTTGGGTATAAGCTATTCCATAAATTATGCGTCGCCTTGTTAACATCTTTTGATCCACCGGCATATTTGCATTCGTAAGCGCTTAATATTCCGTTTTCTTCTATCACAATATCTATTTCTTTTTGGTCATAAGTCCTCCAATGATACATATTGAATGACTTCTTATCATAAGTATATCGTTTGTACATTTCACTCACAATAAAATTCTCCCACATGGCGCCAACATCATTGCGGATATCAAAATCTGAAAAATTGCGGATAATCGCGTTTCTTATGCCATTATCATAAAAATAATATTTCATCGACTTGTTTAACTCTTTTCTCGGGTTGCGGGAAAGCGTCGTCAGTGGGAAAATTATAAACGACTTTACTAATATATCGATATAATTTTGCACCGTCGCTTTATTTATCTCCAGAGATCTGGCAAGCTCGGACAGTGATACCTGATTGCCAACTTGCAAAGCAAGCATCTTCGCAAGTTTTGCAACGACCGGAGCCTTTCTTATCCCATGGAACTCCAAAATATCCTTATACAAATATGCATCGGCTAATTCAATTAATATTTCTTGTTTTTGGTTAATATTATTTACAGATAACACCTTTGGATATGTTCCGTATTTTAATATCTGCGCGGTGTTAAATGCCACATCATCAAAAATATCATTATGCATGACTTCTCTGACGGACAGCGGAAAAGCGCTTAATGATATCTTGCGCCCGGTCATTGCTTCGCTTGTTTTTGACGCTAACCCAAAAGCGGATGACCCTGTCGCTAAAACTTTTACATCCGGTTTTGTGTCATATATTAATTTAAGCACTGTTCCGATATCTTCAATATATTGAGCTTCATCAATAAATAAAAATTTGGCATCTCCGATTAAATAATTGATCGAGGACAAAGAACTGTCTCCCAACAACTTCTGAACATCTTTATTTTGACCAAGAATTTTCTTTTTTGACACTTTAATGCTATCAAAATATTTATCCGCCATAGTTGTTTTACCTACCTGTCTTGCCCCAAACAACAAAACAACGCGCCAATTTTCAAAAGCCTTGCTTATATTTTTGTCATCTTCTCTTTTAAAATAGATATGTTTTGTATTATTCATAATGAGTTGAGTATAATCTATTGCCCGAATTTTGTCAAATTTAACTAGTATGTTGCCCGAATTTTGGAGAATACAAATGGATGAGGAGCATATTTTCATTCTACCACCAACCCCTCCCACCGTCATTAAATGACGGCGAGTCCCGTCGGCGCAGAGGGCGGGGTGGTGTCGGCACTGGTTCGGTGCGACATAGCCGATTACCTCATCGCCAGTGATGTAGGCGCCCATAACGGAAGCATAAGCACCACCACGACCATCTGTCGGATACGAAGACCGTTTGTAATCAGTCACTAAAGAACCCCCTGCATTAATAAAATTCGGATTGGTGGTAACTGAATTGGTATCAAGACTTGTTGCTGTTCTCCAGGATAATATAGTTGTATAATTCGTGGCCCAATTAAGATTCCAAATAGATGCTCCGGAATTATAAAAATTATTATAATTTGAATAAGCAGGTAGCGAATCACCAGTATAATACCTCACAAAACTGCTGGGCTTCCCATACACTATATTATTCCAAAACTGCTGACCCCTATTAGCCCCGTTTGTCGACATTCCACAGCCCGTTGCTCCATAAATAGTATTATTATAAATTTGATGATTCCGTGCGAGAAGTGTATCACTCGTACCCATAATATCAATTCCGCAATAACTTGATCCGTTATAATTATCTACAATAATATTTTTATAAATTTCTATCCCTTCGTCACTGATGGCACTTTGATTTGTTATACGAATACCTGAATAATAAGTATTATAAACAAAATTATTGTAATATTTATTTCTTATATGTGGCCCTAATTTTGCTAAAAATCCGTTAACACTATTAAACACGGTATTATTTCGAATAACATTATCGGTCGCTTGAGCAGCGAATGTCCATAGCGCAGTAGTATTAATTCCAGCTCCAGCAAGATCATGAAAGTAATTGTTCTCAATAAGTGCATAGCTACCCGACTCAAGTCGCACAAAGGATGTATTGTATGGCCAACTACCGACATCAACTCCGGTAAAATTACTATTTCTTATGGTGCAATAATCGCCTCCTGTTCTGAATATTGTTGTTTCATAATGTGAAGGATTTATGTATGTATTGTCATACACACCTGTGGCAGGGTTAATGTTATTCACTTTCAATGTAGCTGAAAACCCATCCCATGTTATATAGCTATTAGTTCCATTTTGATCATCTGCGCTTCCACACCCAAACCACGCTTCTTGGGAAGTTGCTACAACTGTTCCTGTAATAATCGGCATTTCGCCTGGATATGCAGCAAATGTTATTGGATTTCCTGCTGTGCCAGAGTTCGCCGGATACATTTTTGCATATGCCATGCTTGGATGGTTTGCAAAAATCCCCAAATCATAAGTACCTCCTCGAAAATATACCGTATCCCCTGCCACGGCATTTGCCATCGCCGTCTGCCACGAACACGCCAAAGTTCCATTGAGCGGTGTTGAACCACTGCAATTAGTCCACGCCACGCTCCCCGTCGGCGACACATAATACTCCGCCGCACTCGCAACCCCAGCCCCGCCGAAAAACCCAAAGAAAATAATTGCAAGATAAATTGTGATTTTTGTTTTGTGCATACCTTTAGTTTACCATGATACCCGCCCCGCCTTCATCAAATCAACCTTTGCAAACTTTTGCGCTTTCAATAGCATTTAGCACCGCTTCATCAAAATCAACATCGTGTTTTGTTTCGATTTGCTTGTACTCGTCAAATTTCTTCTCCACAATTTCCACCATCAATTCATGGGAAATTTTGCCTGCATCTTGTAGAATATTCCGGTCATTGATAGTCAAAAACCCATGGAGCTTTTCTATCCAGTCGTTCATCGTCATCGGCATCCTGCGACGCGCCTGCTCGGTGGCAAACACTAGATACTGCTCAACCAGTGCATTCAATTGCACCAATTCTTCCGCATTATAATAATTTTTTGCAATCACCACTTCTTCCTTTGTTGGTTTTGCGCCTCTGAAATAAGTAAGGCCTAAATTCTTTTTGCTACTATCAACCCTATCAATTACAATTTCTGCCGCCGTATTTCCCGTGACCGCATAATGAACTTTATTTTGCACCGTTTTGAAAAACAAGATGCTCCGGTCATTGGTTGGATCATAGTCTACGCTGGTTGCATAAATATCAGTAATTTTTCGGTAAAACCTCTTCTCGCTGGTGCGAATATCAGCAATAGTGCGCTCAAGCTCTTCGAAATAATCAAAAGGCAGGTCCGGATTTTTTAATCTTTCGCTATCTATCACAAATCCTTTGACAATATACTCAGAAAGTCGCTCGGTTGCCCACCTGCGAAACGCAGTGCCTTGTGAAGATTTCACCCGGTATCCTACAGCGATGATAAGGTCTAAATTATAGAATTTAACAAGGTATTCCTTGCCATCAGTGCCAGTTCGTCGGAATTCCCGACATACTGAATCCGAGCTTAATTCACCCTCTTCAAAAATATTTTGAATATGCTCAGCAATAGTAGACCGACCTTTGTCATAAAGTAGCGCCATTGCGTCTTGGGTAAGCCACACCGTATTCCCATCAAACCGAACATCAATTTTGACATTTCCGTTCTGGTCTTTGTATATGACAATTTGTGAATTGAGATTGTTCATTTTTGTATTGTATCACACCACCTACAAAACACTTCGCGGGGATATTATTTTTTGACAGTATGGTATTGTATGCTTTTTAGACCTCTTCCTACTAAACAAGTACTACTCAACAACCCCGCCTCCAACACATTCGCTCCCATCATAGAGCACCACCGATTGCCCGGCATCTACCATGACTGGTTTTTTGAATTGCAATACGAAAGACGACTTGGAAGTTGAACCTCCAGGTGCAAGACGGCATGGATACTGCTCACCGTGGTAGCGCACTTGCGCGGTGTATGCGCGCGAGAGGTCAGGGACGATTCCTCTGCAAAAATTCATTTGTGATAGTTGCAATTCTTTGACAGCGCGCTCGAGGGTGTTTTTTACTTTATGCGCGACGGTAATGATGTTCGCGTCTAAATCTTTCGCGACGACATAATACGGCGCGTCATCCGTCCCTTTTTGTGTGATGGTGAATCCGTGTCGCTCACCCAAAGTATAAAAATACGCGCCGCGGTGTGTGCCGATAGCTTCGCCCGCTTCGTTCACCACGCTCCCCTCTTTTTCCTCCATAAAGTGCGCGAGGAAATCTTTCATATCGAGCTTGCCCATGAAGCACAATCCTTGGCTGTCCTTTTTCTCAGCAACGGGAAGCGCAATCGTTTTCGCAAGCACCCGCACCTGTGATTTCTTAAACCCACCGATCGGAAACAAAGTCTTCGACAATTGCTCCTGCCCCAGCGTCCACAAAAAATACGATTGATCCTTCGCATTATCCACACCCTTCAACATCTTGTATTCTGCATTCTGACTTTTCACTTTTAACTTTCGACTTTCCACTCGCGCTATGCGCGCGTAATGCCCCGTCGCCACAAAATCCGCACCCGAGGCGATCGCCCTGCGGAAAAACGCGCCGAACTTCACTTCTTTGTTACACGAGACATCGGGGTTCGGCGTCCTGCCCGCGCGGTACTCGCGGATCATATAGTCGGCAACTCCCTCTTTATATTCTTTCTCAAAATCCCATGTCAAAAGCGGAATACCGAGCTGTGCCGCCACGCGCATCGCATCGAGCCATTCCGCGCGCCAAGTGCACGGCAAAAAATCCGGTTGCCATACTTTCATAAAAACGCCAGTCACTTCATACCCCTCTTTTTTGAGAAGCGCCGCCGCGACGGAAGAATCAACTCCGCCCGACATCCCGACGAAGACGCGCTTGCCGGCAATATCATTCTTTTTTTTGAGACCGGTGAACCTTTTGGGTTTTTTCTGAAATTTCATTGGCTGAATATTGAATATCGAATGTCGAATGTTGAATAAGTACGGGCTCATGCACCCATTCCATATTCAATATTCCATATTCGATATTCTACCTTAAATACTTCCCCTTATTCGCCACATGCTCGGCAAAGGTCTTCGCATAGTGCATCACGCCTTTATCGTCAGAGAGATAGTAGAGATAAAGAGAATCCTTTGGGCGGATAGCCGCGCGAATGGCAGCGATGCCCGGATTGCCAATGGGACCGCCCGGCAAACCCTTGTTGCGATAGGTATTGTATACTGACTTCATTTGGAGATCCGCTTGCGTAATATCACTCGACTTTTTATTCAAAAGATACATAAATGTCGCGTCAACCTGAAGCGGCATTCCAATCTTGATGCGCTTCCAAAGTATTCCCGATACAATCTCTTTGTCTTCGTCGGTCGTTGCTTCCTTTTCGAGGATGGACGCCATGATGATGACATCGCGGAGAGTGCGCCCCGAGGACTCGATGATCGGGTTCCATGGCTCGATCTTTTTTTCAAAATTTGCGCTCATTATCGACACGATCTTTTCAGTATTCACACTCGTAGAAAGCAAATAGGTGTCAGGGAAAAGATACCCCTCTTTTTGTCGCGCGTTTTCAAGGAAAAAAGCAGAGTCAAAATCGGGAAGCAGTTTTGCAATGACCACAGCAACCTCCTTGTTTGACATCCCCTCGGGAATGGTCACGCGTACGCTCGGTATCCCTGAAATACCGCGCGCGATGCGGAATGCGATAGTGCACGCATGAGCGGACTCTTTAAATAAATATTGTCCCGCGAGAATTGGCTTGTCTCCACCGACAGTCCTTGAGCAGAGCTCAAAAAGTGTTCGCGAGCGAATAAGGTGCTCGTCTTTGAGGAGGAGCGACACTTGCCCGAGAGAAGCACCGCTCCTGACCGTAATCGTTTTATCTTTGGGAAAGTCGCGTGGCGGCATCAGGAGAAACGAGATGAGTGTGGAAAAAAACACGATTGCAAGCGCAGCAGCAAGGACGATCTTCGCCGAACGATTTTCGATGCCGAGCGATGCGAGAAAGGCCGACCGAGGTTGCTCCTCTACTGTCTCATCTTTCTTTTCTTCCTCTTTATCAAGGTCAATTGTCCGCGTAGCGGTGTCAGTTGTCAGTTGTTCTTCTGGTGTTTGTTCCATGTATAAAATTATAACATAGCCAAATGTAATTCTGAAATAAATTTATATTTATTTGCTATTTGCTAGCCGAAACAAAAACGCCTCCTTTGTCCTATAGAGGGATAAACAAATTAATTCTGTTGGTATTTCCCTCTGCATTTGATCGTTCC
>ERZ1292633.2710-Hain-H41-02um-R1-2710-length-17834-cov-5_pt1 | contig 17834 bp, 10 predicted proteins | sample MGYA00564406_ERZ1292633 | MGnify/ENA primary metagenome ERZ1292633 (study PRJEB36523, sample SAMEA6512639) | groundwater metagenome | collected 2019-01-08 | study: AquaDiva: Metagenomics assemblies of 32 groundwater samples | reverse complement strand
GCGACGACGGCAACGCCGACGTCTTCCCGGGCGCGATCGAGACTTGCAACGAGGTCGACGACGACTGCGACGGGCAGGTCGACAACAACGCGCTCGACGCCTCGACCTGGTATCGCGACGAAGACGGCGACACCTTCGGCAACGAGGAGGTCACCGCGATCGCCTGCGACCAGCCCGAGGGGTACGTCGCGGATGCGGGCGACTGCGCTGATCTCGATGCCGGGGTCAATCCCGACGCCCTCGAGGAGTGCGACGGGTTGGAGGACGAGAACTGCAACGGCGAAGTGGACGAAGACTCCGCCTTCGACGTCGCCACCTGGTACGCCGACACCGACAACGACGGCCACGGGGACGCGAGCCAGACCGACCTCGACTGCGACCAACCTGAGGGGTACGTCTCCGAGGGCGACGATTGCGATGACGGCAACGTCGACAGCTACCCCGGCAATGCCGAGCACTGCGACGACGTCGACAACGACTGCAACGGTCTGGTCGACGACGGCACGGGCGACGCCGACGGGGATGGCTACGAAGCCGAAGACTGCGGTGGCGACGACTGCGACGATAACGTCGCGACCATCAACCCCGGCGTGACCGACGTTTGCGGGAATGGGATCGACGATGACTGCGACGGCGACATCGACGAAGATCTCAACACCTACTACTACGACGAGGACGGGGACGGTTGCGGCAACTGGGCCATCTCGACCGAGGATTGCGCCGCCCCGGCCAGCTATGTCGCGAACGACAGCGACTGCAACGACCACAACAGTGACTTGTGCGAGATCTGCTAGGTCTTGCCGCTCCGCGTCCTCCTCGGGTCCACCGGGGAGGCGCCTGCTTTTCTTGACATTTAGGGTTCTGCGTGATAAGAACAGCGATCGGTTTGTGGTCTGATAGATGAGGAAATCAGGCCAAAAGCAACGCATTGTACATTAGGTTTACCTGTCCCCGTCGTGGCCTCGGCGGGGAATCACCCTGACCCCCTGACACACCTGGAGAGCCCATGTCCGTCCGTTCCGTCCTCCTTCTCGCCCTCGCCTTCACCCTCCCGGTCACCCCCGGCTGCAACCTCCACGACCTCTTCGTCACCGATCCCGACGTCGATGGCGACAACACCAACGGGGGGAACGGCGGCAACGCGACCGACCCAGGCGGCAACACCGGCGGCGGGTGCACCGAGTACACCTGGTACGGGGACGCCGACAGCGACGGTCACGGCAACGACAACGCCCCAACGGTCTCGAGCTGCGCGGCCCTCGACGGCTACGCCAGCGCGGGCGGGGACTGCGACGACCAGAACGCCAGCGTCAACCCCCGGGCCACCGAGGCGTGCAACACCATCGACGACGACTGCGACGGCGGCGTGGACGAGAACGTCATCCCGACGTGGAACCTGGATGCCGACGGCGACGGCTACGGTGGCACCACCACCTACGCCGCCTGCGAGCCGCCGCCCGGCTACGTCGGCAACGCCGAGGACTGCGACGACACCGAGTCCTCCATCAACCCCGCCGCCTCCGAGACCTGCAACGGGCAGGACGACAACTGCGACGGGACCGCGGACGAGGGCGTCGAGAACGTCTACTACGCCGACGGCGACGCCGATGGCTACGGCGACGGCAGCTCGACCCGCGACGCCTGCAGCCAGCCGGCGGGCTACGTCGTGAACAACGACGACTGCGCCGACACCGACGCGAGCATCAACCCGGGCGCGACCGAGGTGTGCGACACCCTCGACAACGACTGCGACGGCACCGTGGACGAGGACGACGCGTCCGACGCGCCGACCTGGTACACGGATGCCGATGGCGACGGCTACGGTGACCCGAGCGTCACCGATGTCGCCTGCACCATGCCCGTCGGCTACACCAGCGACAGCACGGACTGCGACGACACCGACAGCGACGTCAACCGGGCCGCCACCGAGATCTGCAACGGGATCGACGACAACTGCGACGGGAGCATCGACCCCGCGAGCTCGGCCGACGCCACCACGTGGTACGGCGACACCGATGCGGACGGCTACGGGGAGGCGAGCGACCGTACGGTCGCCTGTGACGCCCCCCGGGGCTACACGGCCCTCGCCGGCGACTGCGACGACACGACCGCCGACGTCAGCCCCGCCGATCCGGAGGAGTGTGATGCGATCGACAACGATTGCGACGGCTCGATCGACGAGGCCGGCGCGGACGGGGAGACCACCTGGTACGCCGACAGCGACGGCGACGGGTACGGCAGCTCCACGAGCAGCCGCGACGCCTGCACCCAGCCCGCCAACTACGTCCCGGTCGGGGGCGACTGCGACACCACCGACGCGAGCATCAACCCCGCCGCTACCGAGACCTGCAACGAGATCGACGACAACTGCGACGGCGCGATCGACGAGGCCGGCGCGGACGGGGAGACCACCTGGTACGCCGACGACGACTCCGATGGCTACGGCGACCCAGCGGTCTCCGTCGATGCCTGCGACCCCCCGGTGGACTACTCGTTCGACGCCACCGACTGCGACGACGGCGACGACGACAACTACCCGGGCAGCCCCGAGGTCGCTGACGGCGAGGACAACGACTGCGACGGCAACATCGACGACGGGACCGCCGCCTCGGACGACGACTCCGACGGCTACACCGAGGACGGCGGGGACTGCGACGACGGCAACGGCGACGTCAGCCCGGCCGCGATCGAGGTCTGCGACTTCGTCGACAACGACTGCGACGGCACCGTGGACGAGGACGAGGCGATCGACGTCACGACGTGGTACGCCGACGCCGACGGCGATGGGTACGGTTCCACCGTCTCGGTGGACCAGTGCTCGATGCCCCCCGGCTTCGCGAGCCTCTCGGGCGACTGCGACGACGGCAACGTGGCCTACAACCCTGCCGCGCCCGAGGTCGACTGCACCGACCCCAACGACTACAACTGCGACGGGTCGGTCGGGTTCGCCGACGACGATGGCGACGGCTTCGCCGCCTGCGACGAGTGCGACGACCTCGACGGCGACATCAACCCCGACGCCGCCGAGATCTGCAACGGCCTCGACGACGACTGTGACGGCAGCGTCGACATCGGCGCATCGGACGACTCGACCTGGTACGCCGACGACGACTCGGACACCTACGGCGACCCCACGGTCTCCGTCGATGCCTGCGAGGCCCCGGCGAACTACGTGGTCGACGACAACGACTGCGACGACAACGACAACGACAACCGCCCCGACGGCACGGAGACGTGCGACGACGGCGAGGACAACGACTGCGACGGCGCGATCGACTCGGCCGACGTGAGCGACTGTCCGGTCGAGGCCGACACCGCCGACACCGGGCCCTGACTTCGGGCGGTTTTCCGCCCTGCGCTTCTGACGTCCCGGGCCACCAGCTGGCCCGGGCGTCTCTCGTTTTAAGCCAACTTTAGGCTAATATTAGCCCCTATCTCTTGACTTTTTGGCCAAAATGTGCTATATTTTGATGTTCTCGAGGTGCGAAATGCGCCTGCGAAGCCAGTCTAATGACTGAGAAGATGACCGGGGCGTGGTGCTTCCGGTCAACAAAAGACCCTTGGAGGATACCCCCATGACCCTGCTCCTGACCCTGACCCTCTCTGGTTGCGACGTGTCGCTGTACACCTCGGAGGCCGACACCGGCGTCGAGACCACCACCGCCCCCGACAACACCCGCGACGACAGCCGTCCGCCCCGCGACAACGACGACTCCACCACCGACACGGAGGAGGCCGACGCGGACACGGACACCGACGCGGATTCGGACGCGGATGCCGATGCCGACTCGGACGCCGACAGCGACGCCGATTCGGATACCGACGCCGACGCGGACGGGGACACGGACTCGGACACCGACTCCGATACGGACACGGACGCCGATGGCGACGCGGACGTGGACGAGGAGGAGCCCGTGGACGTGGACGGCGACGGCTACACCGTGGACGAGGGCGACTGCGACGACACCAGCCGCACGATCAACCCCGACGCCACGGAGTACTGCAACGACCGTGACGACGACTGCGACGGGTACGTGGACGCCGGTGACCCCAACGTCGTCGATGCGAAGACCTTCTACGTCGATGCGGACGAGGACGGGTACGGGTCCGACTCGGCCACCCCCGTGTATGCGTGCGACGCGCCCGCCGGCTACAGCGACGTCGGCAACCAGGACGACTGCGACGACTACGATTCGTACTCCCACCCGGACGCGGAGGAGATCACCGACGGCGTGGACAACGACTGCGACGGCAGCATCGACGAGAACAACAGCGGCGATCCCCCGGCCGACGACGGGGGGGACGACACTGGGGGCGACTCCGGAGCGACGAACGACGACACGGGCATCCCGCCCGAGGAGGACACCGATGACCACGACGACAGCGGTTCCTCGGACGACTCCGGGGACGTCGATGGCGACGGCTACACCGTGGAGGAGGGCGACTGCGACGACAACAACAGCGACGTCAACCCCGATGCCACGGACCTGCCGGGCGGGGACGACGACGACTGCGACGGCGACCTCGCCGAGACCGAGGAAGAGCCGCCGACGGAGGACACCGCGCCCGAGGAGGAGGATACGGACACCGAGCCGGAGCCCACGATCATCGACCCCGACGGCGACGGATGGGTCACGATCGAGTGGGAGTTCGACTCCTACAACGGCGTCATGTGGGCCTGGAACTGGGACACCTACGAGTGGGATCCGATCGCGGACGACTCAGGGCTCTTCACCGGCCTCTCCGGCGAGTGGGAACTCGGCACGGAGGACTCGTTCCTTCTCCAGGCGAGCCACGGCTCGGGCGAGTGGATGGCGCACCTCGACGGCGAGGACGCCGACGGGGACGACGTCTACGTCTACGACGGCGAGGTGACGATCGACGGGGTCAGCCCGATCTCGATCACCGCGGTGCCGAACGGGGTGTACGACTCCGACGGGCACCAGGGCGCCAACGCCTACGTCGTCGCCCGCTGACAACTACCTGAATCGGCTCGAAGGGATCACCTTCGACCGGCGCCGCCTGGGACCTTCCCCGGGCGGCGTTTCGCGTTCAGACACAAAAACAGGTATAATTTTCACATTATGCCCAACTTGCGCGCCGCGTATCACGCGAGCGAAGAAAAAACCACGCTCCTTGTTTTGGCTCTCGCGGCTTTTCTCGTTGGTGGAGTACTCAGCATCGTGTTCATCTCACCGCTCGCCACGCTCGGTGTGATTGTCGCAATCTTTTTTGTGGCGATGACGATCATGCGTCCACTTTGGAGCCTCACCTTTCTGGCTGTCTACTTACCGTTCGAACCATTCCTCCTCAAATGGATGCCAGATGACCTCTACGTCTACGCGCGATTTTTTTCCGAGGCTTTGATTTATTTGATCGTCGCTGTGGCGATCCTCCGTGGAGTGATAAAGGGGGAGCGCTTGCCATCTTCGCCGATCACCTTACCGTTTGTGTTATTTTTGATCGTGCTTGGCGCTTCGTCGATCATCAACTTTACCGAGCCGACTATTGCTATTTTCGGTATCCGTTCGATTATCCGTTTCATGCTCGTGTTCTTTGCTATTCTTTTTTTGAAACCAAGCAAAGATTACATTCGCCATTTGACCATGATTCTCTTCGGGGTCGTGATGATTCAGGCGCTTCTTGGTCTTGCTCAAGCTGCTTTTGGTGGCAACGGCCTCGACGCCTTTCTGCTTCCTTCAGAAACACGGACTTTTGGCGAATATCAAATCACTGAGGGCACCACGCAATTTTGGGATCCAGGGAGCCGCGTCTTTGCCACCCTTGGCCGTTACGATCGGCTCGGTACGTTTTTAGCATTCTTTTTGGTTTTGGCTGTTGGATTTTTGTATGAAAAGAAATATCGTTACGAACATAAAGAGTTGTGGTGGCTATTCATTCTAGCCATTCCGGCGCTGGCGCTCACTTATTCGCGCTCGTCCTGGTTTGGATTTTTACTCGGGTTTTTGTTTATCGCCCTTTGGTTGAAGCGCGATCGGCGGGTGATGGTTGGGATGGGTATTGTCGGGGCAGTCATTGCGGGATATTTGGCGTACTCCGGTTTGGTGGTTAGCCAGCTTGTTGATTTGCCGCAGCAAACGATTGTCGAGCGTTTTTTTGAATCCTTTTCCGCCGAACGGTTCCGCGGCGAGTACTCTGGCCTCGGGCGCGTGTTTTGGATCGTCCAAACTGTCACCACGGTTGTCCCCCACGCCCCAGTGTTTGGTTGGGGGCCAGGGAGTTACGGCGGGGGAGCAGCGATTTTGTTCCACAATACCCGGGTGTACGATGAACTTGGATTACCGTTTGGAGTGTATGGCACGGGCGGCTACATCGACAATAATTGGTTTTCGCTGTGGGGTGAAACCGGCACCCTTGGGATGATTTTTTACTTGTGGCTGTATGGCGCTTTGTTTTTCTATGCCTTACGGCTCGGCAGAAAATCACAAGATCCGTTTACGCGAGCGTTGGCCTTGGGATTTGTCGGCGCGATGATTGCCGTGGTTTTGAACGCTTTCCTCGCCACATTCCTCGAAGTGCGCACCCTTGCGGTATACTTATGGATGTACGGAGGGTTTATTGTTGTTCTTGGGCAGCGTGAAAAAATTGAATAAGTATGAAAGATTTGCTTTGGAGTTGGCCAAATGGATTGGTTTGGAAAGCCACTCATGGCTTGACGATTGGTTCGCGGCGCAAAAAATTTAAGCGTTTCATGAAGACGTTAAGTCCGAGCGCATCGACCACGATTTTAGATGTGGGAGCTTCGGGCGCAGCGCGCACCGAGCGGGCCGAGAATTTTCTGGAAGAGTGGTATCCGCATCCTGAGCAGATTACCGCTGTCGGCATCGATAATCTTTCTACATTTAAGAAGCGCTATCCGAAAGTCAACGTGGTTGAGGCGGATGGCAAGAAGCTGCCGTTCCATGACAAAGAATTTGATATCGTTTTTTCCAACGCTGTTATTGAACACGTGGGTAATCGCGAGGCTCAGCGGCGATTTCTCGAAGAATGTTTGCGGGTTGGCAAGCGGGTGTTCATCACCACGCCGTCGCGATCGTTTCCGGTTGAGTCGCATACCCTCATTCCGTTCTTACATTGGTTGCCGAGCGACGTTCGTAATATTTCGTACAAACTGCTTGGCCGCGAGAACGAAGGCAAGCCTGGCGCGCTCACGTTGCTCACCGGGCGATCGTTTCGAAAACTGTTTCCCAAAGATGCCAAGGTTAAAATCATCCGTCAGCGCCTGGTCGGTTTCACCTCAGTGCTCATCGCCATCGTATGAAAATTTTACAGCTCAATAAATTTTACTATCACAAAGGCGGGGCTGAGCGCTATCTGCTGGAGTTATCTGATTTACTCACCCGCCATGGTCACGAAGTGATTCCGTTTGCGATGGCTGACGCACGCAACATTGAAACGCCTTACAGCAAATTTTTTGTGAGTCCTGTTGAGACTCGCGAAGTCAAAGGGGGAGTAATTGGACTCAAAACACTTGGGCGGATGATCTATTCGTTCGAAGCGGCCCGGAAACTCCGAGCCCTTCTCAAAACCACCAGACCCGATGTTGCTCATGTTCACAATATTTACACCCAAATTTCACCGTCGGTTCTTGATGTTTTGAAGTCTGAAGGAATCCCGATCGTTCACACCATCCATGATTACGATCTGATCGCGCCTAATTACATGCTCTGGCACAACGGGCGGATTGAGAATCTCTCTCGCAAGTCTTTGCTCAACTTGACGCTGTCCAAGTTTCATAAAGATTCACGCCGCGCTTCGTTTGCTCAAGCCTTGGCATTCAAACTCCACCACTGGCGACAAAGTTATAAGCGCACGGTCAATCGTTTTCTCCCTTCATCTGACTTTGTCTGGAATGAACACACGGCTCGTGGCTTTCCTCGTGGGCACGCTTCGATCCTTCCGTTGTTTACTGATGCGGTCAATCAAGCGCCGCGGTTTGATGATGACGGGTATGTGTTGTATGTCGGGCGATTGGTGCCAGAAAAAGGGGTTGAGGTTTTGCTACGAGCGATGCAAGAATTGCCTAATGTCCCCTGCAAAATCGTGGGCACTGGCCCAGAAGAGATTCAACTCCACATCATGGGAGACAGAATGCCTAACGTCACGTTTGAGGGGTATCAAAGTGGAAGTACGCTTTGGGATTTGATGCGTGGCGCTCGCGCGATTGTGGTGCCGTCGCTGTGGCAAGAAGTCTTTGGGCTGGTAGCGATTGAAGCCATGGCGTTAGGGAAGCCGGTGATCGCCAGCGATGTTGGAGCGCTTTCAGAAATTGTGGCTGATCGGGTGAGCGGATTGCTCGTGCCACCTGGGAGCGTCCCGGCTTTGAAGGGGGCCATCGCACGCGTGGCTGAAGATCCTATTTTTGCTACCCAACTTGGCCGCGCCGGACGTCAGCGTGCTGAACAAAAATATAGCCCTGAGGGCCATTATCAAAAGCTTATTAATATCTACCAGGAAGTAATCGAATCGGTTTCTGGTAAGAGGGGATAGGGCGGGGCGGATTTTATTTCTGTAGTGTGAGATTTCGGGTGTTGGTTTTGGCAGGTATCAAAAAATGAGACTACAGGATGGCATTTTTTATTTTACATTAGATAAAAAACAGCACTCTGTAGTCTCATTTTACGGAAGGTGGTATTTGAGACCCCCATCTTCCCACTATATTTGTCCAACCAACTTTTCTTTTAAAAGGTTTCGACCACTCCGAATCCTGCAGCCATTTCATCGTGAGGCAAGTTGGTGGTGATGGTCACTCCACGGGCAGTTACGAAGGCGCCGGTAAATGTATCGCGGGCAGTCACGAGTGGGGAAGCAAGAAGAGTAGGGGTTGAGCCCACCATTGATTCACTCGGCGTGATTGCCACTTCAAAGGCCACGCTAATCACTGGGCTGTCCGGAGCAAGCGTGGCGGGCAAGGTACCGATCGTCCAGCGCACCGAATTGCTCGACGCGTCGTAATCCAAACTTTCACCGTAAGAAATACTTTGCTTACCCGTAAACGACACACCGGGGCCAAGTTCTGCTTCCATCTTCACTGTCTCAAGTTTATTGGTGGTGCGCTCAATGGTCATGAACACCCAGTACTTGGTCTCTTCGCCAACCAATGGTGGCAGCGGGCCGCGGCCGATTTGATCACCTTGGGGAGAAGTATAGCGGCCGAACGACTCAAGGATGATTGGGCTGGTAATTTTCAACGCATCGGAGCTGGTCATCAGGCTGATGGGGGCAGAAGCAGTTCCATCTTGCACAATCTCATACGACACAAATGTTTTGATCGCTGCTGAAAGATTCTCGTAGCTCGTCACAGCTCGTGGGTCGATACTAGCATTAAAGCGCAGAGTGGTGGTGACGCTCCCCGTGTCGCCAGGCCCTAACGCAGTGATTGTTTCGCCGACAATTGTTGATGGCTTTTGGAACAACGGTTGGTTGAGGGTATTCAGATTGATCGTCAAATTTTTGAGTGGCAATTCGCCAACATGTTCGTAGTTCACGGTGACGGTCAAACTTCCTCCTGGGGTAATCGTATCTGCCGAATAATCAGTCGCCACTTTTAATTGAGAGGGGAGCAGTTTCACGGTTTGGCTCAAGCTGTCTTGTTTATAGCGTGTCTCACCAAACGAGAAACTTGGATGAAACACGAATTCAGTTGTTTCTGTCGGCGGCAGTTGGCCAGTAAAGTTGATCTCACCTTCTTCTAGAGCCTTGAGGGCGCTTAGAGTAAATCGGCCATTGGTGAGTGCTGGTGAGCTTTGGATCAAAATGAAATCCTTGGGCCACACGGGCTCAACAGAAATTTCAGGGAAGTCAACCGTGCCAGTATTTTTGTAAAGGATTTTCCCTTCGACTTGCTGACCTTGAACAACACGCTCCGGAAGAATGAGCTGAAGAGCCAAGGTTGATCGTGCTGGGCTAAAGGTATGTTCGCTGGTTTTGGTGGCTGATTTGTCGCGCTCGCCGTATTGGAACGTAAGCGTTGAGGTAAACTTCTGCTCTCCGCCCACGTCACCAAACATCACGCCATGAATCTTCAGGGAACCAGATTCGTGCGGGTCCAGCGTATCGAGGTTGTACGTCTGCGGAGCAATTTCTTCGAGGCTGGTTTCCGTGTCTTTGAGTTCAAAGTGGGCAGGGAAATCAAGATGCAGGCGAGCAAAACGGAGTGCTTCGCCTGATGCGTTTTCGTAGCGAATCACCAAGGTCGATAAATCTCCACTGACAACGATGGTTGGTGCAACCGTAGCATCAATGTGCACTTGATCAACAATCTTCGCTGGGGCAAACACCGTAAACGCCAAAATCAATCCAACAGATGTGGCAATAGCAGCGAGCACCAGAATATCGACCACGAACAACGTGCGGGCAAACTTCTTGTCCTTATAATGCCGCTCGTACATTTTTTTGAGCGGATGGCTGACGATGCGCCCCGGGTGAGTGGCAATATGGGTCGCTTTACGAAAAATGTGCTGCATAGGTTAAAACAACGAAAGGGTAAATACGTCGGTGCCGATGGCAATGATTTCGTCTCTGCCATCACCGTCCAAATCCGCGGCCGAAACTTCAACCCCATCGCGTCCAGTTTCATCGTAGGCGAAGAAGCCCGCGTTCAAAACCCCGCCGTCTTTATTATATACCTTAATGTGCGGCCCGCCTCCTTTACCAGGGCCGGTGATGATTTCTTTGATACCGTCCCCATCCACGTCGCCGGCGGCAACGTTCACTCCGCCGCGGAAATTCGGATCGTAAGCAAAGAAGCCTGGGTTAATGATTTTACCATCTTTGTTGGCTACCCGGACGTGCGGGCCACCGCCCACGCCGGCGCCAGCAATGATTTCTTTGGACCCGTCGCCGTTCAAATCACCGATGGCGACGTTGACCCCGCCGCGGAAAGCCGTGTCATAGGCAAAGAAGCCTGGGTGAATCAAGACTCCGTCTTTGTTAAAGATGCGCACTTGCGGGCCACCGCCATTTTCCGTACCCGTCACAATCTCCACCGATCCATCGCCTTCCAAATCCCCAATCGCTAAATTGACTCCGAGGGTATAGGCGGCGGTGTACGGATAGAACGAAGCACGCAAACTGCCGTTTGAATTGTAAATGTCAACGCGACTTTCGCCTGCGGTCACCAGTTCGTTTTTGCCGTCGCCGGTCAAATCAAATTCAACCACTTGGTTGCCGCCTTTGGCCGCATCGTTGTAAGCAAAGAATCCGTTCCGCTTGCTCTCCCCACTTTCATCAAAGATACGTACAAAGGCGCCGTTACGAAACGCCGTGCCAACAACTTCTTCAAGCGGGCGGAGCAAAATGATCCCGTCTTGCGAGGGAATGGTGACGGTCGAAACAATGCGGCCGTCGTTCACGGTGGGGTCTTGGCTGCCGTGAAGTTTTTCGTACTCGCCTTCCAGGCGGATTTTTTGGCTCGAGTTGGTTGAGTTCACAATGGCCTTGCCTTTGTCGAAGTCGCGGCCCCACACCCCTTCGGTCACGTTTTTGTTTGAAGGGTTCAACATGTCTTCTGGACCATCGACTGGTTCGCCCAAGAAGACATCATATTCATCGTAGTACCAGGTCTGACCGTGCGATTCGGTGCCAAAGTCGTAGCCAAAAAATCCGTTGCCGAGCAAGGTCGTCGTAAGTCCGTAACGCACCCGGCGGTAGTCAGCATAATTCCCGGTGTTGTCGCTGTTGCCGTTCAGGATGAAAACGGGATCACCATTGACATCATCTTCTTCGTCGATGTAACGATCCGTGAGGGTGCCCCAATCGCCGTTTGAATCCCAAGGGGTAGGGTAGGATTCGTACATGCGGCCGTTGACGAGCGCCATGAGCTCGGTGTTTGAGCTGCCATTCATGACAATGATCGATTTTGGCGACCGTTCCTTGGTCCGTTTGAATACGGTCTCGAGCCCATCAGTCCAAGCCGCATCTGAAATAGTCACGTTCGGCACAAAATCAATTTCAGCACTGACTTCATCGTAGAACACCCCATCCCAATAACCAGTCTTTAATACATTGTCGACCGTCCAGTCGGCCAAGTATTTATTCCACTCCGTGGTTAAGTCGAGCGCCTGGGTGCCAGGCCAAATAGAAACATCTTTGCCGTTCTTGTCTTCTAGCCACCACGAAGACTTAATTCCTGACTTAAACTTTTTGTACAAATCCGAAGTCCAGACACTGTTCCAACTGACCGTTGGCATGTAGGCGAGCAAAATAATATCTGGGTTGACCTTGCGGGCTTCCTTTAGAAAGTCCGTGTTCCACTCTTGGGCCGTGATTGGCAAAGCCAATAAGTCGAATTTTTCAAGCGTTGCACGGGTCGTCTTGTCATCAAGTGTTGTGCCAGAGAGCAAAAAGTAATTGGCGGTGCGAACGTAATCAGAAGTCGTCGCCTTGGTATGAAAGGGAAGGATGAGGAGGGTAAGAGCGGCAACAATCACCAGGCGTTTCATACTAGAATTTCCCATCCTTAAGACTCGCGGGGTTTGGCGAGTATAACTTGTTCTTAATGCGCCACTGGTCTACGAACTGGCCGATCCCTTGGCGATCACGTTTGTTGCGCACGGTTACCAGTTCTTGCGACCAACGCAGGAGCGATTCAAAGTTAATTTTATATCGTCCTTGGACAACAACATAGGTCACCTTTTCATCGGCGATGGCCCTACGGACGGTTTTGGTTGAGACGCCAAACATTTTGGCAGCCTCAGATACAGAAAGGCGAATGATAGTGGGTCCCATAGTTATTAGTTCTAGACTAGTGTAGACAAAGGCTAACGTTATGTCAAGTTTGGTGTTCAATCTCTTGATCAAATGAACGAAAGGTGGTAATAAAGTCATCCACAGGTCGTTCATTAAATCGCAGAAACTTAGCGATTTTCGCTATTTCTTTCTGCTATAATGACTCCATTATTTTCTGGCGCCACAAGCGGAAATGAAAAGCTTGCTGGTAGAGCTTCTAGTATGCAGAGAGCGCGCGAACGATTCCTCCTGTGGCGTGTCCACCGCTTCAAAGACAATGCGGCCTTTGAGGAATTGTATGTAGCCTTCTCGGAAAAAATGGAGCGCTTCCTGCGCCATAAGCTGCCCACCCAGGAAGATGCCGAAGAGATCGGTGCCGATGTGTTTGCGAGACTTTGGGAGTATGCCCAAAGCACCCGGGTCGAAAGTTTTTCAGGTCTAGCTTTCAAAATGGCTCGCGATCGCTGCGCCAAGTTCTACCACGTGAAAGGAAGAACGATCGCCATTGATAGTGAAGAAGCAGATCTCGCGCCTGACGATCGCCCGAGCCCCGAAGATACAACGGCCCAGGTAATGGATATTGAAACGATTGAGGCATCACTGGAGCTTCTGAAGGACGAACATAAGGACGCGATTATCATGCGTTACTTAAGTGAGATGTCGATCGGTGAAATCGCCGAGGCCCTGGAAAAGTCTGAGAACGCGGTCCGTATTTTGATCCACCGCGCTCTGAAAGCCCTGCGAGAAAAAATTGTGTTATGAACGACAAGCAACTCATTCATGCGTTAACAGCCCTGCGAGACAACTCGCGTTTTGATGTTGAAAAGACAGGGCAGCACACACGCACGCATGAGTTGTTTTTGCAAAAGGTTGGATGGAATCAAGCTGATGTGGCCCCTAAGCACTACACGTGGAAAGATTACTTTGATTTTTATACCCATCCCTTCCGTCAATCGATCCTTCGCCCAGCCATGGTTGGCCTTGGGATGCTGGTGCTTGTCGCGGGGGGGTGGATGACCTCAGTCAGCGCTGCCTACGAATCCGTGCCTGGCGACTTTTTTTACCCCATCAAGATTGCCACCGAACGGGCCCAGTTAACCATCGCCACATCCGATCAAAAGCGTGCGGAATTGCACATGGACTTTGCCAGCCGCCGTTTGGCCGAAATGACTACGCTTAGCAATTCTACCTCAACCGATAAAGAGGCCCGTTTAAAGACAGCAGTCGTCGCCTTCAAGAACGAAGTGGCAGAAGCCAAGTCGACCATGCAAAATTTGAACACGGACGAAGCAGCAGCCATTGCGAGCGCGCTCGACACCAAAACCGACGAATACACCGCCGTGCTCAATCAGACGGTTGAAACACTCGACAACGCGGGTGGCACCACCGAGGTTGCTTCGGCCAAGGTTGATGTTGAACTCGCCAGCGACGACGCGGTCGAAGTGCTGGTTTCGACCGTAGAAGCGGCGCCAGAAAAGAAAACCGTTGCCGAGGATTTACAAAAGTCGTTCCAAAATGATTTGTCAGATATCAACAGTGAGGTCACGTTGACCCTTGGCCGCATTGCGGTTATTGCCCACGTTGTTGATAATGGCACGTTTACGCCTCCCTCTGGCACCGATCTCCACTTTATGAGTAATCAGTTAGAGCACGTGAGCACTGCTGCCCGCGCTACGATGAAGATCTTTGCTGCGGGTGGATATCGTTCTGTGTTTGAAACATTAGATGAACTCGACGCCACCATTGCTACGATCGAAGCGCAAGTCATTGAATTGGAATTAGCGGTTGTGGCACAGAAAAATGCCGAAGTTCTGGAAGCAGAACTTGTGGAGCCGGCCGTAACCATTGAACCAGAAGCGGTTATCGAACTGACCCCGGCCGATTGAGAATAGGTGTCAACGCGCCATTGGCGTTTTGACACGTGTTCCTCAATAACAAACTGAGTGACACGATTGATATGTTTACTACGCTCGTAAGCTGAAAAGTCGAGGCCGCTAGGCCGCTTACGTGCTCTACAAATTAAAGGAAAAACACGAAACTGATTATGCAGAACGCAATGACTCTTTCGAAAAAGGCGTTCACGATCGCGATTGCCGTCGCCACCATTCTTTGGTCGGTTGGCGCTTCCGCCCTCGTGGCCCCTCTTTCGGCAAGTGCAGAGACATCGCTCGAGAACGGTGACCTTATTAAAGGGAGCCTCTCAACGGTGTACTACTTCTACAACGACGAACGCTGGACCTTCCCGAACGAAAAGACATTCATGACCCACTACGAAGATTTCGATGGTGTCATGGACATCAGCGACACCCAACTTGCTAGCTACCCACTCGCTGGCAACATTGTGGTGCGCCCAGGTACTTGGATGATCAAAGTGGATACCGATCCTAAGACCTACGTGGTGACCCGCGGCGGAGGAATCCGCTGGGTGGAAACCGAAGAGGTCGCTACGGATCTTTACGGTGAAAACTGGAACCAATGGATCATCGACGTCCCAGACGTCTTCTTCACCGATTACGATGAAGAGACTTCTATGATGACAGCAGAGTTGGTCGACGGCATGCTCGTCGAAGGCTCGACCTACATCATCTGGGATGGCGAGAAGCGCATGGTGACAAGTGCCGGTATGGAAGCTAACCGCCTCCAGAGCCGTTTCTTGATCACCGACTCTTCTGTTGACCTTGCTGATTACGCAACCGGCGACGACGTCGATGGTGAAGTGCCAGCATTGTCTGACGCCTCCCAGCAAGCAACCACTGAGACTCCTGTTGAAGGTGGTCTTACAGTGAGCTTGAACGGCGACAGCCCAGAAGGTCAAACGATCCCAGCGCTCGCAACAAATGCTCAATTCATGAGCTTTGATCTGGCTGCTGAGGATGGCGACGTTTCTGTGACTGGTCTTACCCTCGATTTTGAAGGGGTGTCTGAGACCAACGTCTTGACGAACGTCTACCTCTACTGGAATGGTCAACGTTTGACCAACGGCAAGTCTATTAACTCCACCACCCGCGAAGTCGTCTTCTCCGGTCTCGACATCGAAGTCGCTGACGGAAGCGAAGAAACTGTCTGGGTGACTGGTGATGTGGCTGCCGGAAGTGTGTTCAACACCGGAACCGTCGGCTTCTCGATTGAAGACGGTGATGCGCTTGTGACATCGGCGGAGTCCGTTAACGGCGACTTCCCAGTCGAAAGTGAAATGAACACCTTGACTGACGCCGCGACCGTCGGTGATGTGACGATCTCGAAGACTGGCTCGATCTCCGATGTGACCATCGGTGAAGAGGGCGCCGAAATCGCCAAGTTCACCATTCAAGCCAACAATGAAGATGCCATGCTTGAAAGCATTACCTTGAACATTGACAAGGCTGATGACCACTCTGCTTACGAACTTTGGCAGAGCACCACGCTCGTTGCTGAAGGCGAAAGCATTGGTAACGATTTGGTTCTCTTCACCTTCGACGAGGCTTACACCGTTCTTGATGGCAACACCAAGACCTTTACGGTCACGGCGACCATCGGTGGTGATCCTAACGACAGCATCCGCACCGCGCTTGAAGAGGTCTCTGACCTGACCGCTATTGGCGGCGACTTCGGCTTCGGTATGCAGGTCGTGAGCACAACGTACGACGAAGAGGGCACCGCGTGTGCCACTTCAGCTGATGACTGTTCCTTCGGAACGATCATCGGCGGTAAGTTGACCTTTGCCATGAACGGCCCTTCGTCTGCTAGCGATCTTCAGATCGGTGGCGACAACCAAGTCATCATGGACTTCACCCTTACTTCGCAAAACGAAGCAACCGTGGAATCTCTTGAATTCGACTTGACCATGACTGATGCTGATGACGGAACCGACTTCAACTTCGAAAGCTTCGAAATTGTGGACGAAAACGGCACCCGCATTATGGGTCCAGAAGAACTCACCACCATTGCCGACAACACCCAAACCATTGTCTTCGATGACGAGTTCAACATGACCGCTGGCGAGAGCATGGAGCTTTCCCTTGTGGTTGACATCTCCGACACGGGAGACGCCGCAACCAACGACACCATTCAGGCCACCATGGACAGCTCTGAGACGGATGCGGAAGATAACCAAGGTAACACCCTCGTGGTGGGTACCGATATCATTCCAACCGCCGACTTGACGGGTAACACCTTCACCTTAACCGACGCTTCTTTGACCATTAACCTTTCCGGCACCCCATCTTCCGGAACAGTGGTCAAGGGCACGGATGATGTGAACATGGTTGGCTTCTCGTTCGCTGCTGGTGAAGCTTCGGACATCTTAGTCACGGACGCGACCATCCACGTGTTGGTTGACTCCGACGGCGACGATACCTTCGACGAAGCCACAGGTGACCTTGACGTCTTGCTCGCCGAAGATCACATCGAAACCTGTTCGTTGTATGACGGTGACGGAGTCTTAGTTGATGGACCAGAATCCCTCGACACGGACGCTGATATCACCTTCTCTGGTTTCGAGTGGACTATTGCAGCTTCGGAAACCGAATTGCTTCTTGTGAACTGTGACTTGGCAAACGTGGCTATTATCGCGACTCCGGACGAATACTCCGTGTCGATTGCCGCCGCCGCTAACGTCACTGCCCAAGATGGCGACGGTGATGAAATCACCCCAACCTTGACTGACGGCAACACCGCCGACACCATCGAAATCGGTGTCACGGCTGGTGGAACCTTGACCACGGCGCTTAGTGGCTCGGCAAGCCCAGATGCAGATATCGTCATCGGCAATTCGTCCGATGTTGAAGTCGGTGTCTTCCGCTTCACTGCCGCTACAGAATCGTTCACGGTCAACGAACTCACCCTTCAGAACGGTGGAAGCACCACTGCGGTGGATGAGATCGCGATCAGCTACGAAAACGCAGATGGCGACACCATGACCGCCACTTCGGTTTTGGCTGGCGGTTCGGCGACCTTTGATGGCTTGGACCTGTATGTCGGCGCTGATGATACGGCGGATGTCACCGTTACTGTTGACACTGCATCCGTTTCGACCAGCGGCGCGGCTTCAGGCGCAACCATCGCCATCACCTTGGATGCCGACACGGTGCAATACACAGGATGGA
>ERZ1292633.2708-Hain-H41-02um-R1-2708-length-17839-cov-6_pt1 | contig 17839 bp, 21 predicted proteins | sample MGYA00564406_ERZ1292633 | MGnify/ENA primary metagenome ERZ1292633 (study PRJEB36523, sample SAMEA6512639) | groundwater metagenome | collected 2019-01-08 | study: AquaDiva: Metagenomics assemblies of 32 groundwater samples | reverse complement strand
AAATTTTTTAGAATTTTTTTTATTTTATCTATTGACTTTTATCACAGTCGCTGCGATAAGATGAATTGTTTCGTAAAAAATAAATTCTATTTTATTTGAATAATGAACCATTTATAATTTTTTAGATATTTTGCTGTAGGGAACGTTTTAAAAACGTTCCTAAACAAACACATTGGACAATTTAGATTTAATTTAATTCCATTTTATATTTTATTCTAGAATCATAAATTAAACCAAGAAAAAAACACATAATTTTTGCATGTTCTATATCTTCCAAGTCTATATCTTTTAACAAAGTAACAACTTTACCTTTTTTTTCTGATTCTGGCGGTTCACTAAGCATTTTTATAGAAAAACGACCTTGTTCTTTTATAGAGGTTACTTGTTTTTCTATTTGCATAAAACCAAAATCTTTAGCGTTATAATAAATCTCTTTTACTTTGTATCTACCCATGTAATATCTTAATATTTTTACTTCTTTATTTTTTTTTGAAACAATTAATTTAAAATTATCTTCTATAGTTTGTAAGGAAGCCAAGAATATAAAAAAGCTTATTAATGGAATAAGGAAATAAACTTGTATGAGAAGGAAAAAAATAAACAATATAAGTACACTAAAGATTGCTTCTCTTTTAAGCAAATCCTTATAAGGTTTTTCCTTTATTAATTTGTATTCATCTTCGTCTTCTTGAAGAGAAACTTTCATAAGATATTCCTAAATGTACGTATTTGTATATTATATAAAAATGTAGAGACGTTTTATAAAACATCTCTACGTAAACAATATTTATTTAAGACTATTGTTTCATAAAATATCTATTTTCTAAAAGAACTTTCGATATTTTTTATTTTATCAACTCTTGTTTGATGTCTTGGATCAAATTCTGTACTAAGCCAAACTTTTATTATTTCTTTTGCTAATCCAGAACCAATAACTCTTCCACCCATAGTAATTACATTTGCATTATTATGTTCTCTACTACTTTTTGCAGAAAAAAGATCATTACATACAGCAGAACGAATATTAGGAACTTTATTGCAAACAATAGAACTTGCAACTCCAATTCCATCTATCATAATACCGTATTTTGCTTGATTTGAAGAAACGGAATTTGCAACCAAAAAAGCAAAATCAGGATAATCAACAGCTACATTGCTATTTGTTCCTAAATCTACTATTTCATACTTAAGTTCATCAGAAATATACTTCTTCAAAATTTCCTTAAGTTCATAACCACCATGATCTGATGCTATTACTATTTTCATAATTTTTTTTTATTCTTAGTTAAAATATAATTTAAAAAGGACATCCACCTTGTTTTTGAATTTCAGGAACTTTTCCTAAATTACTTAAAGATGAAGCACAACTTCCTTCATCAGCAAGATTTAAAGCACCTTCTATTGCAGTTTTCAAAGTAGCATCAGTAACATCTTTAGAATAAGCAGTAAAACAATCATTTAATCTTTTACATTGAGAACCAAATTCTGGAGCAGCTTTTCTACAAGCAGTTCCTGATAAAAAAGTCATTGAAGCAAATAAAACTATTGCCATTTTTGATAAATTTTTCATAACACTAAAAACCTTCGTAACATAATAAGATTTTAACGGGGAGAGAGGGATTCGAACCCTCGAAACAGTTTTTGACCATTTACAGTCTTTCCAGGACTGCTGATTCAACCACTCTCACATCTCCCCTTATTTGTAAAAATAAATTATACATCAATATATATAAATATTCAAAAAGGAAATCTATTTAAAAAAATTAAATTATTAAAAAACTTTTTACAGCATCTTCCCAAGTTTCAATTTCAATATTTAATTCATTTGAAATCTTATTATTATCCATTGCAGAAAATCTTGGTCTTTTTGCAGGAAGATTAAATTCATTAGCATAACTAGGATATAAAAAAGTTTTATTTTTTAAGACTTTCATAACATATTTTGCATATTCATGCCTTGAACAATAACCTGAATTATTTAAATGAAAAAGACCTGTTAAACCTTTTTCTAATGATTTAAAAGTTATATCTGTAATAGTTTTTGCAGATGTTGGTGTAGAAACTTCATCACAACTTATTTTTAAATTATTAGAGTTATTAGACCATTGCTTTAATTTATAAATAAAATTTTGATTACCTTGTCCAAAAACCCAACTTACTCTAAAAACAAGACTTTTAGGATTATTATTTAAAAAACTTTCACCCATTAATTTACTTTTTGCATATTGAGATAATGGGTTTGTTAAATCATTTTCATTATATAAACCATCTTTTTTTTCTCCATCAAAAACATAATCAGTTCCATAATGAACAATAAAAAAATTGTGTTTTTCTTGAGCTAAAGTTAAATTATATACTCCTAGAGAATTTGTTTTATATGCTGTTTCAAAATCTTTTTCGGCTAAGTCAACTTGATTGTAGGCAGAGCAATTTATCACAATATCAGGCTTGTAAGAATCAACCACAGAAAAAACTGAACTGTTTTTAGTTATATCAATTTCATCATGTCCTAATGATAAAAAATCAGCCTTTTTATTTTCTAAATCTTTGGAGAATTCTTTACCTAATTGCCCATTTTTACCAATTATCAAATATTTCATTATTAATACGCTTTTTTCCAATAATCTTGTAAAATTTGCATTTTATTATTTACCCAATCGATATTATCCAAATACCATTTTACTGTTTTTTCCATACCTTCATCAAACATAACAGTTGGTTTCCAATCCAATTCATTTTGTATTTTATCAAAATTAAGAGAATATCTAAAATCATGCCCTAGTCTATCTTTTACAAATTCTATCAAATCTTCAGATTTACCCATTATTTTTAATACGGTTTTTACAACATCAATATTTCTTCTTTCTTGACCACTACCAATATTATAAATTTCCCCAATTTTAGCTTTTTCTATGATATTAAAAACACCATTAGCACAATCTGAGACATATAACCATTCTCTAATATTTAATCCTTGTCCATATATAGGAATTTTTTGATTATTTAAAGCTTTTATAATAACAACTGGTAAAAGTTTTTCTGGATATTGCCAAAAACCATAATTATTTGATGGTCTAACTGTTATTACAGGCAAATCAAAAGTTCTTAAATATGCTCTACCTAACATATCTGCACTTGTTTTTGAAACAGAATAAGATGAACTAGGATTTAATGGAGTATGTTCAAAAAATTGCCCTTCTTCTCCCAAATCACCATAAACTTCATCCGTCGCAATATTTATAAATTTTTGAATTTTATATTTTTTTGCACAATCTAATAAAATTTGAGTCCCTTTTACATTTGTATCAATAAAAGGTGTTGCATCTAAAATACTTCTATCAACATGACTTTCGGCTGCCCAATGAACAACAACATCAGGTTTTTCTTTTTCAAAAATATGTTCCAAAAATTCTTTATTTGTTATATCTGTTTTATAAAAAGAGATTTTATCTTGTATTTTTTCAAGTCTTTTCAAATCACCAGCATAAGTTATTTTATCAACAACAACTATTTCCAGACCTTTTTCAATTCCTTGTCTTACAAATTCACTTCCAATAAAACCTGCTCCGCCAGTTACAAGTATTTTCAAAATTAAGCTCCTTATATTCTACTATCCCAATAAATATCAGTATAATTTTTCTTAAAGTTTTCATATCTAGCCATAACAAAAAGAGCATCTGATAATCTATTTAAATATCTTACAACAAATTCACCAATTGATTCTTCTTTTGTTAAAGCAATAGCATCTCTTTCTGCCCTTCTGCAAACAGTTCTTGCTACATGAAGATAAGATGCACCAATAGTTCCACCTGGCAAAATAAAGTTTTCTAATGGTTGCATTTCATCAGAATATTGATCCATTATTTTTTCTAATGCTAATACATGTTTTTCTTGTATTTGAGGTATAGAAAACTTTTTTTTATCTTCTTCAATAAAACATAAATCCGAACCCAAATGAAAAAGTTCGTTTTGTATGATTTTTAAGTTATCTTCAATGTTTTTATATAATCCACTAGCAATAGCTAAACCGATAAAACTGTTTAATTCATCAACTGTTCCATAAGATGTTATTCTTAAAGAATCTTTTTCAACTCTTTGTCCTCCACCTAATGAGGTAGTACCTTTATCACCTGTTCTTGTATAAACTTTAGTTATTTTAGGCATTTTCAACTTCCTTTTTGTAAACAAGTTCTTCCACAGGTTTACCGCCTAATATATGCCCATCTAATATTTTTTTTGCTTTTTCTTCATCCAAATTTGCATACCAAGTTTGTTCTGGATAAACTACCATAACTGGAGCAACATCGCACCAATCCAAACAACCTGATTTATTTATTCTTATTTTTCCTTTTAATCCTTTTTCAAAAACTTCTTTTCTCATTAAAGAAACTATTTCTTCTACATTTCCTTTATGAGGACAAGTTTTACCTGAAGTACAAACAAAAACATGGGTCTCGTATATATTATTTTCTTTCATTAATCAACCTAAGTGGTGTATCTTAAAATAACTTTTAGATTTATTATAAATGAAAAAGAGTAAATTAAAAATGATTTGTTATAAAAAAACTATTATAAAAACTTGGCTTAGCCCATTGAAAATATTGTGATATAATTCTTTCAAAATATATAGTACAAAGTAATTTAGATGAATATCGTATCAATAGACAAACTCACAAAATGGCAGGGCGGAAAAAAACTTTTTGAAAATATATCTTTTGGTATAGATTCCGAACAAAAAATTGCACTTATAGGTGTTAACGGTTGCGGAAAAAGTACCTTATTAAGACTTATTTCAGGTCAAGAAATTTATGATGAAGGTACTATTTCCTTAAAAAAAGGCTTAAAAATAAATTTTCTTCAACAAGTTCCAATATATAAGCCAGAAGATAGCATTATTGAAAGTATTTTAAGCAGTGATACACCAAGAGTTCAATTAATAAAAAAATATGAAATTTTATCTGAAGAAATAGCTACAGATTCCTTTGATCCTTCTTTAGAAGAAGAATTGGGCAAAGTTATGTCAGAAATGGATAGAATCTCTGCATGGCAATATGAATCTGAAATAAAATCTGTTTTATCAGAATTAGGACTAGATAATTTATCTCTCAAAATGAAATCTTTATCTGGCGGAATGATAAAAAAAGTTGCTTTAGCTCAAGCATTATTAGATGATTGTGATTTACTTATTTTAGATGAACCAACTAACCATCTTGATATAAAAACAATTCAATGGCTTCAAAATTACCTACAAAAAACAACTAAATCACTTCTTTTTGTAACACATGATAGATATTTCTTGGATGATGTTGCAAATACTATTTATGAAATAGATAGAAATACCTTTTATCAATATAATGGAAATTATACTTTTTATATGGAAAAAAAAGCAGAACAAGAAATAACTCTAATTCATGAAGAACAAAGAATAAAGTCTGTTTTGAGAGTTGAGCTAGAATGGTTAAAAAGAGGTGCAAGAGCTAGGCAAACAAAATCGAAAGATAGAATAGATAGAGTTAAAACTCTTATGAATAGAGAAAAAAATAATAATCCTGATGCTATAGAAATAAGTATTTCAGGCAGAAGATTAGGTAAAAAAATATTAGAAGTTGAAAAAATTTCAAAATCTTATGATGATAAAAATGTAATAAGAAATTTTTCATATAAATTCAAAAAAAATGAAAGAATTGGAATAATTGGAGAAAATGGAACTGGTAAAACTACTTTTTTAAGGTTACTAACTGGTGAAGAAACTCCTGATACAGGACATGTTGATAGTGGTATAAATACTTTTTTTGGTTATTTTGACCAATATAGTACACCTCTTAATGAAGAAATGACTATTTTAGAATTTGCAAAAGAGTCTGGAACTTCAATAACACTTTCAGATGGGAAAACAGTAAGCACAAGCCAAATGCTAGAAAGATTTATGTTTCCATCTTCTATGCACTATACACAAATTTCAAAATTATCTGGTGGAGAAAGAAGAAGACTTTATTTACTTCATATTTTATTGAAAAACCCTAATTTTCTTATTTTTGATGAACCTACAAATGATTTAGATATAAAAACATTATCTATTCTTGAAGATTTTTTAAATGAATTTGATGGTTGTTTAATACTAGTTTCTCATGATAGATATTTTATGGACCGAGTAGTTGATTATCTTTTTATATTTGATGGAAGTGGTAATATAGAACAGTTTCCAAGTACTTTTTCTGAATATTTAGAATATAAAAAAGAAAATGAAGAATTAAAAAAAGAGTATGAAAAAAAAGATACTTATGTAAAACCCAAAGTAGAAGAGAAAAAACGCCTTTCTTTTAAAGAAAAAACTGAATATGAAAAAATAGAAAAAGATATTGAAAAATTAGAAAAAGAAAAAACAGCATTAGATCTTAATTTTGCTTCAGGTGATACTAATTTTGATAATATTTCAAAATGGAATTTACGTTATAAAGAGATAGAAAATTTACTTTCTGAAAAAATGGAAAGATGGGAATATTTGGCAAGTTTTGAATATTAATAGGTAATAAAAATGCTTAAAAAAGCTATTTCGATTGCTGTTGAGGCACATAAAAATCAAGTTGATAAAAATGGACAACCTTATGTTTTACACCTTTTTAGGGTAATGAATATGGGTAAAAGTAATAATCAAAAAATCTGTGGAGTTCTTCATGATCTTATTGAAGATACAGATTGGACTTTTGAAAAATTAGAAAAAGAAGGTTTTTCAGAAGAAATAATATCTGCATTAAAATGTCTAACAAAAAAAGATGATAATGAAAATTACGAAGGTTTTATTAATCGTATTGTTGTTAATAAACTTGCTATTTCTGTCAAAATAAATGATCTTACTGATAATATGGATATAAAAAGACTTGATAAATTAACAGAAAAAGATCTAGTTAGATTAAATAAATATTTGAAAGCTTATCAAAAGCTTATAGATATAGTCTAAAAATTATATTTTTTAAGTAAATTATACAAAACTGTAGTGAACGCTTTAAAAGCGTTCATTATTAGGTTAATCGCAAACAGTTATCAAAATAGGTTTATTTTTTGTTATTACCATAGTATGCTCAAATTGAGCTGTAATATACCTTTTATCAGTTTTTAATGTCCATCCATCTCTATCTTGAAATACATATTCTGCTCCTGTTGACAAAAAAGGCTCAATTGTAATAACCATACCTTCTTTTAATACTCTTTTATCATTTTTATCATAAAATGGAGCAATAAATTTAGGTTCTTCGTGTAAATGCCTTCCTACACCATGACTTCCTAAATCTCTTATAATAGAAAAACCTGCTTTTCTTGCCTGTTTTTCAATTGTTTTTCCTATAATATTAACAAATACACCAGCTTTTACTTCATCTATTGCTTTATTTAATGCTTGTTTAGTGGCTTTAATTAAATTCTTTTTTAAATCATTTGAAGGAGGAACAATAAAAGATGAACCACTATCAGCAAAATAACCATCTAATTCCGCAGAAACATCTATATTTACCATATCACCGTCTCGTATTATTGTTGAGTTTGGTATTCCGTGTGCCACTGACTCATTAATACTTATACAAGTAGCTCCTGGAAAATTATAAACCAATTCTGGGGCAGATTTTGCACCTTCTAACTCTAAATATTTTCTTCCAATATCATCTAGTTCTTTTGTAGTCATTCCTGATTCTATAGAATTTTTCATTAATTTAATTGTTTTTGCAACAATATAACCAATTTTTTTTAATTTTTCTAAATCTTCAGCAGTTTCAAGAGTCATTTTTTTCTCAGCGTATTTTCTATAATTAATGTTTATTATATCTAAAAATATTATAAACTTGTTAATAAGCTTAGTTTGATAGGTAACTTCTTATAAACAAAATAAAATTTAGGCAAAAAAAAACAGTCGTTTTCACAACTGTTAGCCTATTCATTGTTATTTTATTTTTATCATTAAATCTTTTTATAAATAAAGTTATCAAACTAACCTTATGTAATTAATTATATTACTAAAATCGAAATATTAGCTTAAATATTTATTTTTATTAATAATAATGTTAATACAAATAAAAACTCGATATTATGAGATTTTTTAATATGGTAAAAAGTACTCTATTCCAAGTGCTATTATTCCCAAAAATAGACCAATAAATAGTCCTAGTATTTCAAGATTACTCAGTTCTTTTTTCATAATTCCCAAAATTAAATCTTCTACATTTTGAGAACTAAAAGCATTAATTTTTTCTTCTATCATTTCTCTTGGTTTTAGAGAAGATAACATTTTATTTACAATATTTTCTAATTCAGTTTCTAAATAATTATGAGTAAATTCACTTACTTTATCATTTATACTATCAATAATTTCAGGTTTAACTTCTGAAAATTTAAAGCTTTCTATTTTTTTCTTAATAACTTCATTTAAAGATGTTTTTATCGAAGTTAAAACTGCATCTATAGTATTTTGATTATTTTTTAGATAATTTGCAATTCCTTCAGTTAGTGTATTTTTTATATTTTCAACATCATTAAAAGATAATTTTTTAAGATCTAAGGAAATTAATCTTGAAATTAAATCTTCTTTTAGTTTTAATTGCATTATTATTTCTTTTATTAAATCTTCAGAATTTTCTGGCTCATTATTTAAGTATTCTTTTAAGTTATTAAAAATAGATTCTAAGTTTGCAAAAGAAAGAATAAATTTTAAAGCACCTGTTGTTCTTTCTCTTAACATGGTTTGTAAGTTAGTTGCTCTTTCAGGTGTTAATGAGTTATATAGAGTTACTCTTATATTTTGAGCTGAAATAAAATTTTCAAAAATATAATTGATAATAGAATTTGCATTTTCTTCGCTTATTTTAAGATTAAGAAAAACATCATCTGTAAGATAATTAACTATTTTTGTTAATCTTTCATCTTTATTAGCTATAATAGCCTGAATATAAGAATTAGCTGTACCATCTATCGAAGAAGGTAAAAATTTTATAATATTACTACTTATTTTTTCTAAAAACTCTGGGAATTCTAAATTTGAAGAAAATTTACTTAGTGTTATAGAAACCAAGGTTTTTATATTTTCTTTTGTTATAACTAATTCTAATTTTTTTGTAATATCTTTGGGTGTTAATAAGCTTTCTGTAACAGTTCTTCCTATATTACTTGCTAAGGCTGCTTTTCTTGTTGGAAAAATACCAGGAGTAAAAGGAACTTTCATTCCAAAAACATACATTTCCTTATGAGGTCTAAAGAGCATTATGACAACCATTCTGGTTGCAAACCAACCATGAAAAGCACCAATTATTGGTTGTAAAAAAGGTCTTACTATCGGGTAAATTTCTAGCATAAATATCTTAAAAGTCTAAATCAAACAAATACATTTTTCAAGATATTATACTATACTTTATGCTTTTTTACTAAGTTTAAGATTTTTAAGAGAAATAAAAAAATTAAATATTTTAAATTAATCTCGTTTTTTTTGAAATGAAGCTTTAGGAGTTAAAAAAATAATATAAATTGCAAAAATACCTATCGAAAAAGTACTTTTTCCTAAAAATTCTGATAGTTTATGTAAATAAACAAAATCATTATTATTCCATAAAGTAGGAGTTTTATTTTCTATTCTCATTTTATCTATACTAGGATAAATAAATTCTGAGGTATAAACAGTAGATAAAAAAACAAAAAAGATTGCAATTAATCTAAATATAGTTGTTTTTAACTTAATAATTTTTTCTTTAAATAAAAGTAGCCTTAATAATTCTGAAATTACAGTTACTATAACTAAAAAAAATGATAATTTATAATATTTACCAAAAATATTTGTCATTAATTCAGATGCAACAGCTCTTGGTGATATTTCTGAGAAAACTGTTGGAGCAACAATTGCACCTAAAATTAATATTCCAAAAACTACAATAGATAAGGTTAGTAAAGAAGTTATATCTAAAAGACTTTCTATTTTACTATAGATTCTATTCGTTTTTGTAATAGCTCTAGGCTCTGCATCAGGATTAAAAATCAAGAGATTATCCTTCTGGGATTTATTTTTAGACATATAATTTTAACAACAAAAATAATTACCTATTCTCAATAATAACAAAATATTATATTATTCATTGATAAAATATATTATAGCGGTTAATTTTATGAACAAAACTATTTTTTCAGCAATAACAACGATTTTCATATCTCTTAATTTTTTAGCCACAGAAAAAGCTTTTTCAAAAACAAATGACACTCAGATTATCCAATCAGGACCAATGTTAGGTTATTCTGAAATGAGAGAAGTTATGTTATGGGTTCAAACAAAAAAATCAGCCAAAGTAAAAATAGTTTATTGGGACAAAGATAATATAAAAGATAAATATTCTACAAAAGAAATAAAAACCTTTGAAAAAAGTGCTTTTATAGTAAAATTAATTGCAAATAATGTTTCACCTGGTAAAAAATATGATTATGAAGTTTATGTTGATGGAAAAAAAGTAGATAGAGGTTATAAGCTACAATTTCAAACACCTGAATTATGGCAATGGAGAAAAGATCCAACAAATTTTACAGTTGCTTTTGGAAGTTGTAATTATGTAAATGAAGCAGAGTTTGATAGACCTGGAAAACCTTATGGTGGAAATATGGAGATTTTCACTTCAATTTATCAAAAACATCCTGATATTATGCTTTGGGGTGGAGATAATGTTTATTTAAGAGAAGCTGATTGGTATAGTAAAACGGGAATGTTAAAAAGATATACTCATACTCGTTCTGCACCAGAAATTCAGCCTCTTTTAGCTACAGCACATAATTATGCTATTTGGGATGATCATGATTTTGGTCCAAATGATGCAAATGTATCTTTTAGAGATAAAGATAAAGCATTAAACGTATTTAAGCTTTTTTGGGGAAACCCAACTTATGGTTTAAAAGAAGCTCCTTCTACTTTTACTAAATTTGAATGGGGTGATGCAGAGTTTTTTTTATTAGATAATAGAATGTTCAGAACACCAGATAAAAAAATAAGTGGTGAAAAAACTACATTGGGTAAAGAGCAATTAAATTGGCTTGTTGAAAGTCTTTTGAGTAGTAAAGCTACATTCAAAATGATTGTTATGGGTGGACAATTTATAAACTCTTTTGATGGTGAATTTATAGAAACTTATGAAAGATATAAAGAAGAAAAAAAATATATTTTAGACACTTTAGAACAACAAAAAATTAAAGGTGTTGTTTTTTTAACAGGTGATAGGCATCAAAGTGAATTATCTGTTTTAAAAAGAAATAATGATTATCCTCTTTATGATCTTACTGTATCACCTTTTACAGCTATGCCTTATGATTCTTCAAAAGAGCAAAATAAATTAAGAGTTGATGGTACTGTGTTTGTAGATAGAAACTTTTCCATACTTTCTTTTAGAGGAACAAAAAAAGATCGTGAATTATTTATTACTATTTTTGATAAAGATGGAAAAGAAGTTTGGAATAGGACAATAAAAGCATCTGAATTAAAATAATAAGATTGAGAGTTAATTAATTTCTAGTTTTTTTAAGTAAAAAGTTAGAAGTAAGAAGTTATTTGCAGGGATTTGATGAATCAAATCCTTTATTTAATATAGGTTTATTAATATTTTGAATAATATTTTAGTTTTTTTTATAATTATCTCTGCTATTTTAGATATTAAGGCTGTTTATTCTGGCTCTAAAAAACAGGAATATTTTTTTAAACCAATTACAACTACCCTAATAATTATTTTAGCTTTTACACAAAATACAATATTACCTGATGCTCAATTTTATAAAAATATGATTTTATCAGGTTTATTTTTTTCTCTTTTAGGCGATATTTTTATTATGCTTCCATCAGATAAATTTATTCAAGGATTAATTAGCTTTTTAATTGCCCATATCTTTTATATTATAGCTTTTAACTCTAATATTACTCAACCTGTAAGCTATTTATATATTTTACCTTTTATAATTTATGGTTTTTTAATGTTTGGTTATTTATATTCAAATTTAGATAAGTTAAAAATACCAGTAATTGTATATATAACAATTATAATGATAATGGTTTTTGAATCGCTTTCATCTTATCTTTTATTAAAAAATACCTATAGTTTATTAGCCTTTATAGGAGCTTTTTTGTTTATGATTTCAGATACTGTCTTAGCAATAGATAAATTTAAAAAAAAATTCAAACTAGCTGAATTAATAATACTTTCAACATATTTTTCTGCTCAAGTTTTTATTGCTTTATCTATTTGAGAATGAAGTGTTAATGATTAAGTAATAACTTATTAGCTAATTAATCTTTAAAATTAAAGTTAAAGATATTTATTGAATTTTTATTCGATGTTTTTATAAATAACCTGAGTTCGATAAAAAATTATAATAGCAAAGTAAAATTAGAGCAAAAAACAAGGGACTAATTCGTAAATAAGGGTATTTACGAATCAGCCCCTTGAAAACAAGAACACTAGATAAGTTAATTTTATTAAAATGATTCTAATTCATCTTATTTATTTTGTATTAACTATTATCACTACATTTGATAAGATAAATTTATCGAACTCAGGTTAAATAAGAAATACATTGTACTAATTTAATCATTTTTTAGATCATTTATAATTAAAATGTTATTTTTTTGTTTTGATGACAAATATTCTATTTCCTTATTTATTAATTCTCTGAATTGATTTAATAATAAAGTAATTCTTTTTTCTAAAATGCTCTTTTTAGAATCAGAACTATAATAAAATTTTCTTAAATAAACTTTTTCTAATTCTTTATTATCTACCATAAAAAAAATTGAAAATAATCTTTCTTTTTTAACTTCTTTTTCATCAAAATTTATTGAAAAATTTGTAAAAGTTCCTTTTTTAATATTATTCCCCATAAATCCTTTTTTAAAAGTATATTCATTTAAAAGCTTATTAATTTTTATACTCCAATATTTTTTATAAAAAAGAATATAAAAATAAGACATAAGAAATATAGTGAAGTATGTTATTAGAAAGAGTAACGAACTTGTTGGAAGATTATATAAAATAAAAAAAATATTTTTAGGAATTGTAATATAATTAACAAATTCATTAAAAGAATTAAATTTTTGGTATAATTTATCAAAAATAACTAAAAATGGAAATATTACAATGAAAATAAAAAATAAAAACAAATTTAATTTTTTTAGTTTATAAGAAAATAGAATTTCATTTGGAGTATTATCAATATTAAAAATAATAGCATCATCTTTCTTTTTTTTAATATTTCCCATTTTTTCCTATATCTTTAAAATTACTTATGATATTTAGAATCCTTATAATATTTTACTAAATAACTACCCAGAATAAAACATTTATTTTAGAATAACCTTTACTTATATCATTCAGCATCAAGAAAAAAAGTTAACGTTTCAATTTCAGTATTATCAGCTTTTTTTCTTAATTGCTTAATTTTCTGATTTTTTAAAATAAAATTACATTTATTTGCAAGTTTAATACTACGAAAATTGTCACTATCACACTTTAACCATATTTTTTTTAGTTTTAGTTTTTCAAAAGATGTTTTAATAAGTGCCATTGTTGCTTCATAAGCAAATCCTTTACCTTCAAATTCTTTGAATAGAAGATAACCAATTTCAGCTTCAGTTTTTTCAGAATTAAAAGCTCCGATGTAACACTCTCCTACAAGCAAATCACTATTTTTTAACCATAATGGAATAATAAATCTTTCATTTTTTTTCCAAAATACATTAATAAGGTTTATTAGTTTTTCTGTATCACTAATGTTTTTTAGATCTTTTACAGGCTTGACTAGTACTTCTGAAAGATGTTTCAAATTTTTTTGTAATGAATTAAACATTATCTCAGCATCTTTTATTTCATATTTTTTCAATCTAAGTCTATTTGTTTCAATTAAAATCATCTTTTATATTTTATTTTTATCCTAACGTATTAAGTACACACGATGGCTAAACGCAATTTTTACAGCTATGTTTGTAGATATTCGTGTGTACAGTGTTATGCGTTTGGCATTCACTTATTTCTAAAATTTTACTTTTCAAACACACACCTATTACTTTTACAAAAAAATTACCAATCAAATCAACCTTTTTATTTGTGCCAAGAAAAAACTCGCTTGTTCCAAAACAAATAGGCAGTAAAACTTTTAATCTGAAAAATCCAAATCTACAACAAAAAACATAATTTTATACCGATATTCTAATATTAGTTTTTAATTCTTATTTTTAAAATACCTTAAAGATAAGGCTAGATTAATATATGCTCTAAATAATATTCTCTCAGATTCTTCATTAAAATATTCGCTACCTTTAACTTTTTTTAGGAGATTTATAGCTTTTTCAGGTTCTTTCTTTGAACAATACTTTAAGCTTTGAAGTAAAAAAAATGCTTCCTTACTATTGTATTGAGAATTATCATAATCTTTGTCTAAGTTTTTTTTTAAATTAGCAAGTAAAACAGGTGTAATTCCAAGCTCTTCATATTTTTTATTAGTTTCATCTAAATTTTTTCCTTGCTCAAATAATAGTAAACCATAGTTCTTAGATACATTAGTTACTCCATTATAAGCTTCTTCATTAAAAGGATCTAAATCTAGAACTTTTACATAATTTTTTAATGATAATTCAAATTCTTTTTGATTAAAATGAATTTTAGCTTGTGAAAGGAGATAGTTAGTTTTTTCAATAAGAGGCTTTTTATCAGTTATTAATGATAAGTTCAGAAAGAGTAAAACTAATAATAATATCAGACCTGATACTATACAGCTAAATATTAATTTCCATTTTCTCAATATAATTTTTTTCATAGACCTAACTTTTCATGCTGTCGCATAACATCTGTACATACGAAATAGTTCGTATATTTGTATATTTCACAATTATAACAAATATTTCATTTATATCTTAATAACTACTCCATCCACCATCAACCACAAGTATTTGCGCATTAACAAAACTTGAATCATCACTAGCTAAAAACAGTGCTGCGTTTGCTATTTCAATAGGCTCACCAGTTCTTGGATTTAAAGCCATACCAGCCATAATTCTATCATTTACAAGAGATGTTATTTTACTCATATCTATAGTTTCAATAATACTAGTATTTACAGCACCAGGAGCAATTCCATTACAACGAATACCCGATTTTGAATACATATATCCTGTACTTTTTGTTAATCCAACTAAAGCATGTTTACTTGAAGTGTATGCTGCTCCTGCTACCCCACCTTTAATTCCACCAATTGAACACACATTAATAATATTACCCTTACCATTAGCAAGGAATATCTTAACAGCACTACGCATAGCTTTAAAAGGGCCTTCAAAGTTTACTTTCATTACTTTTTCCATCATACTATTTTCTAATTCTCCAACTGGTTGAAAATTATCCATAATACCAGCATTATTAACAAGTATGTCTAATGTTCCATAAGTGGAAGTTGCAACTTTTATCATATTTTCAATATCTTCTTCTTTTGACATATTTGCAATAATAGTTGTTACTTCACCACCTTTTTCGATAATTTCATTTTTAAGATTATCTAATCGTTTTTGATCAATATCTGTCGCAACAACTTTACTTCCTTCAGATGCAAATAATAAAGCAATGGCTTTTCCCATTCCTGCTCCTGCACCAGTAACGATTGAAACTTTATTTTCTAATTTTTTCATATAATTCTCCTTTAAATGTATATATTAGTTTTAAAAACATTATAACAGCTTTCTTTATATTTAATTTATATTTTTTACTAAAACTAGAAATTTTTTTAGTAAAAAATTTACTTAGTTCTTTAGTCATTTTATTGTATAATTCATACACTTTTATCTAAAATAAAATGCAAAGGATAAATAAAAATGGCAAAGAATGGAATATGTCCAATACTAACAACAGGTAACAACGCTGTACCTTGTATTCACGATAAATGTGCTTTTTGGGAAGATTTATATCAAAAATGTGGCTATATTTGTGATGGTGATAAAATTTCAGATGCACTTGGTCAAATCATGTCAACATTAAATGATATGAAAAATAAAATGTAACAAAATTAATAATTTAGGAGAAAATTATGTTAATGAACTCTTTTTTAGAAATAGGTGATGTTTTTGCAAGAGAAATACTTGATTCTAGAGGTAATCCTACAATAGAAGTAGATGTAACCTTAGAAGACGGAACTATCGGTAGAGCTTCTGTTCCATCTGGAGCATCAACAGGAGCGCATGAAGCTGTTGAATTAAGAGATGGAGATAAATCAAGATACTTAGGAAAAGGTGTTTTACAAGCCGTATCAAATGTTAACGATATAATTGCCGATGAAATTGTTGGACTCAATGTTTTTGAACAAGAAGAAATTGATAAATTAATGATAGAAATGGATGGCACAGAAAATAAATCTAAATTAGGTGCTAATGCAATTCTAGGTGTTTCTTTAGCTACTGCAAAAGCTGCTGCTACTGCACTTGGAATGCCTCTTTATAGATATTTAGGTGGTGTTTCTGCTTCTATTTTACCAACTCCTTTAATGAATGTTATTAATGGCGGAGCTCATGCAGATAATAACCTTGATGTTCAAGAATTCATGATTGTTCCTGTAGGAGGCGGAAATTTTTCAGAATCATTAAGAATGGGTGTAGAAGTTTTTCATAGCTTAAAAAAGCTTTTAAATGGAAAAAAATTAACTACTACTGTTGGTGATGAAGGTGGTTTTGCTCCTTTCCTAAAATCAAATGAAGAAGCTTTAGAGTTACTTATGGAAGCTATTTCTGCTGCTGGTTATAAAGCAGGAGAAGACTTAATGTTAGCAATGGATGTTGCTTCAACAGAATTTTTTAAAGATGGTTTTTATGATTTATCTGGAGAAGGTAAAAAATTCTCTCCTTCTGAAATGGTTGATTATTTAGCATATCTTGCTGGTAAATATCCAATAATATCAATTGAAGATGGAATGGCAGAAGATGATTGGGAAGGTTGGAAATTACTTACTCAAAAATTAGGTAAAAAAGTTCAATTAGTAGGAGATGATCTTTTTGTTACAAATCCTTCAAGATTAGCAAGAGGAATTGAAGATAAAATAGCAAATTCTATACTTATAAAAGTTAATCAAATAGGAACTTTAACAGAAACTCTTAATGCAGTAGAAATGGCAAAAAGAGCTGGTTATACAAGCATAATTTCTCATCGTTCTGGAGAAACAGAAGATTCTATTATTGCAGATATTGCAGTAGCAACTGGTGCTGGTATTATCAAAACAGGTTCAGCTTCAAGAAGTGATAGAATAGCTAAATACAACCAATTACTTAGAATAGAAGAAGAGTTAGGCGATTGTGCTAAGTTCTTAGGTAAAAAATCATTTTATTCAATAGAATAAATGAGTAAATCTCTTTTTGAATCTTTAATTTATTCTTCTAGCAATAGAAGAATATTTTTAAAAAAATCGTTTTTGGGCATTATTATTCTTAATACTGCCTCTCTTTTTATTTCTAGTTGTTCTGATTATCCAAAATCTAAAAATAAGCTAAAAGTTTTTAATAATAAAGAAGAACTTATTATGACTCATATTTCAGAAACTTTTATTGCTAGTTCAGAAACAGGTTTACCAAGCCCAGAACAACTTAACTTAGTAAAAGATATTGATGAGTATATTTTTACTGTTTCAGATGAAAGCAAAAAACAACTTAAAACACTATTAAATATTTTTCAAGATTATTCATTTTTTTTCAATGGTAGTTACAAAAAATTTACTGATATGTCTTTAGATGAAAAAACTATTTATTTAGAATCTTGGGAAAAAAGTAGTATAGAATTTAGGCAAATGGCTTATAAAGCATTAAAAATGTGTA
>ERZ1292633.1253-Hain-H41-02um-R1-1253-length-27756-cov-8_pt1 | contig 17848 bp, 17 predicted proteins | sample MGYA00564406_ERZ1292633 | MGnify/ENA primary metagenome ERZ1292633 (study PRJEB36523, sample SAMEA6512639) | groundwater metagenome | collected 2019-01-08 | study: AquaDiva: Metagenomics assemblies of 32 groundwater samples | reverse complement strand
AAAACGCCGGCCAAAACGCCGGCCAGGACTCCGACTCCTGCGCCAGCCGAAGACCATTCGATGCATGACATGAGCGGAATGGAGATGCCAGCCCCGGCGGCGAAGTCCAAGAAGGCTCCCAAGTCGGCCAAGCCCGACATCATGCCGCCGATGGCCGGCATGACGCACACCGACCGCTGAGGAACCTTCCGATGCTGAAACGCGTCATCTCCTGGTCGGTCGACAACAAGTTCATCGTGGTGCTCTTCACCGTGGCCGCGATCGTCGCGGGCGTCATCGCCCTGCGCCGGACGCCTCTCGAGGCGCTGCCGGACCTGAGCGACGTGCAGGTCATCGTGCAGGCCGAGTATAACGAGCAAGCCCCGCGCATCGTCGAGGATCAAGTCACGTACCCGATCGCGGCGGAGATGCTCAAGGTGCCTGGCTCCCGCGTGGTGCGCGGGTACTCGTACTTCGGCGTGTCGTTCGTCTACGTCATCTTCGACGATGGCACCGACCTGTACTGGGCGCGCAGCCGCGTCCTCGAGTACCTCAATGGCCTGAAAGGCCGCCTCCCGGCGACCGTCTCGCCGACACTGGGCCCTGATGCCACCGGTCTCGGGTGGATCTACCAGTACGCGCTGGAGGACACCACCGGCAAGATGAGTCTCGCCGATCTCCGCTCGCTGCAGGACTGGTCGCTGCGCTACCAACTGACGTCGGTACCCGGCGTCTCGGAGGTGGCGACGATTGGAGGGTTCGAGAAGCAGTACCAGGTCGACCTCGACCCGGCGAAGCTGCTCGCCTACCGGATCCCCGTGACGCGGGTGATGCAGGCGATCCAGAACGCCAACGCCGACATCGGGGCGATGGTCATGGAGCTGTCGGAACGCGAGTACATGGTCCGTGGGCTCGGATACCTGAAGTCGATCACCGACATCGAGAATGTGGTTGTCGGCGCCACGGCCGCCGGGACACCAATTCGTGTGGCGGAGCTCGGCCGGGTGAATGTCGGGCCGGCGGTGCGACGGGGTGTCGCCGAACTCGACGGGCGGGGCGATGCCGTCGGCGCCATCGTCGTCATGCGCTTTGGACAGAACGCGCTCACCACCATCGAACGCGTGAAGCAACGTCTCAAGGATATCGCACCCGGCCTTCCGCCCGGTGTGGTCATGCGTCCGGTGTACGACCGGAGCGACCTGATTGAGCGTGCCATTGCGAACCTGCGCGGCAAGCTGCTGGAAGAGAGTCTCGTCGTGGCGCTGGTGTGCATCATCTTCCTGCTGCACGCCCGCTCGGCGCTGGTTGCCATTCTCACGCTGCCGGTCGGCATCCTGATGGCGTTCGTGGCGATGCGTGGCATGAAGGTCGGCGCGGACATCATGTCCCTCGGCGGGATTGCGATCGCCATCGGGGCGATGATCGACGCGGCAATCGTCATGATAGAAAACATGCACAAGCACCTGGAACGTGCGGTCACGGCCAAGGAGCGCGCGGCGGGTGCCGGCGCCGCACAGTCGCGCTGGTTCGACACGGGCGTGCTGTCCGTCGGGGAGCGATGGCGGGTGGTGGTGGTCGCGGCGCAGGAGGTTGGCCCCGCGCTTTTCTTCTCGCTGCTGATCATCACGGTGTCGTTCCTGCCCGTGTTCGCGCTCGAGGGCCAGGAAGGACGGCTGTTTCACCCGCTTGCCTACACCAAGACCTTTGCGATGGCGGCGGCCAGCCTGTTGTCGGTGACGCTGGTGCCGGTCACGATGGGACTCTTCGTGCGCGGCAGGATCTTGCGCGAGATGGCCAATCCCGTGAATCGGCTGCTGATCCGCGCGTATCGGCCGCTCATCACGTTCGTGCTTCGGCATCGCTGGCCCGTCATTGGTGCCGCCGTCGTGACCGTGATCCTCACCTGGATTCCCTGGACACGAATCGGCAGCGAGTTCATGCCGCGGCTCGATGAGGGGACCATCCTCTACATGCCGACCACGCTGCCCGGCGTGAGCGTGGCGCGTGCACGAGAGATGCTCCGCATCCAGGACAGCATTCTCAAGCAGTTCCCGGAGGTCGATCACGTCTGGGGCAAGGCGGGGCGGGCCAACACCGCCACTGACCCGGCGGGGCTCGACATGTTCGAAACGACGATCACGCTCAAGCCGCAGTCGGCGTGGCGGCCGGGCATGACCTACGACAACCTGGTGGCCGCGATGGACACCGCCGTGCGAATGCCCGGCGTGACCAACGCGTGGACGATGCCGATCCAGGGGCGCATCGACATGCTGGCCACCGGCATTCGGACGCCCGTTGGCGTGAAGGTGTTCGGTCCCGACCTGGCGGAATTGGAACGGATCGGCCGCGAGATCGAACGCGCGGTGCAAATGGTACCGGGTACGCGCAGCGCCTTCGCCGAGCGTGCGGTCAGCGGTTACTACCTGGATATCGACATCGATCGACAGGCCGCGGCGCGGCATGGCCTGAATGTCGGTGACGTGCAGGCCGTCATCGCCACGGCCATCGGTGGCATGACGATCACGCAGACCGTCGAAGGGCGGCAGCGGTTCGGCGTGCGCGTGCGCTATCCGCAGGAACTGCGTGACACGCCGGAGCGCCTGGCGTCAGTGCTTGTGCCGGTTGCACATGCGGCGACGGCTGGTGGCTCGTCGGCCGGCGCGATCGGCATGGGCGGCATGGGCGCCGCCTCCGCGCTGAGTGGCAATGCGGCGCAGGTGCCGCTTGGCCAGATAGCGCGAATCACCACCGCCGCCGGCCCGATGGTTGTGCGCACCGAGGGGGCGATACCCACCGCATGGGTGTACATCGACGTCACCGGTCGGGACATCGGCCGCTACGTCGCCGACGCCCAGCGCGAGGTGGCTGCCCGCGTGACGGTGCCGCCGGGGTACTCCATCGTGTGGAGCGGCCAGTACGAATACATGCAGCGCGCCAAGGAGACGATGAAGCTCGTCATCCCGGCGACGCTCGCGCTCATCTTCCTGCTGCTCTACTTCAACTTCAAGAGCGTGGGCGAGACGCTGATCGTGATGCTCTCGCTGCCGTTCGCGCTCGTCGGCGGCATCTGGTTCATCTGGGCGCTCGGCTACAACTGGTCGGTGGCGGTGGCCATCGGCTTCATTGCGCTCGCCGGCGTAGCGGCCGAAACGGGCGTGGTGATGCTCATCTACCTCGATCATGCGTGGGCCGCGCAAGTTGCGGCCGGGCACCGAGCCACGCTTCGCGACCTGTACGACGCCGTGATGGAAGGTGCGGTGGAACGCGTGCGGCCCAAGATGATGACGGTCACGGCGATCATGGGCGGCCTGCTCCCCATCCTCTGGGGCAGCGGGGCTGGCGGCACGGTGATGCGTCGCATTGCGGCGCCGATGATCGGCGGTATGATCTCGAGCACGCTCCTGACGCTGCTCGTGATCCCGGCTGTCTACTCGCTGTGGAAGGAACACACCCTGGCCGCGAGTGTCGATAATCCGGAGTCGTCGACCTTACCAATGGATGTGCGCCCGATGGGCGCCTCCGAAACTCACGCCGGATAAGACCGGCAAGGAGCACATATGGAACAACGTTCTCGCACTGATAAAGACCAGGCGTCAGCGACGCCCACCGAAAACGTCAGAAACCCAACGAAACCGATCTCGCGGCGTCAGTGGATGGGAGTTGCCGCCGGCGGTGTGGCGACGATTGCGACGATCTTCGCGTTCCGCGGTTTCGGCCGCAGGGCGCCAGCCGCCGCCATCCCGGTAACGATGTATACATCTGAGGACTGCCCGTGCTGCCACAAGTGGGCGGCGCACATGGAAGCCAGCGGCTTCGTCGTTGCAACCATGACAGTCGCCGATGTGAGTTCGAAGAAGGACCAGTTCGGTGTGCCGGTCGATCTTCGGTCGTGTCATACCGCCGAGATCGGCGGATACGTCGTGGAAGGGCATGTGCCAGCCGGCGACGTCAAGCGTTTTCTCGCTGAACGATCCGCTGAACGCGGGCTTGCCGTGCCCGGCATGCCTGGTGGATCCCCGGGGATGGAAAGCGATCCCAAGGTGCCGTACGAGGTGTTGGCATTCCGCGCAGACGGCACCACTCGGGTATTTGCGCGCGCGTAGGTAACCCTGTGACTGAGAGGAACGAACGATGATTTCGCGAAGATATTGCGTTCTCGCGGCGGTCTTCACACTGACGAGTGGGAGTGCGGCGCGGAGCGCCCTGGCGCAAGGCACCATGATGCACGATATGGCCCAAGGCAGCATGAAGCACGACATGGCGGCAATGCCGTCACTCGCCAGCATGATGCAACGCGCCGATTCCCTCATTGGGCGCACGGAAAAGATGATGCGCTCGACCGCCGACACGACGGCACACGCGATGATGGTGGATCATACCGCCTACGATTCGTCGCAGGCGATGGCGGGCAGCCTGCACGCGATGGCGATCGGCCTTCGTGGGGTTCTGCAGCACATGGATGCAATGCACCGCGCCGGCATGAAGATGGAAGGGTCCGCCGGGACCGCGATGATGGACGTGCATCGGCGCATGAACACGATGCTCGGGGAGATGGAAAAGACGCTTGCGGCGACCGACAAGATGCACGCGCATCACGCGAAGAGTAGTCCGTGACCCGCCAGGGTCGGCAGGAGAATGCATGACGGCGAAACCGATGGCTGCGCTGCTGGCTCCATTGCTGCTGAGCGGCTGTATGATGGCTGGTATGGCAGGGATGGGTGGTATGGGCCACATGACCGCCGGGGCGCACGGCGATAGTCCCGCGGCCACGCGAGGCGGGCCGACCGTCGTCAAGGAGGTGATCGGCGGCGGTTTTCGTGTCACGGCGGACTTTTCCCCATATGCGCCGGTCGACTCGTTGAGCTATGCCGTCACCGTACGGGAGCTCGACGGGCGGTTGATCACGACCGATGCATCGGTCTTCCTGGAGATTTCACCCGCAACCACGGAGAGTGTCGCCACATCACCGACACCAGCGCACGCTGGACATCCGGCGCAGGCTGCGAATACGATGCCGGGTGGCCTCGAGCACATGAGGTTTGCCCCAGTTGAGCGAGGAGGAGGCCGCTTTGTCTTTCGACCGTCGATCCCACGAGGCGGTGCTTACCGGCTGGTGGTTGTCGTGGAGCGCGTGGGCGAGACAGTGCTCGATCCGCCGATCGTCGTGGATCACGTTGTGGCGTTACCCGCCTCCGTGGCACCGTCTTCGGAATCCGGCCACGTCGCGCCGAGCGGCGGCAAGACTGCACTGGTGGTCCTGGGCGGCGTATCCATGGCGGTGATGATGCTGTTCGCGATGCGATGAGTTCGGTTGGTCAGTTGTCCCTGCGGCGCCCACACGTGTCAGGCTCCGCGTCTTCTCACTCACCCTGAGGCCTCCCCATGACCGTTTTGCCCCCCCGTGCGCTGCGTAGGCTGCTGGTTGCCAGCCTTTTTGCTGCGGGATCGCTACAGGCGCAGGCAGATCGCGCAGCGAGTCCGTCCGATGGTGCGGAAGTAACCCGGGTCGCCGCGACGCTTCGGGCGCTGTTCACCGCTTCCGAACGCAGCGACCTGGCGGCGCTCGACTCGCTCTATGCCGGCGACAGCCTGACGATCTTCGAGGGGACCGGCGTGAATCGCGGGTGGACGGACTACCGGGACCATCACCTGGGACCAGAGCTCAAGGAAATGAAGAACTTGCAGTATCGGCCCTCCGAGCTCGAGGTCCACGTCGCGGGAAGCATGGCGTGGGTGCTGTTCCGGTACACGCTCAAGGCCGACGTGAATGGACGCGCTGCCGATCTGGTGGGCCTTGGCACCGCGATCCTCGAACGGCGTGGTGCGGCCTGGGTTGTGCGACACATGCAGACCAGTGGTCGTGCGCGTCGGGCCACCGATCCGGCCTGACGCGGCCGCAACCTTATTTCGAGAGGATCAATGAGACGTCCATTCACGGCCAGGCAGCTGGCACTTCTACTTGGGCTCGCGCTCGTGCTTCCCTTTCGCTCGGCGGCGGCGCACCCGCGGTTGGTGCGCGCGGTGCCAGCCGCCGGGAGCCACGTGCAGACCGTTCCGCGCGCGTTGTCTGTCACGTTCAACGAATCCCTGACGGCCGCGTTGAGCCGACTCACGCTGCTCGATCCCGCGGGGCGGCTGGTCGCGCTCGATACCCTGCGGACAGCGCCGGAAGACGGCATGACGTTGACCGCAAGGATACTCGGCACGATGCCCGCCGGCCGATATACGGTGAAGTGGCAGGCGGCGGGTGCGGATGGCCACCCGATGCGGGGGGAATACACGTTTGTCCTTGATGCCGGCCCAGTCGAGTCGACGACTGGAACGACAGGTGAGCGGACGTTGGGCAGCGGCGCGCCTTCGATGCCGATTGGCACGCCCCGGCCCCGCGTGCCTCGCACGCGATGATCACGCCGGCGGTGGCAGCGTTCGCCACGCTGCGTCAGATGCCCACCGATTCGGCGTTTGGGGTGGAGTCCCCAGTGTATGTGATGATCCGCGCGGTTCTGTCGATCGCGCTTGTGGGGCTGCTCGGAATCCTCGCTCTGCACCTGCTGGTCCTGCCGCGCTTTGCGCGGCGGGCTGCCACCAGTGAGGTGGCGACGGTTGGGGCGCTGGATCGGGCCGTTCGCTGGTGGGCGGCGACATTGCTGTGGATCATCGGAGCGGCCACGGTAGCCCGGTTGATCGCGCAGCACGCCGCATTCTTCGGTACCAACGAGGTCTGGACGCGCTCGTCGCTCTCCGCCCTGCTGCTGCACTCCGGCTGGGGGCGCGCCTGGTGGCTGGCGCTCGGCGCGACCGTCGTCGGGCTCTGGGGGACGCACCGGATTAGCCGGGCACGAGCACATGGGTGGACGGCGCTCACCACGGCGGCACTCGCCTTAGCCGCGAGTGTCGCCATGTCGGGCCACGCGGCGGCGGCAACGACGGTGGCGATGACCGTCCACACGCTGCATGTGCTCGGGGCCGGTGGCTGGATCGGCAGTCTCGCCGCGCTGATGATCGTTGCGGTGCCGGCCGTGCTGCAATTTGGCGGCGAGGAGCGGCACCGGCATGTTGCCGACCTGGTGCGCGCGTTCAGCCCTACGGCGCTTGGCTTTGCCGGGCTGCTTGTCGTTACGGGGGCGATCGCCGCGTGGCGCAATATTGGCTCCGTGGCAGGGTTGTGGCAGGAGCCTTATGGGCAGGTGCTGCTGGCCAAGCTCGCCCTGCTGTCGGTCGCCGCCGGCACCGGCGCCTACAACTGGAAAGGAGTGCTGCCATATCTCGGGAGCGCCACCGCCACCGCCCGTCTCCGCAAGTCCGCCATGCTCGAGCTGGCGGCGGCCATCGCGGTGCTCGTGGTGACGGCCGTGCTCGTGGCCACGCCGATGCCGAGCGAGATGCTCGATGCGATGGTACCGTAAGGGAAGCCGACACCGACGGTGGCATTTGCGCCGCGATATTACTGCTTGCAATGGGGGCGGGGCAGCATGTCCTGGTTCGTCGCTACGGTCTATGACCATTGGATGCGCGCGACGGAGGCGGCGTGCCTCGTTCGCTGGCGCGCAGAACTGCTTCGACATCTGAAGGGAGATGTGCTCGAGGTCGGAGCGGGTACCGGCGCGACGCTTCCGCATTACCCCAAGACCATCACGCGGCTCGTTCTTACCGAACCGGACGGCTACATGCGGCGTCGGCTGGAAAGAAGGCGTGGAACCTCGGCATTCCCGCAGGCTGAGATCCTCGACGCGTCTTTGGATGGCTTGCCGATGCCGGACGCCTCGTTCGATACGGTCGTCAGCATGCTCGTGCTCTGCTCAGTGCCCGACCTGCACGCGGCGCTCGAAGAAGTCTTCCGTGTGCTGAAACCGGGTGGCCTCTTTCTGTTTCTCGAACATGTGGCCGCGGATCAGCATCCAGCGCGCCTCGCGTGGCAGCATCGCCTGGAACCGGTCTGGAAGCGAGTCGCCGGGAATTGCCACCTGACCCGCCAGACAGAACAGGCCATTCGCGCTGCGGGCTTTCAGGTCGAATGGATCAAGCGCGAGAGCATGCGGAAGGTGATGCCCTTCATCCGGCCGTGTATTCGTGGCGCGGCCAGAAAGCCTTGCAGCCTCGGCGTCGCGAACCCGGCGCCGAGTAAGCGCCTTACGAAGTAGTGAAGGAGAAACTCATTCCAAACGTTCCGTTGGCCGCCTGCCAGCCGGCACCCATCATGCCCGGGCCCCACTGACCGTTCATCATCGAGGCAGATCCCATCATTCCGCCCGAGACGTTCTGGCCACCCATCATCGTGCCGGCCGACAGGTTGATCACGTGGCCCGCCGTGTCTTTCAGGCTTGGCGACAGATGCACCACGTACGTCGTGGTGCGCTTCATTGGCGCCTGCGGCATCAGTGTGAGTATGGTGCGATCGGCTGACCAGGTGGTGGTGGCGGCGACCACGGCTCCGGTCACATTTCCTTCGTGCAACACCACGAGCATCTCCATGCCGGTCATCATCGCATGGCTGAAGCGAAGCACGATTGGGGTACTGGGATCAACGTTGGCCGTGGCGTTCCCGGGCTGAATGCTCGCCAGCGACGGCGCACTGGCCGCAGAGTCGACAGGGCCGACTGCTTCGCTGGATTCGCCACAGGCCGTCAGCAGCAGCACGACGAGCGGGAAGAGGGCGAGCATTCGAAGGGGCGTGCGCATCAGAGGATTCCTTGAATATGTAGATATACTAGAATAGTAGCATTATGCATCGCGATTCATCAGGGAGCCGGCGGTGGTCACGGCACCAGAGCCTGCGTGCTCGTCATTTCGGTGAAACGGCGCGGATTCCGACTCCCGATAATGTCCGGTATCGGACATGGGACCAATCGGGGATCGGGAATATGCCCGTCAGGATTTGCCTGAAAGTGGTACCAGAGTTCCTTGTTTGACCTCAGGGAGCGCCGTCGGCTAGCGTAACGCGCACCATGACCGTGGCTTACCCCTTCAGCCCCTTCTTGCGCAGCGTGTCGATGCGCGCCCGCGCCTCGCGCACCTTGGGCTGCAGCTCGGCGTCGGCGTCCTTCCAGAGATCCACGAACTTCTGATAGTGCTCCAGCGCCTTGGCCGCACTCCCCTTGGCGTCGTAGAGCTCGCCGAGCCGCTTGTGCGTGCCGGCGAGAAAATCGCGGTGAAGTTGCAGGTTCGAGTCCGTGAACGCGGCATACCTCTCGAACTCGGCGATCGCCGAGTCGGGTTGATTGGCGAGGTCGAGCGCCTGCGCGCGCCACGGACCAATCTGTTCCGATCCAAGATCTGTCTTGTCGGCCTCGGCAAAGAACGCGGCCGCATCCGTGGGACGGTCTTCCGCCAGTGCGAGCATGCCTTTCGCCACCGGAAGCGCTCCCTGGAAGGTCGAAGAGTTGGATGACGGGAGGTCCTTTTCCATGGACGCCTCGTAGCTGCGCGCGGCTGCGGCGTCCCGCGTGACTGCCGCGATGGTGAGCAGGGTGTTCCACGGGCGGTCGGGCGCCGCGATGGATGCCATGGGAACGCGGTCAAGCGCGCGCTTCACCAGGGCCTTGGCCGCCGCCGCGTCGTTCAGGTAGTACCCCTGCACCCAGGCACTGTCGAGCATCACGGCAAGTCGCGCCGCATTGACGGAGGCCGTGCGGGCCTCGCTGGGGATGATCTGTGCCGTCCATCGCTGGCCCTCACGCAGGTGGCCACGCAGGGTGGCGACACTGGAGAGCCAGGTCGCGGTAATGCTGCGGGACGCATCACTGCGAAGCGTGGGGAACGCCGAGCGCAGCACCGAGTCGCCACCCGCGAAGTTCCTGCGCGAAAGCAGGAGCGCGGCCTTGGCTGCGGGCAGGTCACCGTGCGAGGGAAACGTCCTGGCGAAGGCGGCCACGGTGGATTCAGCGGCGCTGAATTTCTTCTGCTGCAGTTGCACCCCGGTCAGTCCAACGAATGAACCACCAAACGGTGCGGACACGGCCACCGCACGCCGGTAGCGTTCCTCGGTGCGCGCAAGGTCCCGTTTCTGCCAGTATTGGATGGCGACGTTGTTCAGGGCCGAGCGATTCGTGGAGTCGCGCTCGATGAGTCCTTCGTACGCCGCGATTGCCTTTTCGCGGTCGGGAGTCGGTCCGTTGGTCCAGTAATAGGCTTCCGTCAGGAGCTGCTCGTTCTCGCTCAGCCGCTCGCGGAACTTGAAGGCCTTGGTGATCGCCGCCTGTCCCAGCGTTTGCGCTCCGATCTCGCCGGAATACGACGCGGCGATACGCCGCCACGCCATGGCGAAGGTGCTGTCGAGTGCGACGGCCTGTTCCAGCAACGCGCGTCCCTTGGCGTTGTCGCCAGTGCTGGCGATGATCTGGATGCCATCCACGTACTTCCGGAGCGCGGGAAGCGACGTCGTGGAGACCCGCTCGAGCGGAATGGACTCGTGCACGTTGCGCAGCGACTCGCCCACCTTGCCGCGAATGTCCTTGGAGAGCTCACCAAGTACCTCGACCAACTCGCCCTGGTTCTTGGCGGTACGACGGAACTGCGCGAGTTCCGCGCCGTCGAGCGCTCCCACGAGCCGCGCCGAGATGACGTAGCTGCCGCCCAGTTCGACGATGTCGCCGTCGAGCACCGCCTTGGCGCCCTCTCGGCTGGCCACCTCGCGGGCGAGCGCAAAGGGTACCGTCGCGTCGGCGCTCTTCTGCATCAGGCGCAGCACTTCGGTGACCGCGGCTTTCGTGAGCACCTTCAGGTTCTTCGATTGCGCGAGGTCCGTACGGAGCGCCTCGGCCACCGTGACACCAAGCGTCGAGTCGTTGGCCGGGCTCTTGAAGTCGGCGACGACGATCGTCTCGTGCGCGCCGAACGCGCCCTTGCCGATGAGCGAGCCCACGGAGCCGATGCCCAGCGCGCGCATCACCATGAAGGCGAGCACGAGCGTGGCAAAGCTACCCACCGCCACGCCGCCGCCAATCCAGGTGCGCCGCCACGACACGTGCGGACTGGCCTTCAGCGCAAACGTCGCCATGGTGCCGTGCGATGCCGTGTTGCCGCCGGGGGTGAATGCCGGGGTCGCCGTATACAGGCGATACGCCGTGCGCTGCACGTACGCCGTGAGGCCGATGATCGGCAGGCCCAGCAGCATCACGCCGAACGAGCCGGGGAGCACCCATTCGGGGAGGCCGATCACGGCCGTGGCGGCCCATGCGGTGAGCGCGACCAGCAGCGTGGCCGCGGCCCAGATGCCGACGGCGCGGCCGATGCGCATCTGCCCGCCGGCCAGGATCGTCGGCGCCGCCGTTCCCGAGCTGCTCGAGGTTACGGAGTCGAGCAGCTTCACGATATCGGCGCCCTGTTGCGGGCGGTCCTCGGGAATCTTCTCGAGGCAGCGCATGACGATCTGCGCCAGCGCGGCCGGCGTGTCGGGGCGCAGCTCGCGGATGTCGCGCGGACGCTCGCTCAGGTGCGCCGCCAGGATTCGTGCAGGCGGCATGCTGTGGAACGGCGGCTGGCCGCTCAACAACTCGTACGCGAGCACGCCGAAGGAATAGAAGTCGGCGCGCTGATCGACATTGGGGTCGCCGGCGGCCTGTTCGGGCGCCATGTACGCCGGCGTGCCGATGGAGGTGCCGATGGCCGTGAGCGTGCCGCCCGGCGCATCGCCGCGCAGCGCCGAGATCGCCTTGGCAATGCCGAAGTCGGTGACCGTGGCGCTCCCCGCCGACAGCAGCACGTTGTCGGGCTTGATGTCGCGGTGCACGACGCCGTGCGCGTGCGCGAACGCCAGCGCGCGCGCCACGTCGCGCAGGATGCTGATCACCTCGCCGATGCTGAGCGGTCCCTGCCCCAGGCGCTGGCGCAGCGATTCCCCGTCGACGTACGGCATGGTGAACCAGGGCAGCCCGTCGGCATTACCGGCGCCGAGCACCGGGACGATGTGTGGGTGCTGGAGCTGCGCGGCGAGCAGGACCTCGCGGTTGAACCGGTCCACCGAAACGCCGGCCAACAGTTCAGGGGCCAGTACCTTGATGACGACGCGCCGGTTCAGCGTGCGCTCAGTCGCCAGGTAGGTGCGGGACATCCCGCCGCCGCCGAGTTCCCGCTCAATCGTGTACTGGCCCGCGATGGATGCATCGAGGCGGGTGCGGAAATCGGACATGGAGCGGGGCCGGGGGGTTGGGGGGGAACCTCGACGCTAGAATATGCCCTTGGTGAGTCGTGGGGCCAGTGGACGCGTCACGGAATCAGGCCGCCGGCCACCCGCCCATGCGAGTCGTTGGTGCCGTCCAAGTCGATAAACCTTCGAATCCCCATCTCAACTGCTGGGGAAACCAACCCGCCGTTGCCCCTGCTTCGTTGCCATCCGCTTCCTGAGAGGCGATTTTCTGGGGACGATGACCTTTCTGGGAGTCTTTCGGACGATCGATTCCTTGCGCGGGAATGGCACGTTGCGGTCCTCCATCATACTGAAAACGGTGCGCGGTGGTCTGTGGGGAGCAAGGGGGTTGAATCAATGACGTTCCGCCGCCTCTCCAACAATGAGGGAACGCCCGACAGTGCTTGAATAGGGCTGGTGGCATAGTGATGCCATGCGCTTGGCCGTGAGGCACCCTGGATGTTCGGCGTTTCAGTAACGCACCGTCGTCGACGAGTCGCGCTTCTCATGGTGACTGCCGTGCTGAGCGGAACAGGGTTTGGCACGGCATGGCTGCTGCGCGACCCCCTCCCGTATTTCCAGCACCGGCGCTCTTCACTCAGCAGCGTCGTGGAGGACAGCGCGACCCTTGACGATGGCTATGAGCTTCAGCCGGTGCGACTCGTCGCGTCGAGCGGACTCGAAGTCGAGCTCATGGTGAGGCGCTCCGTCGCCGACAGCACTCGTCGCCTGCCGCTGGTGGTGCTGCTTGGCGGCCACCTGACCGGACGTTCGGCCGCCCGCCTCCTTGGCGACACGCGCGGACTCCTCGTCGCCGCGCTTTCGTATCCCTTCACCGGGCACCACCGGCCGGACCCCGTGACCTTCGTGCGGGAGATTCCGAAGATCCGCACGGCGTTTCTTGACACGCCGCCGGCACTGATGTTGGCGCTGGACTACCTGACACGGCGTCCGGACGTCGATACGACACGGGTCGAGGCAGCAGGAGTGAGCCTTGGAGTTCCGTTCGTCTGCATCGCGAGCGCCCTCGACCAACGGTTCACGCGCACATGGGCCATCCACGGCTCCGGCGGTTCGTACGTGCCGCTCGAGGTGAACATGCGCCGCACCATCCCGTTTGCGCCGGTGCGCTGGCCGGCGGCCGCGATTGCGAACGTGATCATCGCCGGGCCCCGCCTCGACCCCGCGCGCTGGGTGCAGCGCATTGCTCCGCGCCCGTTCGTGATGCTGAACGCCGAAGGCGACCAGCAACTGCCGCGAGAGGTGATCGAGGCGCTCTACCGGAGTGCGCAACCTCCCAAACAGCTCCTGTGGCTGCGCGGCACGCACGTGCGCCCCGAGTCCTCCGTCGTCAGGGCGCTTGCCGCCATGGTGGTGGCACGCATCCGCGCCGACTCGTCGTGATCTTCGGCGTCGCTCCGGCCCTGGAGTTCATCCCCTCGAGTTACCGCACCGACGCGCACGAAAATCCACCGGCCGGCAGCGGAACGCCCACGACTGCCAAAGACCCTTCCTTGCCGCCTGTGCGGCACGCTCGGCGCGCTTCATTCGCTCGAGGTAGCGCACATCCTGGTATGCGAGCACCACTGCCCATCCATTGGCGACCATCCACTCGTTGAGCATCACGTCGCCCATCCAGGCATAGGCAAGCGTCCGTCCGTACCGGTCCCTGGGAGTCCGGTCGCGCTCGAGCCGCAATGTGGTGCCGGGGCGCGCCAGCAGTTCCAGCTGTCGCTTGGCCATCAGGCCCCACGGTTTCTGCTGCATTTCGGGAGTGTCGATGAGCAGGAGTCGCACCTTGCGACCGTCAGCGCACGTCAGCGAGTCGCCGTCGGCGAGCCTGGCGACGACACAACTGACCGGCGGTGCACGCGGTACCGGCGGGCGCCGTGCCTGCGCTACCAGCGACAACTGGCCGCTGCCCGCGAGGGCAACGGCCAGGGCGAAAACCAATCGCGAGGACATCCTGCTCATCAGCGCGACGCGTACAACCGCGACGATCCGTCCTTCATGAACGCCATCACCTGGTACGGGCGCGGCGGTCCTCCGTCTTCCATGCCGGGCGTGCCCAGCGGCATGCCGGGCACGGAAAGGCCGCGAATGGCCGGCTTCTCGACGAGGATCTTCCTGATGAGATCGGCGGGCACGTGCCCTTCGACGACGTACACGCCCACCAGCGCCGTGTGACAGGATCCCATGCTCAGCGGCACGCCGGCGGTGCGCTTCATTGGGGTCGGATCATCCATGTCGATGACCTTCACGGTGAAGCCGTTCTTCTCGACGTGCTTGATCCACTCCTTGCAGCAGCCGCAGGTGGGACTCTTGTATACGGTCATGGCAATCGGCGCGGCGGCTCGCGCCGCGCGCGGCGCGATGACTGCCAGGACACTGGCGCCCAGGGCGCTGCGTATAAAATCCCGGCGATTCAGCATCCCTCGGCTCCCGGCCGCCATGCGGCCCACACGTCAGGGGGCAAGCCCAGCGAGCGCAGTAATCAACCGCAGCGCCCATTGGGGTCCAAGATACCCGGCGGGGCCGTCTTCGTACCACTCGCTCACCGAGTGCGCTCCCCCGCCATCGCCGCCTCCGTCGATGGTGATGCCAGCGACGCCGAGCGATATGGGATAGTTGGCGTCGGTGCTCGACGCGCCCAGCGTCGGCTTGAAGCCCACGCGTTGTGCCGTGGCGAGCGCGGCCCGCACCAGGGGCGAAGAGTCGGACTGCGCCCCCGTAGGGCGAATGCCGATGGTGTCGATGCGCACCGTAAGCCCCATCGACGAAGTGGGCCAGCGTGCCTTCTCGGCGCGAACGGCGTCGTCGATGGCCTGGCGCACCTTGGCGTCGACCTTCGCCAGCTCCTCGGCCGACTCGCTGCGCATGTCCACGTCCATCACCGCTTCCATGGCGATGGAGTTCACCGAAGTGCCGCCCGAGACGATGCCGACGTTGAACGTCGTGCGCGGCGAGCGAGGCACCTGGATGTCACCGATGCTGGCAATGGCGCGTCCCATGGCGTGAATGGGATTCGGCATCCCGAAGGCGCCGTAGCTGTGCCCGCCCGGGCTCTGGAAATGCACCGCGTAGCGGTTGCTGCCCACGGCGCGACTGGTGATAGACTCACCGGTGCCGTCGACGGAAATGAAGTAGTCCACCTGGCCCTTGTAGCTCGTTCCGATCAGGTGTCGCGTGCCCCGAAGATTGCCGGCGCCTTCCTCGCCGACGTTGGCGACGAAGATCACGCGACCGGCGAACTTCATGCCGCCCTGCCGCACGGCCCGTGCGGTGGCGAGCACCACGGCGAGTCCACGGCAATCGTCACTGATGCCGGGTCCCTTCAGCCGGCCGCCGTCGCGGATCACCTTGACGTTGGTCCCTTCGGGAAAGACCGTGTCGAGATGTCCGGCGAGCATCACGGTGGGGCCGCGCGAAGTGCCGGTCACTTCGGCCACGACATTGCCCACTTCATCAATGCGTGCGTTGGCGTAGCCAAGTGCCACCAGTTCGCGGCGAAAGGCCTCGCCGCGAGGACCTTCCTTGAATGGCGGGGCGGGGATCTCGCACAGCGCCACCTGCTTGTCCACCGTCCATGCGTTGGTGGTCTTCAGCGACTCGAGCGCACGGGCCAGCACGGGTGGGTCGGCTGGCGCGTTCTGGGCGGCAAGTGCGAGCGGAACGAGGAGGGGGGAGAGGAAGAATCGGCGCATTGTGGTCGGGCGGAGGGGAGTTGGACACAGGGTGACGGACCTTTCGCTGTCCTTCTACGTTAGCCGGTGGTGCCGCGCTGGATCAGTGGCAGGTCACGTCTTCCAGGCCTCCAAGCCTCCAGGCCTCCCCGTGACGTGGCCGCTGCCATACCAGACTTTCCATACCAGACTTTCCAGTGACGCCGTGGCACTGACGTGCCATATTGTCGGGCGTTCCCTGCCCCTGCCCCTGCCCCTGCCCCCCTGATCATGGTCTCTCGTCCCTGGCTCGCGCACTACGACCCTGGCGTCCCGGCGACGCTTGGCGAGTATCCCCGCCGCACCCTGCTCGACTACATCGATGACGGTGTGCGGGAGCGCCCGGACCATCCGGCCCTGCTGTTCAAGGGGCGCGCGATGTCGCTGGGCGAGCTCGACCGGGAGAGCACCGCATTCGCCAGCGCACTCTCTGCACTGGGAGTGACCAAGGGCGACCGGGTGGCAACCATGCTCCCGAACTCGCCGCAGTTCTTCATCGCGGAGCTGGGCGCCTGGAAGCTCGGCGCGATCCTCGTGCCGATGAACCCGATCTACAACGAGGAAGAACTCGTCGGCCCGCTGACCGACACGGCGCCCAAGGTGGTGGTGACGCTGACGCCGTTCTACGAGCGCGTGAAGGCGGTGCAGGAGCGCTCGGGCGTGAAGGTCGTGATCGCCACCAGCATCAAGGAGTACTTCCCGGCGCTGCTGCGCACGGTGTTCACGCTGTTCTCGGAAAAGCGGCTCGGTCACCGAGTCACGCTGCAACCGGGCGACATCTGGCTGCAGGACCTGCTGGCCGCCAACAGGAAGACCACGCGCCCGGCGTTCCGTCCGTCGCCGGACGATGACTGCATGATCCTGCTCAGCGGCGGCACCACCGGAACACCCAAGGGCGTGCGGGTGCACCATCACGGGCTGGTGTGCACCGGGCTGCAGGCGCAAGCCTGGTTTGCCAGCGAGTTCCGGGCATGGACCGACGTCTACATGCTGCCGCTCCCCATGTTCCACTCGTACGGTGCCTGCGGCGTGCAGTCGGTCTGCTTCATCGGCCACAACCCCATCGCGCTGGTGCCCAACCCGCGCGACCTGAACGACACGGTGAAGACGTTCGAGAAGGTGCGCCCCACGATTTTCTGCGGTGTGCCGACGCTCTACAATGCGTTGCTCACCCATCCCGACGTGAAAAGCGGCAAGGCGAATTTCGGATCGCTCAGGGCCTGCGTGTCGGGGGCGGCGCCGCTGATGGCCGAGACGAAGAGGCGCTTCGAGGCGGCCACGGGGGCGAGTATCGTCGAGGCATACGCGCTCACCGAGACGCTCCTTGCCGCGACTATCAACCCGATTCGCGGCGTGCAGAAGCTGGGCTCGGTGGGGATGCCGGTTCCCGACGTCGAGGTGATCATCGTCGATGCCGACGATCCCATGAAAATCCTGCCAGCAGGCGAAGTGGGGGAGATCTGCCTCTATGGGCCGCAGATCATGCGCGGCTACTGGAACAACCCTGAGGAAACGGCGCTGATGCTGCGCACGGGCCCCGACGGCAGGCAATGGATATACAGCGCCGACCTTGGCTACATGGACGAGGACGGGTACGTCTTCATCGTCGACCGCAAGAAGGACCTCATCAAACCGGGCGGCATGCAAGTCTGGCCGCGCGAGATTGAAGAGGTGATCCAGGCACACCCGTCAGTGGCCGAGGTGGGCGTTCGCGGTTTCCCGGACGACTACAAGGGGGAGATTGCCGTGGCGTTCGTGGTGCTGCGCCAGGGTGCGTCGGTCACGGTGGAAGAGCTGCGCGAGTACTGCAAGAAACATCTCGCCTTCTACAAGGTGCCGGGCAAGGTGGTCTTCCGGGCGGAGCTGCCAAAGTCGCTGGTTGGCAAGGTGCTGCGCCGGATGCTCACGCTGGACGAAACGCCGGCGTCGTAGACCGGGCGCCTCTTCAGGAACCTGCAAACGGCGCGACTAGAACTCGCGCCGTTTCATTTCCTTGAAGAACGCCTGGTTATCGTGGTCTTCC
>ERZ1292633.1046-Hain-H41-02um-R1-1046-length-30363-cov-55_pt4 | contig 17863 bp, 12 predicted proteins | sample MGYA00564406_ERZ1292633 | MGnify/ENA primary metagenome ERZ1292633 (study PRJEB36523, sample SAMEA6512639) | groundwater metagenome | collected 2019-01-08 | study: AquaDiva: Metagenomics assemblies of 32 groundwater samples | reverse complement strand
GTTGTTTTTCCAGCATTTCCCTGACCGTCTTGAGCAGGACGTTGAGATTATATGGTTTCTGGATAAATGGCAGCCGGCGGTCGCGGATGACATCGCCGGAGGCGCCCTTGCTGGCATAGCCGCTGCTTAATAGGACCGGAATTCCGGGCTTGAGTTTGACCAGTTCATCAGTCAGGTCAACCCCGTTGGTGTCCGGCAGGACCACGTCGCTCAGGATGAGCCGGAAGTCGCCTTTTTCCTGCTCAAAAAGTGTCCGGGCCTCGGCCCCGCTGGCCGCGCTGAAGACCTGATAATTCATCTTGGACATGGTATTGATGAGCAGATTGCGGATGCCGTCGTCGTCCTCCACGACCAGAATCCGTTCGGCCCGGCCTTTGAGTTGCTCAGGCGGAATAATTCTGGTATCTGATTTCCCTACGGGACTCCCTTCGGTCGTGGCAGGCAGATAGATTTTGAAGACGGTTCCCTGACCCGGTTCGGAATAGACTTGTGTCCAGCCGTTATGCTTCTTGACGATGCCGTAAACGACCGAGAGCCCCAACCCGGTGCCCTTGCCCTGGGGCTTGGTGGTATAGAACGGTTCAAAGATGTGCGCCATCGTTTCCCGGCTCATCCCGGCGCCGGTGTCCGCCACGGTCAGGCAAACGAAATCACCGCAGTGAGATTCTCTGTTGAGTTGGTAGTATTTTTCGTCCACCGCGACGTTCTCGGTCTGGATGGTAATCTGGCCGCCTGTGGGCATCCCTACGGGACTCCCTTCGGTCGTGGCGCTGGTATGAATCGCATCGCGGGCATTGACCACCAGGTTCAGCAGGACCTGCTCGATGTTACCGGCATCGGCCTTGATGGCCGCGGCATCGGAGTCAAGTTTAGTTTCAATCCTGATATTCTCGCCGATTAACCGGGTGAGCATCTTGAGCATATTATTGATGGCCTCGTTGAGGTTGACGGGCTGGAGTTCAACGTTGCTTTTCCGGCTGAAGAGCAGAAGTTGCCGGGTCAGGATGCCGGCCCGGTCCGTGGATGTAACGATGTGCTTGAGGTATTCGTAGACCGGATTGGCCTTGTCGGTATCCATCAGGGAGAGTTCGGCAAAGCCCCTGATGGCGCCGAGCATATTGTTGAAGTCGTGGGCGATGCCGCCGGCCAGGGTGCCGATGCTTTCCATCTTCTGCGCCTGATAAAGTTGTTGCTGAATCATTTGCTTTTCCTCGGCCATCTGTTTCCGATGGAATAGGGAACCTAATTGCAGGGCTACATTTGAAACCATTTCTACCAGCCATTTATCTTCTGGTAATGATTCAGATGCGCAGAAGACCAGAACAGCCAGCACCTTTTCTTCGTTGATAATCGGAATACCGAAGCAGGCCTTTAGGCCGGCTTCCCTGGCGGCTTGGTTTCGCAGGAAGATTGTATCAGGCACGGCCGAGATATCCGGCAGCCATTCATAGCGCCTGGACGCCCAGACCCGGCCGGGTAACCCGGTATCAAACCGGAAATCTGTTGCTTCAGTAACCTGCCTGAATTTGCTTATTTTCAGGTCACTCCCACAATGAATGGAGAGACATCTCAGGGTTTTATTGTCCCGGGTAGGCACCCAGGCCTCGCCGTAGTCCCAGCCAATGGTTTCAGATAGCGTCTTAACGGTAATCCTTAAAGCGGACTCAAAGTCATCCGAGAGAATAATTGCTTTAACCAATGCTAACAGGTTGAATTTCTGTTCCGCCTCTTTTCTGGTTAATGATTCCTGATAGTGCTTTAAGGGACGAAACATCAGAAAGTAGACGACGGGGAAAAGAATAACGGTCAGTAGCGCCGAATCAAGAATGCCTTCGGCCAATGGTGATGGAATATCCAGACGTTGAAGAAACCACATTATGCCGCTTTCTCCAATGAAAACCAAGGCCAGTGTCATCAGAAACAGAAAAAGAGGCCTGCGGGACAGCGCTGACATTAATAACTTCATCATAACAAAATATCACTCCAAACATTCAGAATGCGGGACTGTCCACAAGCCCTCCGGAATTCTAAGGCTGATGCGCCCGGCCGGGGATATTATTACAAAAACTCCTGAGCGCCGCATCCTTGGTGTCCGTGATAGCCGCCATCCGGTCCAGGCCGATTAACCCGAAGATTTCCTTGACCGCCGGTTGAGGGTGAACGAATAAGAGATTACCTTTATTTTCTTTAGCCATATTATGGGCCGCCATACAGATAGTGGCCCCGACCGCGGTCATATAATTCACCTGGGATAAATCCACAATAAGTTTGTAGTCCCCCAATTCCATCAACTGATTAAATACCTCTTCAAATTGGCGGCAGGAATAGGCGTCAATAACGCCTTCAAGTGTCACCGTTACAATATCGTCGCATTTAGCCATCTTAATATTCAACATATTGATACCCTCCTTTTACTTTGCTTTGGCCGTCTCGGCGGAGACGCAGTTCCGGCCGTTTTTCTTGCTTTGATACATCAATTCATCAGACCGCTTTATCAGCCCGTCCACCGTATCCGTGGTCTTGCCCATGGTTACGCCGACAGAGATGGTGGCTTTGATATTGCGCATCCGGATAAAGAATTTATTTTGTTCAATGTTCTGACGCAGACGATTGGCCACGGTCTGGAGCGAATCCTGGTTACCCCCGACCACGGTGGCCACAAACTCTTCCCCGCCCCAGCGGCACAGCCCATCGTAGGGCCTTAAATTGCGCCGGAGCGCGCCGGCCATCATCTTGAGCATTTCGTCGCCGATATTATGCCCGTATAAATCATTGACCTTCTTGAAATGGTCCAGGTCAATAAACAAGACGCCGAATTTCCAGGAATAACGGGAGTATTCTTCAATCCGCCGCTGGACGTTCATCTCCAGATAGCGCCGGTTGCCGATGCCGGTGAGCGGGTCGATATAGGCCATCTGCTCCTGCTCGCTGGAGTATCTGATGCCGGCCATCTTGAATAAATTGATACAGGACATCCCGGCCGCGCCGACGATTTGGTTGCGCGAGTTTGTCAGGGGCGCGGCCCGTAAAGAAACGGGAATCTGAAAGCCGTCTTTATGGCGGATATAAAACTCCTTTTCATCGGGGCAGCCGTATTTTATGGAATTTAATAAGATGCATTGCTTGCGGTTGCAGGGATGGTCGCCGCTCCGGTCATAATAGAAGAATTTCCTGTTCTCGCAGCACTGCCCGGTCATCTCCGAGGATTTTATGCCGGTAATCTTTTCCATAGACCTGTTCCAATACCGGACTTTTACATTATTGTCTATGACATAGACGCCGTGGGCCATGTTATCCAGGATGCTCTTGCAGAAATTACGCGATATAACCATTTATCCCTCCTTCACATCACCGGTTAAATAAATCACGCGCACGTCGTATAACGAAATACAGCGATATTTCCACCCTGTTTAATTTATCAGCAATAATTTAATTTATAAATACTGGAAAGGCAATCTGGCCCTGATACTTGTGAAGAAACAAAATGCGCCCCCGCACCAAAGATTTGGGTGAGAGTTTGTGTCGTAAAAATGAAACGCCATGAACCCCTTATTATATGCTGGTTTGCGGGTGGGGTAGGGGGGGGGGTAGCAATAATTGACGCCCAATTATGATTACTCATTGTCTTCACCCCGTTAGAGATGCTTACTACAACAGAGAAAAGTTTTTTATTCATACAAAGCATAAATACAAATACGCCTTTGTTATGATATGACAGTCGCCTATGGGCGACTTATCTCTAACGGGGTTCATAACTGCTGGTAATATACCATTATAATTATTTTTGTCAAGTACTTTTTAATATTTTATTAATTATAAATGGTTTTCTGCCAACACCCTCAATCTGGGGACACAAACCAATTTATTAATTCGTATGTGTCCCCAGATTACATCAGAACTAATCAGTCATTAACCAGCCCTGGTCGTAGTTAGGTAAATAAGGCGCTTTTCCCGCTCAAATACCTGCTGGGCTCAGCCAGGTTGGCCGCCGGCATATTCCAGGCCACCTGATTAATCACCACCCGGTTGACAAAATTGGCCTGCCAAAAGTAAAAATCCTCGTTCTGGATAGGGATTAGTTGTTTTCCGCTTGGCATAATTGTTTCCTTTCTTGTAGGTATCTACCTACGGTTTATCGGTATCTACCTTCGGCTTAGAGGTAACTACCCCCGGCTTGGAGGTATCTACCCCCGACTTGGAGGTAACTACCCCCGGCTTGGAGGTAACTACCTCCGGCTTGGAGGTAACTACCCCCGACTTGGAGGTATCTACCCCCGGCTTAGAGGTATCTACCCCCGGCTTGGAGGTATCCACCCTCCGGCCCGGGGAAGACCCAGCCCCCTGATAATCGGTCAGGGGACCGGGTTAATCTTTACTCATCAGTGCCCAGGGACGAAAAGGTAAATCTCGGGCAGCAGCCCAGGTTTTCCGTCTGCTCCTGGCCCTTACGGATTACTACTATCTTCACTTGGCTCACCCCCTTTTACTTGCTGTTAGCCCGTATGAGACAACCCCCTTCCCGCTGGGGCGGGACTCCGCTGTCGCTCCGTAATCCCCCTTTATTGGCGCTAAAGACGCTCCCGCCATTCGGCGGGACAGGCATGGCGCGGAGTTTACCCCGCTTCGGCGGGGGCGCCATAAGGGGGAATAATTCGCCCTACTCCCTCCGTACGGAGGGCCGGGGGGTTGTTATCCCCTACGAACAGGTTACAATGTGTCCATCCCGCTTAAGACAGGATGAACCCTTGGGTGAGCCGCGCGCGGACTCGTTAAAAGATGAAAGATGAAAGAGAAAAGATGAGAGATTCTTTCATCTATCTTCTCTCATCTATCATCTCTTGTTTTCCAGTCCTTTATCATATAAAACGGCATTGCCGGGGAAAAGAATCCCTGGGTATTGCTAAACCGGCGGTTGACACTGAAACACTGGTGCCCCATTGAATTGCCATTTTTCTTGACATTTCACTCCTTCATTTTCATATATATAGGCAATCTAACTATTACTATGCGAAAAGTATTCCTCTGCCTAATTATTATCCTGGCTCCCCTGCTCTGCCTCCAGTGCAGCGGCTCCAATGCCGCCACAGCCGGCCGGCCGGCGTCCATCAAGTCACGGCTGCCGTCCAAGGTCTCGGGCACGGCCGTGGCGCTGGACAGCGCCGCAGTCAATGCCATCACAGCCGATTCAATCAACACGCCCCTGGTCAATTTTGCTATGGCCACCAACCAGCCGGATGTCATCTTAAAATCCATCCGTCTTGACCAGACCGGCACCCTCAAGAGCGCTGATATCAAAGGCATGAAACTCTATCTGGATAACGGCGATGAGACATTTAGCGCCACTACCGATGTCCTGCTGGCCTCGTCCCAACTCAAGGGAGACGTCTGCGAATTCAGGTTGGAACAGCCCGTCAGTAGCCAGGTCCAATCATTCTTCATCACGGTTGACCTGAACGCCAGTGTGGCCGGCACCATCTCATTCCTATTCAACGAGGAATCATTCGGCACGACCGATATCATCGGCGTAACCGGCCCATTCCCGTTTTCCACCACACCGGTTGAGGTGTCGGCCCCGACTGCCCGGCCAGCCGAAGCAAAGGACACAACCCCCTTTAAGTCCCCCTTTGTTAAGGGGGACTTGACACCAAAGTCCTCTTATGAATCTACACGGGCGGGTCAACCCTTCGGGAATGCCCCTCAGGGTAAAGAAGCCACCGGCGATATCCTGTCCGAGATAGAAAGAGCAAAAGGCATCAGGATGCAGGAGAATGAGTTCCTGGCCCAGAAGTTCTACGAGGCGGGTTTCAAGATGTTCAAGGAATTCAATTACAGCCAGGCCAGGGAGCAGATAGCCCAGGCCCTGGAACTCAATCCCCGGCATAAAGGGGCCAGAGAACTCTCATCAGAACTACAATTGATTCTGGGCGCGCGGACCGATGAAGTCAAGGTCATTAAGGAATTCCTCCAGGACCAGTTGTCGGTCAAACTACAAGAGACCGAGGTGACGGTCCGGAACCATTTTTTGCAGGGCGAGAAACTTACGGCCGAGCAGAAATATCCCGAGGCCGAGACCGAATTTGAGCAGGTCATAAACACCTTAAAATGGCTGCCCTATGATGTGGGCTTAAATGATTACCTCACCAAGGCCCAGGAACGGATAAAGACGCTCCAGGATTTGATAGCCCGGCAGGAAAAAGAGAGCAACCAACAGATGCGCGAAGCCGCGGCCCAACTCACCCAGGAAGAGGAGCTCAAGCGCCAGCAGGAATATAACGAGAAAATAAAATCGCTTTTCCAGCAGGCGCTGATTTTATTCGGCCAGAAACGGTTTGAAGAGGTGGAGCGTCTGGCCACGACCATACTGGAATCAGCCCCGCATTTCAGCCAGGCCGAGGAACTGAAGAAAGAGGCCGCCAGAGCCAGGCATTATGAGGTCTCCGATAAATACATCAAACTGCGCTCGGAGCGGTTCAAGGCGATGTATGACGATTTCAAAGAGACGACTATATCGTATGCGGACGATAGAATACTGCGCTTTGACCCGGAGGTCTGGAAGATAGCCAGCCGGAGACAACCGCCCGGAGTAATCACCAGCCGGGCCGAGTCAGACCCTGATATCGTGGAGATTAAACGCAATCTCAAGACCATCAGGCACGATTTCAAATTGGAAGGCAATGACACCTTATATGATGTCACGGATTATATCCAGCAACAGTATAAAATACCAATCATATATGCCTCAGATGTCAGGCAGGAAGGCATACCGAACGAAAAGAAGACGCTGTCCCTGACCGGATTGCCACTGGAGATAGGATTAAGAAACCTGCTGGAGCAATACGGTTTAACGTATGGGTTTGATAAAGAGGTCAAGTGTCTGAAGATAACTAAGTTAACGGCATTAGAGGAGGACTTAGAATGGCGGGTGCATAATGTGGATGACCTGGTCCGGGATATACCGGACTTTCCCGGACCGAATCTGGAACTGCCGTTGACTCCGGGCGGGGCGCCGGGTTGGTCTATACCGCCTGTGGAATTGCCGACCGTAGTCAAGATAACCGCAGACGAGTTGTTGGAGTTAATCAAGAAGAATACCGGCAAAGACCAAAAAGGGGCCAGCACCTGGGAGGGAAATATCCCGGGCGTGAATATTCGCCGGATAGGCGAAAGCAATAAACTGCTGTTAGTGCACACGGCATCAGTCCAGGCAGAGGTAGTGGAATTTTTAAAGGTAATCAGGTCTTTCAGGACCGCAATGATTTCCGTGGAAGCCACCTTCCTGAACACCAGCGATAATCTCATGGAGAGTTTGGGCGTGGAACTGAGGAATATACCGCGGGTAACCGTGCCCAATGCGCCGGATATACCGGGCCAGAGCAACCCATCAGCCGGATTACTGCTGGGCGGGAACCGGGACGCCCGGTTCCGGACGGCCTACACCTTCCGGGACCAGAATAACATGGTGGAGAATGCCCTGCCGGCGTCGGCCATCGGCGGGCTGGGACTTCAATTTGCTGTTTTAGGCGCGCCGCGCATCAATCTGCTGATGACGGCCCTGAAAAAAACCGGCCGGGGCACTATTCTGGATTCGCCGAAAATCACGGCCCTTAACGGCCAGCGGGTCAATGTGGCATATCTAAAACAGCGCCAGTATATCCAAGACGGAGACGTCCAGGCCGGCGCCGTGGCCTATGAACCGGTGATAAACACCTTCTCTACCGGCGTGGTGCTTGACGTCAAACCGGTGATGAGTTATGACCGTAAGTTTATTACCATCCATGTCTTCCCAACCCTGATGGAGTTGGTTGATGTCAGAGATTTTGTCCTGGAATATCAGTCAGACCTACTAAGGACGCAGATTACGATTGAAAGACCATGGTTACGACTCCAGAGATGCCGAACCAGCGCCGTGGTGCCGGACAACGGCGCCCTGGTCTTAGGCGGATTTGATGTGGTCTCTAAGCAGAATCTGAGCGCGTCAACGCCTCTGATGGATAAAATTCCGATTCTATCCGCTTTCTTCAGGCGCAAGGTCGAATCCGAAGAGAAAAGCATGCAATTCATCATCGTCCGGGCTAAGATTATTGAACTGGATGAGCTGGAGAGAGAATTGAGATAGGACACCGCACATAAATCAGATTGCTTCGTCGCTCCGCTCCTCGCAATGACAGCACGAATGATTGTCATTGCGAGCGTCAGCGAAGCAATCTCTATCAAACTTTGAAATTCCATACAATAAATTATGTGCGGGGCTGGTTTTTCTTGCTTCCTTCCATAGTTTATAATATAATCAGGAATTGTAATTTATGCAGAATATCCGTAACTTTTGTATCATCGCCCACATAGACCACGGCAAATCCACATTGGCCGACCGCCTCCTGGAACTTACCGGCGCGGTCTCAGCCCGGGAACTGCGCAACCAGTTCATGGATAACGGCGAGATAGAAAGGGAACGCGGGATTACCATCAAGGCCAAAGCGGTCCTGCTCAAATACCGGCTTAATAACCAGAATTATATCCTGAACCTGATTGACACGCCCGGACACGTAGATTTCAGTTACGAGGTGCTGAGGAGTTTGAAGGCCTGCGAAGGCGCCCTGCTCCTGGTCGATGCCTCCCAGGGCGTCCAGGCCCAGACCGTGGCCAATGCCCTGGTCGCAATGGAGGCAAACCTGAAAATCATCCCGGTCATCAACAAAATAGATATGCCCGCGGCTAATATTGAGATGGTCCGGGATGAGATACAGAATATCCTGGGCATCCCGCCGGAGGAGATAATCAACGTCAGCGCCAAGCAGGGAACCAATGCCGATAAGATTCTCGAAGCAGTGGTTGAACGGATACCGCCGCCGACCGGTGACCTTAATAAGCCGCTGAAAGCCCTGATATTTGACGCGGTCTATGACGACTACCGCGGGGTGGTGGTATTTGTCCGGATGATAGACGGCTCGGTCAAGGCCGATGACGAAATCATAATGATAAGAAACAACCGCTCATTCAAGGTTGAAGAAGTCGGCATATTCACGCCCAAGATGTTAAAGGTCGGGAAACTATCAGCCGGAGAAGTCGGTTATATTATCAGCGGCATCCGCAACAGCCGCGAGGTGAAAATCGGCGATACGGTTACCCTGAAAGGCGCGACCGATGTAGCGCCCCTGCCCGGTTACCGCGAGCCGCTGCCTATGGTCTTTGCCGGATTCTACCCCACCCAGGACAGCGATTTTAATATACTCAAAAAAGCGCTGGAAAAATTATCTCTCAATGACTCGTCATTCACCTATGAGCCGGAGACCTCAGAAGCGCTGGGCATGGGGTTCAGGTGCGGCTTCCTGGGGCTGTTGCATATGGACATCCTTAAGGAACGACTGAGGCGGGAGCAGAAGGCGGACGTAGTCCAGACCGCGCCTAACGTGCCGTATGAGGTGACTATTACCGCAGGAGGATTGTCCAGGACATTGCGCATAGACAACCCGGCTATGTTTCCGGATGAAGCAACCATCCGAGAGGTGAAAGAACCGATTGTCAAGATATCAGTGATTATACCGTCTGAAAACATCGGCAATATCATGGCCTTATGCGAGAATAAACGCGGCAACCATATCAAAACAGAATATATCTCGCCGACCCGGGTCATCCTGCACTATAATATGCCGCTGGGCGAGATTATCTACGACTTCTATGATAAACTTAAATCTGCCACGCACGGATTCGGCACAATGGACTATGTTTTTATTGGATATGAAACCGGAGATATGGTAAAATTAAGGATATTCGTGGCCAACGTCGAGGTGGATGCGTTTTCGGCCATAGTCCACCACAATATTGCGGAATCAAAGGGCCGAAAGATTATCCACATATTACGGCAGCAAATTCCGCGCCACCTTTTCCAGGTCGCCCTACAGGCCGCGGTGGGCAAGCGCATCGTGGCCCGGGAAAATATCAGCGCCATGGCCAAAAACGTGACCGGCAAATGCTACGGAGGCGATATCACCCGCAAGCGGAAACTCTGGAATAAGCAGAAGGAAGGCAAAAAGAAGATGAAAAGCATCGGCTCGGTTCAAATCCCGCAATCGGCCTTTATTGCGGTCCTGTCCGGAGAAGAGAAAAAGTAATCTATGCTTAAAAGAGATTCTACCGTCGGGATTCAGGGATTAGGGCTTTCGTATATCTGGAATCTTATCCCGATTGTTGTTTTGGCGGCATTGTGTCTGACTAAATTCATCTCGGTATGGAATGCGGCCATACTGGCGGTCATCTGGCTGGTCCTGATTCAGGGCAACGCCGAGGTATTCCTGGTGGCTTTTATCCTGGCTATGATAATCAAGTGTTTTTGCATTGAGGTCTATAAAATCCCGACCGGCTCGATGGAGCCCACCTTGCACGGCGACCCGGCTGACGGCGACCGAATCATTGCCAACAAGTTCGGCATCCTGTTTAGCCCCCTCAAAAGGTATGATGTCTTTCTCTTCAAGTTCCCGCTTGACAAGAGCACCAGTTTCATCAAAAGGGTGGTCGGACTGCCCAATGAGGAATTGATGGTAAAACAAGGCGACCTTTATGCCCGGGCCAAAGGCGCGGATAAATTCCTTATAGCCAAGAAGCCGCTCAAGACCCAGGAATCAATGTGGATACCCCTGGTTGAATCAAACCAGGCAAATAGGAAACGCTACAACCCGGCAGTGCCGGCAGACGCATGGAACTTGCCGGAAAACGGTTTATCGAATATTGAGGGCGGGAAAATAAGTCTTAATGCCGGGGGCATAATCCGTTATCGAAATGCCGTCAGCGATGAATATATCGGCGCCAGCACCTCGGGCAGCCATACGGTCAGCGACATAAAACTGTCATTCAAACTTCGGACTGAAAAGAGCGGCGGAGAAATCCATACGACGATTAGAACCCAGTCCGGGGATTTCTCACTGCGTCTGCCCGTGCAATCTGCTGATAGCGAGCAGCCAAACTTATCCTGGCATTTCCGCGGAGTGCTCAAAACCCCGGCCTTAGAACATTCTATCCTCTCAACAAAATATCTTAATACGTTACCTCTTCAGAAAGACGGCGAACCACCCATAAAGATTGAACCGAATAAAGACCATCTGATTGAAATCTTGAATTTTGACGGCACAATTTATATAAAAGTTGACGGCAAAGAAGTTCTTAAATACGATTATATTATTTCGCTTGAGGATAACCAGCCGGAAGAAGACAACAATTCTTCCTATCAGGTTGAGATGGAAGCCAAGAAATATGCGGCGACTCTCTGGGATGTCAATATCTGGCGTGATGTATATTATTACGATAACAACGGGATTTTGAGAGAAAATAAACCGTTGGTAATCCCGGACGGCAAATACTTTGCCATAGGCGATAATGTCCCGAACAGCAAAGACAGCCGGGTATGGAAAGTGAGGAATATTACCCTTAAGGACGGGACTATCATCAAATGCGATGCCGAGCCGTCATTTGCCGATACTTATAGGGATGACGGCAATATTATCAGAATCAGAAGAAATAAATCGGATAACAGGGGCGGCGATATATGGGGAATGAACCAAATTATCAATAAATCCGATGTAATATCCAATAACGTGGAAAATTCCCCATTTATCAGCGCCGACGAAATATTCGGCCGGGCTTTATTCGTTTACTGGCCATTAAAAAGAGCCAAATTAATAAAGTAAATATTGGTTGTATACAATTTTATATGGCATAAGGGGTTAGAAAATCCCAATAAATGGGGGTTGCTTCAGGTATAACTTTGACTATGAATTATCTCAATAAGCGTCTGAATATCTATAGTATAACCATATACGAATTAACAGGTTATGATAAATATCCTAAGAATGGACCACCTAATCGATATAGTAAAATAACCCATTTATAATAAAGGAGTTAAGAAATACCCGATAAGTTATCAACATTTTATAAACAATCTATGTATAGGGGATAAATATAACCTATTTATTTAGAGCCAGTTGGAGACCCCGCTTCCAGCGGGGATAAACTCCGCGACTTATCCCTCTGACGGGATCCCGTGAGGGACTGGCTCTTATCCCGACACGAAGTGTCGGGGCTTAAAAAGATATGTTACTTGAGGTAAAACAACTGGTAAAGATATACGGTTCTCGCCGGGTGGTTGACGGAGTGGGGTTTAATATATCGGAAGGCGAGATTGTGGGTATCCTGGGAAGGAATGGGGCCGGTAAAACCACCACATTCAGGATGGTTACCGGACTAATTCCGCCCTCGTCCGGCGAAATAATCTTCCGGGCAAATATTAACGCCGAGAAAAAGCATATAAATGTAGCGGGGTTACCGATGTATAAAAGAGCTTTATACGGGATGGGTTATCTGCCTCAGGAACCATCCGTATTCCAGAATCTGAGCGTAGAAAATAATCTCCTGGCCATACTGGAAACCAGGCCGATAAGCCGCGGCCGGCGACTGTCAGAAGCCAAGCGGCTCCTGAGTGAATTTGGTTTGGCTAAGTTAGCCCACCAGAAAGCAACCACGCTTTCCGGAGGCGAGACCAGGCGACTGGAGATTGCCCGGGCATTGATTACCGAGCCGACCTTATTACTGCTGGACGAGCCGTTTTCCGGGGTTGACCCAATCTCAGTAGCCGAGATTCAGGGCATTATCAAACAACTTAAGGCCAGAGGCATCAGCATACTTCTCACAGACCATAATGTCCGGGAAACGTTGGCGGTCACCGACCGGTCTTATATCATCGATGAAGGACAGATACTCTGCGCCGGGACACCGATAGAAATAATGAACAACCCATTAGCCCGCGAGAAATATCTGGGCAAGGATTTCACTATATGATGCCAGTTTTGTTTATTAAATTAGTAGCGAAGATGACATTAAGAGGAGGACCCGCATTCCTCTTAGGATGGTGTATCCCCGGCGCGGCACACTGGTATTATGGCCAGCGGTCTAAGGCATTAATATTTTTTGCCATCGCCCTTATCTGCTCTATTATCGGCATAATCATTGCCGATTTCAGGTTCATCAGGTTTTCGGATAATCCTTTTTATTATTTCGGCCAATTTGGCATCGGACTGACCTGGCTATTAGTCACCCTATTAACTTCCGAGGCACCGCGCGGATTAATATCAATGTCATACTTTGAAATCGGAATGCTTTATGTCTGCGTGGCCGGCATTCTTAATCTGGTGATTCTCTTAAATCTGTATTCGCAATTGACCGCCCGGAAACCGCCCGCAACTGAGAACCAGGCGCTTACAGAGCAACCTCCTAAAACAGAAACGGACCCGCCCCCCGAAAATATCGGGGAGGTCTCGCCAGAAGCGGACAATCAAACTATCCAATAAACTTATGCTTAACCTCATTGCGATGACCGGGCTTTTTATCCTGATAGCATTTATTGTCTCGCTGGCGCTGAGCTTAGCCACGTCGGAAGAAAATCCCAGGACTATCATCCATACCACAATGAAGAATTTCAATCTCCTATGCCTGATTATTCTTGCTATCTGCATAATAGTTAGTATTATAAACTTTTTATGAGCAATATAACCATCGGTGAATTTTTCCAGACCATTGAAGAGACGTTGAAACACATATTTGATTCAATCCGCACGGAAAACCTCGCGCATCTTGACTCGGCCGAAGCAACCATGGCCAAACTATCTATCATCGTAAAGAACTATCAGATATATAATAACGAATGCAACGATGCGGTGAAAAGGGACTTAGGAACCCGGCTGGATAAGATAACCGTCACTCTCGCCAGATTGGTTAATATATTCAAAGACAAGATAGATAAGCACATTCTCTTTAGTGATAAGGCGCTCAGGGAGTTGGAATACATTATCGGAACCATCAAACACCTTTCCCGTTGCCTTAAGGATGTGGCCGTAACAAAAAACGATGTCCTTACCAAATACATCATTGATACAGCCAATACCCTGGAGAATACCGCAGCTAATTTTGCGCTGGAACACGAGGAACGGCTAACCAGCGGAATCTGCCAGCCCCAGGCCTCGGCCGTATTCATTGATATACTCAATACGCTTAAGGAAAACTCCTATCATTTTAAGGAGATGGGCCGGCAGATCGCCTGTTTCCGATAACGAAAGCCAACCTCAATGATACAGGTAGAATTATCCCGGCTGATTATTGACGAAAACCGCGAGGAACAACTTATTATCCTTAAAGAAGTAAAAGGCGAACGGGTCTTTCCTATAGTTATCGGCATCTACGAGGCCGCGGCCATTGACCGAAAGATAAAGAATGTAAAAACAGTCCGGCCGTTAACACACGACCTGATTGCCAATATCCTTAAAGAACTTAATTATACCATAAATAAGATTATTATCAGCGACCTTAAAAAGAATACTTTCTATGCCAAGCTGTTCATCAGCGCTAATGGCAAGGACATAGAAATTGATTCACGGCCGAGCGATGCGATTGTTCTGGCGGTTCATCTCAAGACGCCTATTTTCGTGGAAAATAAAATATTAGATGAAATAGGCACAACACCAGATGAATCCCAACCACATGGATAATTATCAAAAATAGGGGAATGCTTATGCAATCATCCGCCGCACCATCAGCAGAGACTCATAGTCGGCCGACTGATTCTCAAATCAAAGAGACCATCAAAGATTTACCGCGCAATAACGCCAGCGTGGTCATTCCTATTTTACAGGCGGTTCAGGAGAAGTTCGGGTATATTCCTCCCGAATCGCTCGGAATAATCAGCAAGCATACCAACGTGTCTCGTAATAAAATCTACGGCATCCTGACGTTCTACGCCCAGTTCAGCCTTATTCCAAAAGGCAGATACCTGCTTAAGCCCTGCCGCGGCACTGCCTGCCATGTCAAAGGCGCAAAGGATGTCATCAATCACATTAAGAATATCCTGAACATAGAAGACGGACAAACTACCCCTAATTATAAATTCTCTCTGGAAACTGTCGCTTGCCTGGGAACCTGCTTCCTAGCCCCGGCCATGATGGTGAATCAGAATTACTACGGTAATCTTGACGAGAAAAAAGTTGAAGAAGCGCTAAAAGACTGCGAATAAGAGTATGCCCAGACTACATTCACCCAACCCTTGCATTCAAAGGCTGGGTTCATTAAAGGAAATCCAATCATTCAGAGAAAAACTGCTAAAATCATATGATGGCAAGAAAAAAAGGATTCTTGTCTGCAGCACCGGCTGCCGGGCCAGAAATGCGCTTAAAATCAGAGACGCATTTTATAATGCAATAAAACAAGAACATTTATCGTCAGAGATAGAAATCATTGAAACCGGCTGCCAGGGACTCTGCGCCTATGCGCCGGTGGTTACTATTGAGCCACTCGGCATTTTTTACGGAAAGCTGACCGAGAAAGACGTCCCTGATATTATCGCTAAAACAATGAAGGACAAGGAGATTATTAATAACCTATGTTACTCCGAAAATAAGAACACTTATCCCTATCGTAAAGAAATACCGTTCTTCAAACCCCAGAATAAAATAGTTTTGCGTAATTGCGGATATATCAACCCCACAAGCCCGGAAGATTATATCAGGCGAAACGGTTATTCGGCCATCGCTAAAATGCTGGCCGGGCTAAAACCGGAAGATGTTATAAATGAAGTGACTAAATCAGGCATCCGCGGCAGGGGCGGCGCCGGATTCCCGACCGGGCTTAAATGGAAATTCGCTAACGGTTATAAAAGCGACACTAAATATTTTATCTGCAATGGCGACGAAGGCGACCCGGGCGCATTTATGGACCGGGCGGTTCTGGAAGGCGACCCCCATTCGGTTATAGAAGGCATGCTCATCGGCGCCTATGCCATCGGCGCCACACACGGCTATATCTATGTCCGGGCTGAATACCCCATTGCCGTGGAATATTCTACCCTGGCAGTAAAGCAGGCCAGGGAGATGGGATTGCTCGGTGAGAATATCCTCGGCACCGGATTTAGTTTTGATATCACGATAAAACAAGGCGCCGGCGCATTTGTCTGCGGTGAGGAAACCGCGCTGATTGCCTCTATTGAAGGCCGGCGCGGTATGCCCAAGCCCCGCCCGCCATTCCCGGCTGAATCAGGCCTCTGGGGCAAGCCCACAGTTATAAACAATGTGGAAACACTGGCCAGCATTCCCCATATCATACTGGCCGGCGGCGCTTCTTATGCCCAGTTAGGCACTCAGGGGTCCAAAGGCACCAAGGTATTTGCCCTGGCCGGTAAGGTTACAAATACCGGACTGGTTGAAGTTCCGATGGGTATCACCCTGCGCCAGATAATATTTGATGTGGGCGGCGGCATTCCGCACGGCCGGACATTCAAGGCGGTTCAGATGGGCGGCCCTTCAGGCGGATGCCTGCCGGCTGAACACCTGGACACGCCGATTGACTACGAGAGCATCAAACAAGCCGGCGCTATTATGGGTTCCGGCGGCATGATTGTCCTGGACGAGGTTAATTGCATGGTTGATATCGCCCGCTACTTTCTGGACTTCTGCCAAAAGGAATCCTGCGGCAAGTGCGTACCGTGTAGAATCGGGACCAAGCGGATGCTGGAGATAGTCACTCGTTTTACTACCGGCGCGGCACAGACCGGTGACATAGAAAAACTACAAACATTAGCCGAATCAGTCCGCGATAGTTCACTCTGCGGCTTAGGCCAGACCGCGCCGAATCCGGTTATTTCTACGCTCCGCTATTTCCGCAATGAATATGAGGCGCACCTGAACGACAAATTCTGCCCGGCCGGCGTCTGCACAGGACTCTTTAGATATGAAATTGATCTAGGAAAATGCACCGGTTGCGGACTCTGTCTCAAGAATTGCCCGACTCAAGCGATTGCGGGCGCAAAAAAACAGCCGCATACCATCATCCAGGATAAATGCCAGGTATGCGGGATCTGTATGGCTAAATGTAAGTTTAATGCGATTAGTCCAAAACCTCAGGTTAAAACCCCAGCGCTTAAGGTGTGATTTGGAGAATATTAAGTGACAAAAATTGTCACTAAATGCTTATTTTGACCATATAACTGTCCGATTTCAGGACAGTCAGGGTGGTTATTGGGCGTTCAGAGGTGCCAATTCGGGGTAAAAAGGTGCCAATTGGGTCCTCTGAGGTGCCAATTGGGTCCTCTGAGGTGCCAATTGGGTCTTCTGAGGTGCCAATTAGGTCCTCAAAGGTGGTTTTTACCACCTCAGAAGACCCAAAAAGGACTGAATATGACAGATGTAAGATTCACGATTGACGGCAAAGAGGTCGTAGCCAGGCCGAACCAAACCGTGTTACAGGCGGCACTGGATAATGATATTCATATTCCACACCTGTGTTATCATCCCGCATTAAGTCCGTTTGCGGGATGCCGGTTGTGTATCGTTGAAATCAAGGGCGGCAAGGCGCCCATCGCTTCCTGCGCCCTGCCGGTTAAGGAAGGGATGGAAGTCACCGCCCAGAGCGATAAACTCCACCAGTTCCGCAAGACCGCCTTAGACCTGATTCTCTCCGACCACCCCCTGAATTGCCTGACCTGCGAGAAAAACGGCATCCCCGCCCGACCGAATGACTTCGGTCGTTCGGGCGGGTGCGCCCTGCAAAAATACGCTTACGAATTCGGTATAGAAAAAACCTCCTATGAAGGTGAGCGCACTACGTATCCTAATGAGACAGGTAATCCGCTCATAGAGATGTCCTACCAGACCTGCATAATGTGCGGACGCTGTGTCATTGCCTGCAACGAGGCAGTTGCGAACGAGGCCATTGACTTTACCCGGCGCGGTTTTGCCGCCAAGATTACCACGCCCCTGGAAATTCCCAGAAAGGACTCTGACTGCGTCTTCTGCGGCGCCTGCGTGGACGTCTGTCCGGTCGGCGCCCTGACCGA
>ERZ1292633.2705-Hain-H41-02um-R1-2705-length-17869-cov-7_pt1 | contig 17869 bp, 11 predicted proteins | sample MGYA00564406_ERZ1292633 | MGnify/ENA primary metagenome ERZ1292633 (study PRJEB36523, sample SAMEA6512639) | groundwater metagenome | collected 2019-01-08 | study: AquaDiva: Metagenomics assemblies of 32 groundwater samples | reverse complement strand
CTCGAAACGAGCTTGTGGAAATCCTTTTTCGGTCGCTTGGCCCAATCGCTTCGCGTCTTCGCGGCTCAAACGGCTTTGAACAAAATAATCCGCGCGTTCTCATCGCTGCTGATTGCACGAAGATGTCCGGCTAGCCGCTATTTTCGAGGCGAACGCAGCACCAGCGCGATGACGAGTGCGGCCAAAGCGCTGACCGCGACGTTGATGCCCATCAGGATCGCCGGCATCGTGATCACGGCGCCGACGGCGGGAAAAAGACTCGTGGAGCTCACGGCGAGGAAAATGGGCAGCATCGCGGCGATGCTGGCCGTCATCATCCACTTCGAGAGGTTTCGGTATTTGTCCTGGGACAGCTTCTCCGAGTAATAGGTCGTCCACTTATTGGAGTTGATGGTGATCAGCCCGCCCAGCACTCCCCCCAGAGCGAAGGTCAGAATCGGCAGCTGCAAAACGGTCGACCACACGAAAGCGGCCGCAGACAGCGCCCCAAGCACCGTCCAGCCCTTGCGTCCCAGCGCTTTTTCGGGAAGGAGCGCCAGCGTGGCCAGCAAGCTCGCCAGCCAGCTGCCCCCGTCATAGAGTCCGATCATCGTCCCGGCGGCGGAGGGCTGGGAAAACACGCTTAAAGCCAGCACCGTCGCCAAGACGCCGTAAACCATGAAGTGCATGAAGCGGAAGAAGGCGTAGGGAAGATAGTCTCCCCACGGGAGGACCTCTCCCGAAGACGGCGCGGACGCCCGCGCGCTTTCCGCCGCCGGCTTCTTCCAGGGTTCCTTGAACTTGAGCGTGGCGTTGAGCGCCGTGGAGGCGGCGATGCCTAAGCTGGAGATCACCATCATCGCCGGCCCTCCGAGAAGATTGAGCAGGGGAACCGCCACGAAAAGGGCCATGACGATGCAGGTGATCTCGACCCACTGGTAGGCGTAGTTGAGCGCCAGCTCGAGCTTGGGCGAGTTCTGATTTCCGATCATCATGCGAGGAAGGAGATTCTCGGCCACGCCTCGGTTGACGCCGTAGACGAGGCCTCCGACGACGGCATTGACCATGAAAAGCCCGAATATCACGGAGCTCTGCGCGCCTAAGGCCGCGGCGATCGGGATGGGCGCCCCGGAAAGGGCCAAAGCGAAGAGCGCGGCGACGTTGACCCATTTTGGGTTGAAGCGGGCCATGAACGCCGAGCCCGTCCAGGCGCCGGCGACGCGCATCGCGTAGCCGATCCCCTGGATCATGCTCCCCGCGGAAAGGCCGAAGAGAGCGGCCGTGAAGAGCGGAAGCGCGACCGCCTGAATTTCCTGGGACATGGCGTTGAGCGTCCAGCCGGGAACGAAGCCCCGATGGAACGACCTCGGCAGCATGCGCAATCGATCCAGCCACCCGGCGCGCTGGAAGTCGAAGCGGTCGATCCAATCCTCGGCGAGCGTGCGCCCCTCGGTGGAGTCGTGGCCGAAGAGGCCGTTCTGGACGACCCGCTTACCATCGGGAGCCTCGATCTCGATCTCGACCGCCTTGAGAATGTCGAAAAGCGCGTCGCGCGCCGAAGCCTCGTCTCGTCCCACGACCGTGACGTTGCCGATCAAATCGTTGGCCCCGATCTTGGCGCCGGGCGCCGAGAAAAGCTCCGAGAGGAACACGTCCCCCTCCTGCTTGGGAAGGCCGTTCACGCTGATGAGCGTTCCCGCCGACTTGGCGATGAGAAAACGGTGCTGAAGCAGGACGGGCTCGACGCTGATCGCGGGGCGGCTGTCGACGGAGAAAGCCGTGAGCAGGCCCTCGCGCATGACGTCCACCCCGTAGGACTTGAGCAAGCTCGCCCAGATGTCGGCTCCGCCCATGCGCGCGTTGATCTCGACGATGGGCGCGGCGAGCTTGCCGCCGATGAGGGTGAGAATCGACTCGACATGCGCGTTGCCGTTCTTGAGCCCCACGGCGTCCAGGGATTTAAGAGCCTGACCTCGAGCGAGTTCCTCCATCTCTGGCGGAAGCCGCAGGCCGTAGGAGGTGCCGCGCTCCTGGTTGCCGAGCGCGGGAGGATTGTAGCTCACGGACGTAAACACCGGATGCCCCTCGCGCACGACGATCTCCACGTCGACCATGAGCCCGTCGGGAATCTGCGCTTCGAAGAGAACCGCCGGCTTCGTATCGAGCTGTTTGCCTTGCGCTTTGCGCGGGTCTTCGCTGACGATGGCCTCGATTTTCTCTTGAATGGCCCGGAAGGCGGCTTCGGCGGCGTCCGGGCTGTCGATGTCGAGCGTCACGCCCCAGCCGCCGCCGCCCGAATTCGGCTTGGCGACGGACTTATCGAAGCCCGCGGCCCGGATCTTCAAGAACGCCTCTCGCGCTTGCTCGGGGCTGCGGACCTGGAAGGCGGGCAGGTGCAGGCCGGCGTCCGGATAAGCGTTCATTTTCTCGCGCGCCTGGATTTTCGAATGCGCGGCGCTCACCGCTTCCGGCGCGTGGCCGGGCACTCCCAACTCCTTGGCCAGCTCGGCCTCGAGCTGGGCGAACGCATTGAGAAAAGTCTTGACCGCGTCGATGCGGCGAGAGCGGGATAGGTCGCGAATCCTCTCGACGATGGCTTGGAGGTTCTCGGGCGAATGGTTTCCGATGTCGGCGGCGATATAGTTCTCCGCCTTCACCCCGCGCGAGAGAGCATGGTCTTTCTGGTCGGGATAGCCGAGCACGAGCATCTCGAAGCCGTACTCCTTCGAAAGCTCGATCATGCGGTCGTACAGGTAGTCCCTGCCGCCCAGGCGCGAGACCACGTACAGCAGAGTTTTCCCCTTGAGAGAACCGCCGTGAGGCGCAAGCCTCGCACCTTGGCCGGGCCCCACGGGCTCGCCGACTCCCGACAAGACCGAATCATCGCCCCCCCCGACCGGGGCCGAGCCCTCGAAGAGAAGACCGCCGGCCGCGCGGCTCGTTTCATCGTTGGCGTCGGGATGGGACAGCGCGCGCAAAACCTCGGCCTGTCCGGCCGTCGCGCGAGTGAGGGCGTTTTTTGGCTCAGCGGTGAACGCCGCGCCGCGGGGGAGCGGCGCCGCCGGAAGGGGAAGAGCGGAAACCGGCGCGGAAAGGGACGGGACGCCGCGCAGCGGCGCCTGAAATTGGACCGCGCTGGGCACGGCCGCCGAGATGACGGGAACCGCGGAAACGGTCGCCCCGGGCGCCTTGACGGCGGCCAGGCAGAAGGCCTCCGCCGGGCGCAACAGACCCAGGGACACGCACAGGAAGACGGAAACGAGGGCCCTCAACCTCTTCATGCGCATAGAATAGTTTCCCCCCGCCTCGCGGACAAGGGACATAGGGACTACATGGAATAGGTCCAGGGCCCACTCCAGTTGGGGAGCCCAGGAAACGAATAATAATTTATGCAGCATACTTGCATAATTTCATGTAATACGTCATAATACATGCATGTACAAGAGAAGGGTGGATCTCCACGGCCTGCTCAAGAGAAAATCGACGCTTCTTCTAGGTCCCCGCCAAACCGGGAAGAGCACGTTGGCCCGGGAACTCGGGGAAGGCGTCCAATATGTCGATCTCGCGCAAACCGACACCTATCGCGAGCTCAGCGCGCGTCCGGAACTGATCCGCCAGCGGATGTCCGAAAGGAAACGCATCCTCGTGATCGATGAAGCGCAGAAGCTGCCTGAGATCCTCGATGAAGTCCAGGTCATCCTCGACCGCAACAAGGACCTGCGGGTCTTGATGACGGGCAGCAGCGCCCGAAAGCTGCGGCGTTCGGGCGTGAATCTTCTCCCCGGACGAATTTGGAGGAAGCATTTGTATCCGATGGTCTCGGCCGAATTGGGGAGCGCTCGAATCGACGATCGAGTCCGCCGAGGGTCGCTTCCCGGAATCGTCGACTCGCCCGATTTCCGCATGGAGCTCAAGAATTATGTCGGGCTCTATCTCGAGGAAGAAATTCGATCCGAAGGCCTGACCCGGAACGTCGGAAATTTCAACCGTTTTTTGACGACCGCGGCGCTTTGCAACGCCGAGCAGATCAATTACACGAGCATCTCCAACGATATCGGGCTCCCGCTCAATACCGTGAAGAACTATTTTCAGATCCTGTATGACACGCTGATCGGCTACGAGCTGGCCCCGTTTCGAAAAACTCGGACGCGAAAAGCCGTCGCCACGCCGAAGTTCTATCTCTTTGATCTCGGGGTCGCAAATGAACTGCTCGGCCGTTTCGAAATCGAGCGTCATGGGGATCTTTTTGGAAAATCACTGGAGCATTTGATATTGACCGAGCTCAAAGCGGCGCTTGACTATTTCGATTCCGACATGCCGCTGACTTATTGGCGCAGCCTCTCCCAATTCGAAGTCGATTTTCTCCTGGGCGACACGATCGCCATCGAGGTCAAAGCAAAAAGAGCCGTGTCTCAAAAAGAGGAACGTTCGCTGACGGCTCTGGGCGATGATGTGCGCCTCAAAAGGCGGATCATCGTCTGCTTGGAGGAGCACCGGCGCAAAAGCGACAGCGGCTGCGAGATCATTCCGGTCGAGGATTTTCTCCAGCAGCTTTGGCAATCCGGACCCGATGGTCTGTGACCCTGGGCAAGCGCCGCCGGGCCCCTAATGATCGTTGCGCAAGGGCGCGGCCTGACAGCTCTGTATGGACCGATACAGCGGCCGCACCGATTCCAGCGACCTCAATTGCCCCAGCAATGACTCCAGCTCCCGTCTTTGTCGTTGGCGATATTCCAAATGCCGTCCCTTTCTATCTTTGCCGAGCGAAAATCCATGCGCGTTGAGGGCGTCATGGAACTCCGCTATGGCCAGTCCGGAATAATCCTCGTCCATCCATTTCTCTTGTAAAAACTGTTCGTAGAAGTCTCTTTTCCCGGGCAGGCTCATGAAATCCCTGAATCTCCGGTTCAAAATCGCCTTGCATTTCTTCGAATGTGAGAAGGCCATCAGCGTCCTGGACCAATCCAGATTCGGGGTGGCCAGCAGCCTCATGAGATCGTACAGCTGCGCCGAGGTAAATCCCGTATCCTTGCCGAGGCGGATATAGGTCTCGTATATTTTTTCCATCTCGGCGGGCGGCATGCCGCTCTTTCCCTGAAACTCCGGAAATTCAGCTTTAATGAGGTCCACTATCGATTGAACCAGCAGCTTCCCCGGTTCGTCCTGGTAGCGTTCCTTATGAACGAGCATTTGCCGCGACGCGAGATGAACCGGGTCGTTTTCGAGCTGGGCGCAGACCCTCTCGATTGAGGGCATCGCGTCGGCATCCATCTTCAGCAAAAGCGAACCCGCGGCCTTCTTGCGGGCCGCGGGGGGCCAATGCGACGGCAAGCGGCCATGCCTGCTTTGCAAACCGGACAAAGTCTTGGCCTCGGCGCACACAGTCGATTGGAGATCCCCCAAGAAATAATCCCGAGTCGTCATCGGCGTGATCTTGAGGGTATCGTCATCGAAGAGCGCCGCTCCAAGGCCGTCCAGGGAAAGTTCGGGGCGACGCTTGAGAAGCAGGCTCCAGGGACTCGACTCCCAGTTCGGCGAGTCATATCCATAGTACTGGCCGAGTTCATCGTCGGAGCTCATCGCCAAGGCACAGCGGTTCTTGGGATAGTGCGCCAAGAGAAACCGTTCCAAGGAAGCGACACGCTCAGGCCGCTTCCTGTCCCTGGGAACGACCACCGATCCCGCGTAACATTGCAGAAAAACGGACTTGATCGACGTGGAGGGCAAGAACTTTTTCTGAAGCTCGAGCCATTCCTCCGCGATCAACGTTCCGCGGCCCCACATCGCAGATCCGTCGAAGCCTCCATGGCCGCCGAAGACGACGGTGAGCTTCTCGGGCCCCTCCCGCGAGAGCTCCTCCAACGAGAGCCGGAGATTGTCCAAGGTCGCGGCGCGTATGGATCCGTCGAGCGCAAGCCGGTTGTCCGGGGAGATCAGACCGGCCAGCTCGGACTCAGGAACCCCCTCCCGCCTGGGGGGCGCCGGGTCTTGGGAAACTCCCCCGGCGTTTAAAATGATCGCGTCTGACTTGAACAGATATCGGTAGAAGCTGCGCAGATTGTACTCGTTGACCTAATAATTGCTGCTGGGCGAATAGCCGCCGTTGACGTAGACGTTGAAGTTCTTTTTCAGAGGGCGCGGGCTTCGAGACAACTCCTCGGCGTAAGCCGGGCCTTTGATGCGGACGATCAGCGCCGACGCCGCCTGTTTTTCAATGGATTGTCCGTTCCATTTCGAGATCGGCTCGAGCTCGCCCTTGATCAATTCGTAAGGGATGTCCAATCTCGCCAGTAATCCGACCCCCAGCGCGAGCATATCCTCGGATCTGTACATCGGGTCCGCCGCGTCGACGGCCGCGAGGATCTCGTCGAAATAAAAGCGCCAGCGCTTGGCCGGGGTTTTCAGTCCCGATCCATGGCTTTTGTTGAAAGCCGCGTCTCGGCCCAGGATCCGGTTCTCGATCAACTTCCGGGCATGCTCCTGGAGCCCGGAATCCTCGCTGGCCTGGACCGCGAAAAACCACGAGCGGGTATGCCGGAGGTCTCGGATCAGAGTGGCGGGACCCAGATGGCGGCGCAGAAAATCCTTGACGGCGGGAGCGTAGGCGTTCGAGAAAAGAGTGCGGCCGTAACTCTTGAAGAAAAATTCATCGTCATCGGTCAACGCCGCGCCGGAACGCGCATTATCCAACAATCGTTCCGCGTGGGATACCTCGCGTTGAGGGCTTGAGTTGGATTCCCGGAGGGCTTTAAGATAAGCCTCTCCTTTCATCCGCGCGATCACTCCTTCCACGACGGGGATATTCCTTCTTGATTCCTCACTCCCGACTAAAACACTTTCGAGTTGAGGCTGGAACACGGCGTAGTCGAACCCCAGCCCGGCTAAAAACCCAACCGCCTGCGCGGCGAATTCCGTGTCGCCGGAAAATGACAGAGACCGCCAATTTAAGTCAAAAAGCATCCTGACAAAACCCTCGCCAAGAGAGCCTGGGGTTATAACCCCATCCCGTCCAAGTGAATCCGTCGAATACCACCGGACGGCGGCTCGCCCCAATTCACGAGACAAGCGCATAAGCTCCGGATCTCCGGTCATATGGGCCAGGAGGAGCGATTGCGTATCGTAGTAGCTCTTTCCACCGTCATCTGGAAACCAAAGCAGTGTTTTCTTCAGCTCCAAGACAACCCGGGGGTCAGTGACGTGCTTGACAAGCTCTCGAAGGCCTTTGGAGGAGACAAATGGAAATCCGAATGCGCTCCCTTTCTCAAAGCCTGGAGGGCCAAATCCAATTCCATGGCGGCGTATTTGGGAGCGAGGCTCGCGAGATAGTCCGGCGACCTGACCCGCTCGATGATTCGCGACGCAGCCCCGCGTCGATTGAACAGATCGCCGGGCGAGTTGGCGAAAGCTTCCAAATCCTCGGATATCAGCTTGTAGTCCAGATTCAGCTGAGAGATCAGCCGCGCCGCATGCTCTTCCAGGTCGCGGCCTCCGCGTTCCAGCCCGTTGAGAATCATTTCGAACACGAAAGCCGAGCGTCCGGATCGAGTCGTCAAATCCAGCTTCCGTGCTTCGATATCTTCCCAAAGCTTCCGGTCCAGCAAAGGCATCGCCTCGTCGTAGAATATCGCCGGAACGATCTTGGGGTATGCGATCTCCTCCGATCCCGCAAGAGCGTTGAAATGCCGGTCTTCTCCCTCCACGCGCCGCTGAAGCGAGTCGACGACCCGCGACTGAAGCTCGGGCCGGCCGCCGGCATACGCGGCAAGGTGAAACGGATTGAACGCCTCCGCCTCCAGCTTGTCCGCGGACATGGCCCCAACGGACTCCTCGAAAAAACCGAGAACTTCCGGATTCGACCGATTGTCCGCGACGACGTCGGCATACGCTCTCCAGGACGCCGCCGAATATCCGAGGCGCTCCTTGCTTTCCGACAACGCCTCACGCAGCGAAGTCAAACTCGTGCTGACCATCTCGCGAGTCATGCGGGCCTCAAGCTCCCTCACGAAGTCGTCTCCCTTGAGCTCGCGGATCAAGGATTTTTTTATGCCGTAAAGATAGACGCTGACCCTGGGTTCCAACCATGACCATTCCGGGCGGATATCGGCCAGCAGCTTCCCCAGCAGGACCTCATCGGAAGAAGCGCTTTGAGTCCTTTCGGGGTCGCCCAAAAACCATTCCAATCGATCAGCCAGAATTAAAAACCGCTCCGCCGGAGAAGCCGCCGGCTTGCCTGCGTCGTCGAGAATCTCCGGGCGCCCGTCGAACACCGCGCGACGAAGAAGGTCGACGGTGCGTCGCTGGAGCTGGGCATCTCCGCCGGCATAAGCCGCGGCATAGTAGGGCCGCCCGTTCAATGGGAGACTTTCCAAATGGTCGTGGAAAAAAGAGCGGACCTCCGGATTGCCCGCGTGCTTCAATAAGGTCCGGGCACGGTTTTCCCGCGGCATGAACATGTCCGCCCTCTCGTCCGCCCATTTAATGCTGTCGGAAGAGCTCGTTATCCAGCGCAGGTAGCCCAAAGCGTCGTCGAGGGACGGCTCGGCGCGCGCGCCGGGTCCCCAGGCAAGAAGCCCGAAGACAAGAAGACCGCAGACCCTGCTCCACAGGCGCATGGATCCATTGTAATGGGGTTTCTTATTAGGGAACTGGGGCCTTGGACCCAGTCACGGTGGTCTTTCGACCCCCGCGACTTTTCCCGCAGGACCCAGGGCAGGGACGAGGCCGGCGTCAATACAGCTCAGGCCGGAGCGTCAATGAGGGCCCGATTTCGTTCCTCAGGCGGCGCGGGACCCCGTCGACGTCTTCACGAAGACCCGGTCGTAGACGATGAGCCCCGCCATCGAGGCCAGGCCCACCGCCGCGAACCAGTACCAGATGCGGTCCGGGCGGAAGTCGGCGAAAAGCTTATGCGTCAGCTCCAACTGGCTGAGATGCAGCTTGTCCGCCAGCGTGGGCAGGACCTGGTCCTTGGGCAGGGCAGCCAGAGCCTCCGGCGTGAAGCCGAAATCGGCGGCCAGCACCTTGCGCGCGATATTGGTCTTGTCGCCGTAGAACTCGTAGAGGTAGCCGCCGATCTTGCTGCCGAAGCCCCAGCCGATGGCCAGCGGCACGTTGGCGTAGCCCAGGTAGAGCCCCTTCTTCTCGACCGGAGCGAGGCTGGCGAGATACTCGAGCTTCTTGGGCGAGGAGGCCATCTCCCCGATCGAGAAGACGAAGATGCCCGCCAGGCACAAAGCGCCCGAGGTCGAGGCCCCGGCCATGACCAGACCGACCGCCGAGATCACGATGCCCAGGATGATGGAGGTCAGAGCCTTGAAGCGGGAGAAGGCCATCGCGACGGGGATCATCAGCAGGATGATGCAGCCGGAGTTCATGTTGATCATCCACTCGGGCGGGATGTTGACGCCGGCGGCCCCCATCGCGGAGAACTTGTCGATGTGGAGGAGCCCCCCGAGCCAACCCACAACCCCGGAGGAGTCCACCCAGTCGTCGATGAAGTTCGGCAGGATGTCGAAGAGTTGCATGAACATCAGCCAGAAGCCGGAGAAGAGCAGCAGGAATGCCATGAGCTTGGGCTCGAAGATGTTCTTCACGGAGTGGAATAGAATCTTTAAGAACTCCTTGACCGGGTGAGCGTCCACGAAGTCCGCGGACTGGACCTTGGGCTTGGGGTCCTCGTAGAGGCAGAGGGTGATGAAATTGAGCGAGACGACGAGGGCGTTCGCGTAGAAGACGTACTTCCAGTCGAGAATGCGCAGGTAGCCCGCGACCCACGGCCCGATGAAGCCGCCGATGTTGACCATCTGGTAGAACACGCCCCAGCCGAGGGCGGCGTGCTTCTCGTTGAGGGAGTGCGCGATGGTCCCCTGGACGCCGGGCTTGAAGACCGCGGTGCCAGTCGCCAGCATCATGCAGCCGAAGAAGAAGCCGGCGTAGGTCCGCTGGGTGGCCATCAGCAGGTAGCCGACGATCTTGAGCACGATGGAGAAGACGATGGTCTTCTTGTAGCCGTAGCGGTCGGCGTAACCGCCCGTGAACATGGGCAAGAGCGACTGGATCAGGGCCCACCAGGCGTAGATGCTCCCCTTCTGGAGGTGGGTGAATTCGAGGCCGCCCTTGGAGACGGCGTCGACGATGTAGATCGAAAGGACGGCGCGCACGCCGTAGTACGCCCACCGCTCCAGCAGCTCCATGATGTTGGCAAACCACAGCGCTCGATTAAAGCCCTTGATCTGCTGCCAGGCGGTTTCTGTTGTCATGGCACGCATGCTAGCAAAGAGCTGGGCCGAAAGGCTCAGCCCGCCATAGGGCCACTGGGACGCCGGGAAAAGTCGTTAGACCCGGGGCGGTGGACGACTCTTATATTAAACTGTAGGCGGATGGCCCTCGAATGATGAAGTTCGTCTCCTCGGTCCTGATCGCGTCGCTGCTGATGGGAAGCGGCTCCCTGCCGCTCTGGGCCCAGCAGATCAACGGCGCGGGCGCCACGTCCGCGGCTGCGACGCCGGCCCTCTCGGCCGGGGCCGCGGCGTACGCCGGCTCTGCCGTGGGCGGACTCCGCCCAGGCGTCGTTCCCCTCTCCGGACCGGGCTGGTCCCACCAGGGGCTGGGTGCGATTGCCTTGGCTCCGGCCGCCGCCCTCGCCCCCAGGCTCGGCACCCCCGTCCCTCTTGCTCCCGTCCCCACGGTCTCCGCCGCCGCGCCTCAGAAGACGCCGGCCCCTCAGACCCTCTCCGAAAAAGCGTTCGGCGCGCTCCAGCGTTCCGGCCGTTCTCTCGAGACGTCGCGGCTTGCCTCACAAAGCCCTGACCGCGAGCTCGCGGGAGTTTTCGACGGCACGCGCCGCGAGGACCGGACCTTGGACCCGGTCGCCGTCCCGTCGTTCTCCGCAGACTCGTCGCCGAATATCCTGAGCCGCTCCAAAGCCTTCACCGCGGCGCGGGCGCCGACGCCCCTCCCCCCACATGGCGAGGAACCCGGGAAGAAGCCGCTGCCGCGCTCATACAAGCTGTACCTGGTGGGGCAGATCCTCTACGCGCTGGGCCAGGAAGCCTCCACGCTGATCGCCCCGCTCTACGCCTACTTCCAGCAGGGGCTGGGCTTTGCCGTCGCGACGCAGTTCGTGGACCTCATCTCCATCGTCCCGGGCAGCATGCTCGGCGACTGGCTGGTCCGCAAGTTCGACTCGAAGAAGGTCTATCTCGGCGGCATCCTGATCCACAGCGTCGCCTTCCTCTCGGTCCCGGCCGCCTTCCTCCTGACCGGGACCTTCTCGCCGGTCCATTTCATCGCCTTCAAGGTCGTCTCCGGCCTGATCTACGGGGCCCTGCGCGGCGTCGCCGAGAAAGAGCTTCCGTCGCGCATCATCGGCCAAGAGGACATGGGGCGGCTCAAGACCGCGGGCTCGCTCTTCTACGCCGCCTTCGAGGTGGCCGAGCTCATCGCGGCCCTCACCCTCGCCGCCCTCATCGCGACCACCAACCTCCACTGGGCCTCTCTCATCATGGGCCTGGTCATGGCCTCAAGCCTCCTTCCCAACTTCCTCATCCGCCTGCGCAAGGGGGCGCCGACCGAGGGCGAGCCCGGCAGCGGGACCGAGAAAACGCTTCCGCTGCGCCTCTATCTGCCCTTCGTGTTCACCCTGCTCTTCCACATCCTCCTGTATGGGTTCTTCGCGCCCTTCTTCGCCCTCGAGATTTTCCACGCGGCCGAATTCAACGCGACCATCATCGCCGCCTACACGGCCGGAAGCCTCGTCGTGGCCCTGCTCTCCTCCTGGAAGCCGAAGCTGACCTCGATGCTCTCGGAACGCGGCTGGAGCGTGGCCGGCATCGGCGCGGCGCTGGCCTTCTTCTGGGCGACTTTGGCCCTGCAGATCCCCATGCTGACTTTGGGGCTGACCTTCCTGATGGGCATGGGGCTGACCGAGATGCAGATCCAGTGGCGCGCCCTCTACCAGAAGCGCCTCGCGCTGGAGTCTCAGCCCAAGGCCTTCAAGTGGCTGATGATCTGGGGCATCCTCGCCGCCATCATCCCCGGCGCCATCTTCCAGGCCGGCGTGCTCCTCTCGCTGTCCATGCCCCTCATGCTCGGGCTGGTCGGAGCGGGGATCACCCTCGCCGCGCTGGGCGTTCCGCTGGCCCTGCGCTACCTCCGTCGCCCCGGCGCGCAATAAAGTTTCATCTGTAGAGTTTCATCTTGACGAGCCGTCGCCCCGAAGTTATCCTCCTGTTTGTGAAGCTCCTCACGTTGGCCGTCCTCCTGCTCCCGGCGTCCGCCTCGGCGCTCTCCTGGCATCCGACGTTGGCCGCAGCCAAGGCCGAGTCCAAGAAGACCGGCAGGCCGATCTATCTCTACTTAATGGCGGATTGGTGCCCGCCGTGCGTGGAGCTGAAGGCCAAGGTGCACGAGACCCCCGAGGGCAAGGCGCTCATGGAGAAGTTCACGCGCGTGAAGGTCAACGTGGACTCGCTCGAGCGGTGGAACTACGAGGGTTTCGGCACGACGGATATCCCTACGGTGTTCCTGCTCGACTCCAAGGGCGTCGAGAAGGCGCGGCTCGTGGACTACAAAAAGCCCGAGGAGCATATGGCCTCGCTGACGGCGTTCCTGTCGGGAGGGGACGCGGAGGCGTATTTGGCGCGCCGCTCGACGGCGCCGGCGACGGACCTAGACGCCTCCTTGGCCATCCAGATCCTCGAGCTGGGGCGCGGTCTATACGAAGAAGCCGCGGCGCGGGCGGAGGCGTTCGGGGTGGCGGAATCCACTCAGGCCCGGGCGCGATATGCGTCCATGCGCTTTCAGCAGGTGACGGCGCGCTTCAACGCGGCCAAGCCCGACTACGCGGACGTGGTGCGCGAGGCCGACCGGTTCCTGGTGGACTTCTCGACGTCGGTCTCGGCGGCCAGCGTGGCGGCCTACCGGGCGCGGGCGCTGTGGAAGCTGGGGCAGGTTAAGGAAGCCGTCGAGAGTATCGGAGCACTTCCGGCGCGCTATCCCGAGAGCAGCCAGGCGTATTGGCGCCTCGTCGAGTTCTCGAGGCTGCACGGGGGGCTCGAGGTCGAGGCGCTCGCGGCGATGGCCGAGGCCGAGAAGCGGTTCCCGAAGCAGCACTACCCGCACTTCCAGGCCGCGCTCTGGCTCAAGGAGCGGGGGCGCGCGGCGCAGGGGAAGGAGCGCTTGCGCAAGGCTTCGGAACTCGATCCCAAAAGCGAGTACTACCGCTCGCTTCTCACCGACTGGCGTTAGATGTTCTGGAGTTCGACGATTCCCACGCTCTTGAAGTCGGTGCAGGTTTCGTCCAGCCTTTGAATCGGCGGGATAAATATAGCCATTCAGCGTCACCCGACTTGCCCCTGCAGTTCTAGCGCCCCAGCGCCTGATTGATCGCCAGTTGCACGTCCGAGGCGTTGGTGATCCCGTCGCCGTTGAGATCGGTCGTGGCTGCGATGCTGCCTGTGCCGCCCATAGCGACGCCCGCTGTCTTGGCGCTCACGGTCTTCTGCGGTTTCGTCAGGCTGCTCGCCTGGGCCTGAGGTTGTCTCGGGTTCAGCTTTAAGGCGGCCAGGCGTTGGTTTTCGCGCGTCTTGAGCAGACGCTTGAGACGGTCTTGGTACACCTTGGGCGTGTCGGAGGAATTAGCGATTTCGTAGAGCCGCTCATCAAGGGTGGTTGGCGCAGGGCTGGCGGCGCGGCCGGACGCGGCAAGGACGCAGGCGCAGGCCGCCGCCAGCCACAGACAGGGCCATCCGTGGGGGCCGTGTTTAGCGATCATCGTCCTTCTCATTTTCCGCGCGGCGGCACTCATTGTCTTCAGCCCGATCTTTGCCTTTAGTCGGCAGCTTGGCGATGATGAAGTCGGCGTTGATCTTTAGGAGCTGGAAGGCCTCATTGTTTACGAACTTTTCAGGGTGTCGATCAGCCTTGTTTTTGTCGTCGTGGCTGTCGCTTTTGCCGCCGTCCTTCTGGTGAACTTTGGTTAAGTCGTGGGCGAACTGGGTCAGGCGGACTCGGGCGAGTTTCTTCTTGTCTCGTGCCAGGGCCGCCTTGGCTTGGTCCAGGCGCTTGTCGAGCTTCGCCACAAACTTGGCGTTGCCGAGCCAGCCAAGGGATGCAGCCTGATGTTTGATACCTATCAGCCGATCAACTGCGGGCAGGGGTGAGGTGTATGTAAAAGTGCTTGGTCCAACGCTGTATAGGGTCACGAAGCTGTTTCGGGCCTCTCGTTGTAACTTAAGAACCGCTTCCGCTACGTCTGCCGGAGGTTCATCCGGATACCGGATCGAATCAGCCAACCCCGCTAGTCGCAGGGCAACAATACCCGGGATATCATTAGATTTCATAGAGAAACCACCCAACTGGGAACCAGGATTAATTCCTGCGTCCACGGATGTCCAACTTATGTAGGAATTCGGTTGAGGTAGAGTCACTGCCATCCAGCCCACAGGACTTCGGACGGAAATTGGAGTCGATCCAATGGAGAGATCAAAAGCAAAGAGCACCTGGCGGGCAGAAGATAAATTCCGGAGACTATAGGCGTAGGTAAACGCACTCTCCAAATGAACTTCTGGAATAGCAACAGGGCTTACTTTTGTCGGAGGTTCGAACATGACCTGGGCCTCCCGGCCTAGAGCCTCACTCAGGTATGTGATTACATAATTTCCTGTGCCCGAATCGAGATTAACCGAGAACGCCAAGCAATACGATCGCACCACTACACACAATGCGACGGATAAAAATATGCTTCTAGAAGTAAATGTGAACATGTTCATTTTCGGTTCCATTTGAGTGAATTTCCACGCGTGCTGTATCTGCAGTGCGATTTCTAACGATCCTCTTGAACTCGGCATAGTCTCGTCCCGTGTTCATGATTCCATCCTCGTGTGGTGGTTTCGAACGAATGTCAACTTCTCTTCCTGTTCGGTGAGTCTTATGATCAGGTCGCCATTGTCCCGAGACATCAAACAACCCCCCAAAAATCAGGCTTATGTCGTTGTACTTGAGGATGGGTCGAGATGGGAAACTGGCGGCGTAATCAGCTGCGATCAAGGGAAGGAGTGCTATCACGTCCGCAGCGCCGTAATGGTTCGTGTCGTTCGCGCTCATTGGCGGGCCTGGATGGAAGGGTGTGCCTCCGATTTTGTCGTACGAAGTAGACGCTGGAAGGGCAGTCAACCCCGGCACTTCCACGGTTACGGTGCTGATCCAGGGTCGCACCTGATCATCGATCATGGACTTGGCCGTGATCCGCTCCAGGCCGCCGAACGCCGAAGCGACGTATCCCAAGAATCCATTTGAGATCGTTTCAACCGAGGACGGATTCCCAGGAACATTGAAGTAGCCGGTCGGTCTGCCTGCGTGATGGTTATGCCCTCCCGAGAACGCGACGGGTGTCGAAACCAATAGGACCGGATAGTTCTCCACCCTATCTGTTGGAAAACTTATCCCCGCAGCGGTCACCAAAATAGTTGTCCCGGCAGGCTCTGTCGGCGTTCCCGTTCCAAGGGGCCTAATGGAAATTGGGCTGATGGAAATCACAAGCCTGAGTTCCGCGACGGCAGCAAATTCAACCGCAGCCGGAGCGCAGCCCGCGCAGGCCGCCGTCACTGTGTACGTTCCCACATGATCGCCGAAGGTCAGCACAGTCGCCGCTGTCCCGTCTTGAGCCGTGGTCGTACTCAAGATTGACAGACTATGGCCTACGGCTCCGGCAGGGGCGGAAGCCGTCGAAAACGTGATCGTGCTTCCGACCACAGGTTCACCCAAGACATTCGTCACTTTGACCGTCAAGGGGACGCGCGGCTTCTTGGTGACGGTGCCGGCCTGAGCGTTCCCCGCTGAGATCGATAATGCGAATCCTCCGCGCGTCAGCGCGGAAGGTGAGTTGGACAGAGCCCCTATGTTGCCCGCCTCGTCTCCGGTCTTGATGGCGAAGAAGTATGTCGTCGAGGGAATAAGCCCGACGAGAACGAAGTTCTCGGAGCTTCCCGCGACGCTCGGAACTGGAAGGTTGATGGCTTGGGTCGATGCGTCGAAGGCGGCCTCGCTCAGTATGGGGCCCAAAGTAGAGTATCTGAGGTCGTAGCTCTTCGCCGTTCCCGTGCCGGCGTCGTCGCCGGGGGCCGTCCACGCCAAGGCCGCGCTCGATATGAAAACCCTCGCCACGGCCAGGTCGGCAATGGCGCCCGGCGGGGTGTTATCAGTCGCCGAGCTGGTCCGCGCTTGGTAGTGGAGCAGAATCACGGGACTGGGGTTTACATTGAAGGCGACGCCGGCGACATCGAAGGTCGTGGAGCTTGCGGCGGCGATAGCACCCGGGGACAGGGTGTCGGGAAGGCTGAGGTAGGGTCCCGGTTGGTTCCAGGCCAGGGCGTTACTTGTATCGATCTTAGCAACCGCCGAAAGGAAGGTCGCGGGGTTATAGCCTACGATGTAAAGGCTGCCCGCAGAGTCCACCGCCATCGGTGAGGGGACGATGTCGAAGCCTTCGAAGCGGAAGGACGGTCCGAAGCCTCCCACCGTCACGCGGTGCAAATAGAGATTGCCGTCATTGTGACCGTCACCAGCCACGACCACGCCCCCGCGCGGATCGGTCGCGGCGCCGACTTCTTCAGCCGAGAACGACGGCAGCGTCGTGACCGATCCGCCCGCCAGATTCGGGCCGTAGCGCGCAGCAAAGAGCTCTCCAGTGGGCGCGTCGGGAGGGTTGCGCAATCCCACCACCCACACGTCGCCGCTGGCGTCTACGAACGTCCCGCCCTTGGGGTCAGGGCCGAGGAAGCTCCCCGTAAAACCAGGATTATGGATCAGCGGTCCCGTGACCGGCTGCAGCACGGTATCGAAGGCCGTAATGGCGAAGGTGTCCTGATTCTGTGTGCCGCTGTAAAACGAATGGGTGGCATAAACACGTCCCCGGACCGGATCGACCGCAATGCCCGCCGAGAAGGGGAAGCCGTCGCCTCCGGCGGTGTCCGTAGCCAGGTCCGCGCGGGCGGCTACGCCGCCGGAGGCGTTGAACTTGACGAGGCGGGCATGGGGTTCGCCGCGGATGGAGAAGTCCGTATAGGCGACATAGGCATTTCCTGAAGAATCCGCCGCAAGACCAGTGACGGTTGCAGTTCTGGCATCAACGGCGGGGACCGCCCAGGCTTGCGTACCGTTGGGGTTCACCTTAAGAAGAAACTCAGCGCTGGCGCTGTTGCTGGCTCCGCTTCCAAGCACGAAGCGCGTACCGTCCGCCAAGGCGACCATGCGATCGACAATGGAGGCTGAGAAGGGGTCGGCAGTGAGGTTTAAAACAAAGGTCTGCGTGGAGACTCCGTTCGGCTGAGGTTCGGCCCTTGAACGCAACGGCCAAGTCGCCAGGAGCGTTGCGAAAATCAGGAGGCCGCTACGGGCGGTCACGGGCGAAAGTGTAACCCCTGTCATGTCGCCTGTCAATGACGATCCAATGTTTGGTGTAGGGCCTATCGGTGGGACCACGCACATCATTCATTCGCTTGGGCCAGTCTACCTAATGGACACCAGAACTCCCGGAAATAAGAAATGACAACCTAACGGCGGTTGTCATCGAGGAAACGGCTGGGGAGATTTGGAGGCCGGCGCTTGGAAGCGCCGGCACAATTTTCAGATCAAGGAAATCTTTCTAAAAATTAGCGGGCGAGCGGAATCGAACCGCCGTCTGATCCTTGGCAAGGCGAACGAAGAATCTTAACCCCGCCAAGTGGCGCTATACCGCCGACGAGGACAGACCCCTTAATCTGCCCTGGACTTGGATGGCACCGTACCGTCCCGGATGGGGTTTAGACACCAGGTGGACACCAGCACGGGTTCGGTTGGCAGTGTCCCGAAAGCTGTGGAAATTGTCGTAGCCTTTGGTTTGAGACTTGAT